>Ga0134125_10002648_pt1 | contig 21104 bp, 17 predicted proteins | sample KB31751_FD_96464 | JGI IMG/M metagenome (GOLD analysis project Ga0134125, IMG submission 96464) | Terrestrial soil microbial communities with excess Nitrogen fertilizer from Kellogg Biological Station, Michigan, USA - KB3-175-1 | ecosystem: Environmental > Terrestrial > Soil > Unclassified ... | reverse complement strand
GCGCACAGTATATCGTAGCCGCCCAGGGTGTTTATCCGAACGCCGCTCGCAACACCTATCGCTTGCCGCCTACCGACAACATCGATATTTCTCTCGTGAAGCGCTTTAACATCACGGAACGCATGAGCCTGGAGTTAATCGGCCAAGCATCCAATCTATTCAATCATCCGCAGTACATCGGCGGTTGGTTAAACGATGTGGCTCCAGCCAACTCGACAATCCTCACGTCTAGTCAGGTAAGGAATTTCCTGAATCCTGCGGATTCTACGTTCAATCGGCCCGACCTTGTATTCCCGAGCAACCCGCGGATACTTCAAGTCGCGGTAAAGTTTAGTTTCTAACCTTACGTTGTTGCACCGGCCCTCCTCTCTCCGGAGCCTCCTTCCAAGGCTCCGGAGAGATCAATACAAAAACGGCTACGCTTTTTATTAACGCCGGCCAGTCGCGTGCTTCAGTCTATTCGCGTGTTTGTTCTAGTTGCGCCAGGGTGTCCTTCTCCACCGCTTGCAGCGCCGCTTGCACTTGCGGATCGCGCTGCATTTCGATCTCGTCGCCCGCCGCCACGCCGCGCGCTTGCGTGATCAGTTCCTGCTTCAGGCGGCTCGTGATCCAGTTCCTCTCGCGGGTCCACTCCGAAAGGTTCGGCTGGATATCGCGTTGCGCCAGGAACACTTTAAATTCGTCCAGCATCTCCGGCGTCACGGCGAACTTGTCAGGCAGCTTCGAATGCGCTGAAAGATACCGTGTCGCAAACTGTGTCACCGATCCACTTGCGTCGAGCACCGCTTCGAGTCGGGTTGGGGCGGCCGGATACACGCGGATATCGGGCTGAATGCCTCCGCCGCCCCTGACGGCGCGGCCCGCATCGGTCTTGTACGTCGGCTGCTCGCCTTGGTGTTTGTCTGCGAACGTTTCTGAAAGCTGCGAGTTCCGAAGGGGCTTCTGGATTGAGCGGCCGCTCGGCGTGTAGTAGAAAGCGGTTGTTAGCGCCAGGCCCGTGCGGTCGGCCAGCGGCATCACGCTTTGCACCAGGCCTTTGCCATAGCTCGTCTCGCCTACCACCACCGCCCGATCGTGGTCCTGTAGCGCCCCGGTCAGGATTTCCGAAGCGCTTGCCGTTTTTGCGTTGATAATGACGGAAAGGCGGAAACGATACGGCTTCACGTTTCTGGGAACATCGGCTGTTTGAGGATCGCCGAACCGCCCCCTTGCAGTTAAAATGCGTTGATCCGGTTGAAGGAACATCGAAGCCGCATCGAGCGCCGCCTTCACAACGCCGCCAGGATTGTCGCGCAAATCGAGCACAAGACCCTGCAATTGGTCGCCGCCTAGCTTCGTGATGGCGTCCCGCAATTGTCTCGACGTCTGCATGTCCCAGCTTGTCACGCGGATGTAGCCGTAGCCCGGGCTTAGGAGAAACGCTCGATCGACCGTTGGAGAATCCATCAACGCCGGCGACAGCACGAAACTCAACAGGCGATCCGCGCCCTGACGGCGGATGAAGGTCGTAATCTGCTGCTGGCGGGCTTCCGTCAACAGGCCGACGATCTGCTCCGGCTCCAGATTACCGATAGCGATATTGTTGACGGCGACTAATTCATCACCCGGCATGATGCCGGCCTTATTCGATGGGCTGCCCGGCAACGTCTGCAGGAAGATGACCCGCCCCGGCAACACGCTCACAATGCTTCCGAATCCTTTCTGCTCGGAATGCTCCATCTCGCTCAGTTGCTCGAACTGCTCCGGATTGAAGAACTGCGTGTGCGGGTCCAATTCGCGCAGCATCGAAGGAATGGCGCCTTGATAAATCGCGCGATCGAGCGGCGTCTTTTCGGCGGCCTGAGTTTGAACCGCACCCAAGACATCGACAAACTGCTTCAACAGCGGCTCCAGCGTGTTGGCCGAATCCCCTGCCGATTGCGTTTGAATCGTCTTTGCCGCGCTGTTCAGCGGAGTGTTTGCCGGACGCGCCGGTGTAGTTTGCGCGGGAAGCATGAGCGCCAACGCCGGAGCAACAAACCCGATTCGCAGGAAACGTCCGAACGAATATTGCAGGTGGAAAGGGATCGCCTTGGACAAATTGGAGTCTTGCCGGATACGGCCCGATTTGCTCATTTGGAGTACTGCGTGTTCCGATGCGTGCTAGCCCGTTCCAGAGCGAGGCCGATCAGCCGGTCGAGCAGTTCCGGATACGGTATGCCTGAGTACTCCCACATCTTCGGGTACATGCTGATGGACGTGAATCCGGGAATTGTGTTGATCTCGTTGACGTAAAACCGGCCAGTCGCGGTTTCCATCAGAAAATCGACGCGCCCCATGCCTTCGCATCCCACCGCTTCGAAACAGGCAGTCGCGAGCCGCTGCATTTCGGATGTCTGTTCCCGCGTCAACTTCGCCGGAAGCTCGATTTTCGCGGTGTCGAGAATGTATTTGTCTTCGTAATCGTAGAACTCTCGCGAGGGGAGGATTTCGCAGGGTGCGGCCGCGGTCGGCGGATTGCCGCCGAGCACCGCACATTCGAATTCGCGCCCCGCGATTCCCCGCTCAATAACGATTTTCCGGTCATAGCGCGCCGCCATCCGTAGCGCGGAGGCGAGTTCGTCCTGATTCTTTGCCTTGCTAATGCCCACCGACGAGCCCAGATTCGCGGGTTTCACAAACACCGGGAATGCGAACGGCGGCACAAATCCATCGCCATTGAGGTTTGCCCGGTCGAGCACGGCGTATTCCACCACCGGCAGACCAGCATCCCGGCAGACCCGCTTCATCGCTGCTTTGTCCATCGAAAGCGCCGATGCGAGCACGCCCGCGCCTACGTAAGGCAACTCAGCCATCTCCAGCAGGCCCTGCACCGTCCCGTCTTCGCCAAAGGTTCCATGCAGAACTGGGAAAACCACGTCGATCCCCGCATTACCGCCCGGCTCGGGGACAATCGGTCCCGGCTCCCATTTGCCTTCTTTAGTGATGAATATCTCGATAACGTTGTATTTCGCCGGGTTCAGCGCCCGCTTCACGGATTCCGCCGAGCGCACGGAGACCTCGTGTTCCCCCGATCGTCCTCCGAACAGGACGGCTACATTGATTCTGTTCAAACGGTTTTTCGACTCCAAGTTATGATTGTCTCGGAGTTGAGGCCAAAGCGCCAGATCGTGACTTTGTTTGTGCGGCGGTCCGGAGGCGCCCAACGCTATGCGGTGGCAAACCCTTTTGTTTGTATGGCTGATGGCCAGCGCCACGGCGGTATTGGTCGGCGCCTCGTGGTCCGCTCCGCTCGAGAGGCTCCCCTACAATTGGCTGATTGCGCTGGCCGTATCAGCCGCCCTCGTTTGCGCTTACAGCTATTTCACGTGGCGCCGCCTGGCCCGATACTTGCGCCGGCTCGAGGACTATGCCGCGTCGATGCCCGCGAGCAGCGTCCAGATCCCGGCCGATCTCCCGGTCGAGTTTGCCATGTTGTCCTCGGCCTTGCGCCGGGCCTCCGAGCATGCCGGCTCGGTGATTGAGCGGGCTAACCTCGAACTGGCGCGCCGCGAGACCATTCTCGCCGGAATGGCGGAGGGCGTACTCGCCGTCGATAGCCTCCTTCAAGTGACCTTTTGCAATGAGGCTTTCGCCGAGGCGTTCCGCACCCGCAAGCCCGTCTCCGAAGGGCGTCCCCTTTACGAGGTGGTGCGCGAACCGGCGCTGCGCGAAATTCTTGCCGAAGTCATGCGAACGGGCCGGCCCGCGCGGCATAACCTGCGCCTGCCGGCCGCCGAAGGCCGCTCGTTCGAAATTCACGCGCTTCCGTTCGGCGATCCCTCCTCGAAGGCCGTCATCGCCGTGCTGCACGACATCACCAATATCGAAAGACAGGAGCAAGCCAGAAAGGATTTCGTCGCTAACGTCTCGCACGAGCTTCGGACACCGCTGGCCGCCATCCGCGGATACGCGGAAACGCTTCTCGACGGGGGTCTCGAAGATAGCGCGAATAACCGCAAATTCGTTGAGATCATCCAGAGTCACGCGATCCGGCTGAACAACATCTCCTCCGATCTGCTGGCTCTTTCCGAAATGGACTCTAACGCCTACGCCACGCCCGTTGCTCCCATCGGCATGCGTGACGTCGTCGATTCGGCTTTGCATACGGTCGCGGGCGCGGCCACGCTCCGCTCCGTCTCTATCCGAAGCAGCGGTTGTGCCGGTTGCACCGTGCTTGCAAACCGACTCCGGCTGGAGCAGGTGATGGTGAATCTGCTCGACAACGCAGTCAAGTTCAATCGGGAGGGGGGCACGGTTTCGATCGATTGCGCGGCTGGTGAAAATAATTCGGTCAACATCTCGATCGCCGATACGGGCATCGGCATCGCTAGTGAAGATTTGAAGCGTATATTCGAGCGATTCTACCGCGTTGATCGTGCCCGGTCGCGCCAGGCCGGCGGCACCGGCTTGGGATTGAGCATTGTGAAGCAGGCCATCGAGCGCATGGGCGGCTCCGTGACCGTGTCTAGCCGTCTGGGGCAGGGCGCCTGTTTCACGATTCAACTCCCCAGCGCGGAGCGACCGCCGAAATTAACGTGACTGTAACCTGGGTGTCATATACGGTTTATGAGTAGCTGAGCATACTGGTGTTGCAGTGCGAAGCACTCTCAAACAGTTCATGGCTAATTCGCCCGGCGCCGTGGCGCAAGCTTTAGCTTGCAGCGGCGAACTTCAGTGCGCCGGCTTGGCGGGCAGTGAACTACCCGCCGGCACGATGAATCGTGCGCCACGCTCTTTGGCTCTCAGACACATAAGTAAGAAAGAGGAATTTGCGAGGATGAAGGCATCGATTTCCTTACGTGGCGCCGTCTGCCATGTCGCCGTGCTAGCCGCTCTGGCTGGACTGGCATCCGTCCAGCTCAGTGCGCAAATGCTCATCAACGGCGCGGGAGCCACGTTTCCCGCTCCGATTTATCAGAAATGGTTCAGCGATTTCAATTCTGTCGATTCCAATGTGCAGATCAACTACCAGGCAATCGGTTCGGGTGGCGGTATTCGCCAGGTGACTGAAGGAACCGTCGATTTCGGCGCCAGCGACGGACCGATGACCGATCAGCAGTTAGCGGAATATCAGCAGAAGCACGGCTTTCCCGTCCTCCATTTCCCGACCGTGCTGGGAGCGGCGGTGCCTACTTACAATATCCCTGGTGTAACGGCTTCGCTCGACTTCACACCGGAAGCGCTTGCGGGTATTTTTCTCGGCAAAATCAAACGTTGGAGCGATCCTGCGATCCAGAAAACAAATCCGAATGTGACCTTGCCTCCAAGGGAGATTGTCGTTATACACCGTTCGGACGGCAGTGGAACCACGTACTGCTGGACCGATTACCTATCCAAAATCAGTTCCGAGTGGAAGAGCAAAGTGGGGCGGAACACGTCGGTCAACTGGCCCGCGGGGCTTGGTGGAAAAGGCAATGACGGCGTCGCCGGCCTCGTGAAGCAAACTTCCGGCGCAATCGGATACGTTGAGCTGATTTATGCAGTACGAAACCACATGGCCTACGGCCTTGTGAGAAACTCGGCCGGAGAATTCATCAAAGCGAATTTGTCTTCCGTCTCGTCGGCAGCCGCGGATGCCGCGGAGAAAATGCCGGCGGATTATCGAGTTTCCATTACCAACGCTCCAGGTAAAGAATCGTATCCTATCTCCACGTTCACCTGGCTGTTGGTCCCCTCGAAAATCAACGATGCCGGCAAGCGCGATGCAATTAAGAAATTCCTGAAATGGGCTTTGACCGACGGGCAGAAATCGGCCTCTTCTCTTCAATATGCCCCGCTTCCCAAAGCGTTGCAGTCCAGAGAACTTGGCGATATTTCAAAGATTCACTAAGTCACACATCAACGGCATCCGATGGCTGCAACCACATCCACAGTACTTGACCGCGCCCCGGAACCGCGGGCGCGCGGCTTTTGGCGGCGGCTCCGCGCGGGTGAAGAAATCGCTTATCTGATCGCGCTTTCCGCCGCCACTTTGGTCCTCTTAATCGTGGGGTTGCTGGTCTATCAACTGTGGATCAGTTCAACGTTATCCATCCACGCCTTCGGATTTTCGTTTCTGACGGGAACCACCTGGGACCCAAACGCCGGCCAGTTCGGCGCTCTTCCGTTCATTTACGGGACCTGCGTCACGTCCGCGCTGGCGCTTCTGATCGCCGTGCCCCTGGGCGTCGGCGCCTCCATCTTCCTCGCCGAGCTGGCTCCGCCGAACGCATCGAATGTCATGACGTTCCTGATTGAGCTGCTGGCCGCGGTGCCAAGCGTCATTTACGGTCTGCTCGGCATTTTCGTCCTGGTTCCGTTGATTCACACCTATCTCGCTCCGTTCCTGACGGCCACCTTCGGATTTTTGCCGCTGTTTCAGGGAACGTTCTACGGCGTTAGTTTCCTGTCGGCCGGAATCATTCTCTCCATAATGGTGGCCCCGTTCATCATCTCCGTTTCGCGTGAAGTTTTGTACGCCGTTCCAACGGATCAGCGCGAAGCGGCGCTTGCCTTGGGCGCCACCAAATGGGAAGCGACGTGGGACATCGTGATTCCCAACGCGCGCACGGGCATCATGGGTTCGATTTTTCTGGCGCTTGCGCGCGCGCTTGGCGAAACTATGGCCGTTACAATGGTCATTGGAAATACGCCTGCGATCAGCGCCTCGCTGTATTCGCCCGGCTATTCGATTGCCGCCGTGATCGCGAATGAGTTTACCGAAGCCACCGGCAACCTCTATCTCTCTTCACTGATCTTTTTAGGACTGGTGCTGTTTGGGCTCACGATTGTGATCAACGCTGTCGCGCGAATTCTGATCCTGGTGACACAACAGAAAGGCGCAGCATGAGCCGGATGAACATGGAAATCTCGCTGCGCCGGCGTGTCACCAACATCGTGATGCTGTCCATCACCGGCCTCTTTACGCTGCTCACCATCACGGTATTGTTCTGCATTCTTGGCTATCTGCTGTACCACGGCATTGGATCATTGAGCTGGAGTTTTTTTACCAACCTTCCGAAGCCGACCGGCGAAGCAGGCGGCGGAATGGCCAATGCGATTGTGGGCAGCGGTAAAATTCTGCTGATCGCGACTGTGCTTGGCGTGCCTGTTGGATTTTTGGCCGGCGTCTATCTATCGGAATACAGCGGCAGGACATTCGCCTTCGTCGTTCGTTACGTGACGGATCTGCTGAACGGCGTGCCTTCTATCGTCATCGGCATCTTCGCTTACGCGATGGTGGTCAAGCCCATGCATCGGTTTTCAACGCTCGCCGGCGGGATTGCTCTGGGCATCATGATGATTCCGATTGCCGTTCGCACCACGGAGGAATTCCTTCGCGCCGTGCCTAACTCACTTCGCGAGGCGTCTCTGGCGCTTGGAGCCACGAAGGCGACTACTATTTTTACGGTGGTAGCGCCGGCCGCTATCCAGGGACTCGTGTCGGGCATGATGTTGAACCTTGCAAGGGTCGCCGGGGAAACCGCGCCTTTGTTGTTCACCGCGCTCGGAAATATGTTTTGGAGCAGAGGTTGGTCGCAACCGAGCGCCTCGCTGCCAGTTATGATTTATCAGTACGCGATTTCGCCGTACGAAGACTATCATCAGCAGGCATGGGCGGCCGGATTTGTGCTGCTCGCGCTTGTGCTATCCATCAACGTCACGGCCCGGCTGGTCATCAGCGGCCGCGGCGCTACGGCCCGGAGATAACCATGGCGATTCAGCCTCCACATGTGGAAGATACGTCGGCAATGCCTGCCGGCGGCATCAACGCTCCTCAGACGAGTGTGATCCCCAAGTTGAGAACCCGCGACCTGAATTTCTACTACGGCTCGTTTCAGGCTCTGCACAACATCGGCATCGACATAGCCAGCCGCAAGATTACGGCGTTTATCGGCCCGTCGGGCTGCGGCAAATCGACATTTCTGCGCACCATGAATCGCATGAACGAGACGGTCCGCGGCACACGCTATGACGGGCAGATCCTTCTCGATGGCGAGGATATCCGGAAGATGGATGTCACGGGCGTGCGCCGGCGCGTTGGGATGGTGTTTCAAAAATCGAACCCGTTCCCGAAGACGATTTTCGAGAACGTCGCCTATGGCCTGCGCATCAATGGCGCGAAAAAGGCGACCATTGCCGAGACCGTCCAGAGGAGTCTGGAGCGCGCCGCGCTTTGGACGGAGATCAAAGACAAACTCCACAAACCCGCCAGCGCGCTCTCCGGCGGGCAGCAGCAGAGGCTTTGCATCGCGCGCGCTCTGGCTGTTGAACCCGAAGTGCTTTTACTCGACGAACCCTGTTCGGCGCTCGATCCGGTTGCAACGCTCAAGATCGAAGAGCTATTGTTTCAGATCAAAGAGACAACCACGATCGTGATCGTCACGCACAATATGCAGCAGGCGGCCCGGCTTGCGGACCACACCGGCTTCTTCCTCATGGGGAAGCTGATTGAGTTCAACGACACGAGGGCGATATTCCAGAACCCGAAAAAGAAGGAAACGGAAGACTACGTGACGGGCCGCTTCGGCTAATCGCGACCTGGGGTGACTTCATGCGGCATATTGAACAAGGACTGGAACAGCTTAAAGCAATGCTCCTCGAAATGGGGGCTCTGGTCGAGAACGCGGTCTATCGAAGCGTGCAGGGCGTCGTCGAAAAGAACGAGGAACTCGCGCATCAGGTGCTGAAGAACGAAGGCCGCATCAACGAACTGGAAATGCAGATCGACGATTTGGCGATCGGCCTCCTGGTGCTTCAGCAACCCGTTGCGGCGGACCTGCGGCTCGTGACGGCCGCCATCAAAATTAATAACGACCTGGAGCGCATGGGCGATCTGGCCGTGAATATCGCGCAACGATCACTCGACATGATGCGTGAAGCTGTCATTCGCCCCATGGTCGATATCCCCCATATCGCCGGGCTTGTTCAATCCATGGTGCGCAAGGCGCTCGATGCGTTTGTGAACCGGGATGCCGATCTTGCCCGCAGCGTTCTCGCCTCGGACGATGGCGTCGATAATCTTCGCACCGCCAGCTACCACGAACTCGTCAGCTACATGGAAAAAGATCCCTCGAATATTCCGCAGGCGCTCAATCTGTTGTCGGTCGTTCGAAATCTGGAGCGCATTGCGGACCATTCCACCAACATTGCTGAAGATGTGTTGTTCCTCGTCAAAGGCATCGATGTTCGCCATCACAACGAAGAGCGTTTAGCCGTACACAGCGCGCCTGTTGCGGAACAACAGTAAGCGCCTGTGCGCAATGTTGTAGGCGCGAGGCATGTCTCGCCCGCTTCAAGCTATTTGGCTCTCCAGCCGCCCCGCCATCACCGCGCCTTCACAACCGGCACGATCAGCACCGACGGATGTTGCGCATCGTGATAGATCGTGTTCGTCGCCGTAACAGACCGGCTGGCATATTCGCCGTTTTCTCCGGTGTTCGGGTTCCGGTCGAATCGCGGGAAGTTGCTGCTGCTCACTTCCAGCCGGAGTTTGTGTCCTTTGCAGAAAACGTTGCTCGTGGACCACAAGTCGATTGAGAATTTGTAAATCTCGCCCGGATTCATCAACTCCGGCCTTTCCTGTGAACTGCGATAACGCGCGCGAATGATGCCCTCGGTCAGGTTCTGAGCAAACCCATTCGGCCACACGTCCACGAGCTTTCCCGTGAAATCCGCATCGACAGCCGAGGATTTTGCATAGACCTCCAGATGAACCGGGCCTGTCACCTCGGTGTCCGCGCTGAACGCCGGAGTGGAGTAAACCAGCACATCTTCGCGCGATTCCGCGGGACGCTGGTCGCGCGGCCCGGGTTCCAGATGCACCGCATCACAGCATAGCGGGCCGCCGATTGTGGGCACGGGATTCGCGGGATCGTACACGTAGTGGTCGGAAATCTCCGAATGCGGCGCCGATGTCGAGAGCGCGCCGTCGCCTCTCACGGAGTTTGCCTTACCCGCCGAATGGAGGAAGTATTTTGTATTCTCGGCATTCGGTACGGGCCAACTGTCTTCCTCGCGCCACTGGTTCACTCCCATCACGAATAGCTTCACCGGCTTTCCCTTCGCAAAATCGTTCTGTACCCCTTTGAAGAGATAGTCATACCAATCGAGCGTGGCGTCTCCGGCTTCAGCCGCCGCGGGCCCGAAATCGACATCGCCAATTTTGCGTCCGGACCCGGCATGTCCGCCGATCACCACCAATAGCCGCTGGCCGGAGCGCGCCGCTTCACTGCCGCCACGTTCCTTCATACCCAAATAGTTGCGCAGCGATCCGCCTTGGAAAATGTCATACCAGGCCGCGACCGTCAATGCCGGCACTTTGATGTCCGCGTAATGATCCTGAATCGACCAGCGCTTCCAATAATCGTCGTAATTAGGATGCGCGAGCCAGTCGAGGAAATACGGAGCAAGCGATGCGGTCAACTCCGATTTCGAAGAGGGCATCTGCGCGAAATTGAACAGCGGATACTGCGAGAGAGGAAGCGTCGATATCCCCTGCATCGCATTGGTTTTCTTCTGCACCGCGCGATTCAGCGTGTCCTGCGCGAGTCCCGATGTCCACGACTCGTTGAACCACTGCTCAAAAGCGCCGCCTTGATAGGTCCAGTTGTCATGATAGTTGCTCGCCGTCACAACCGGGCAGATGCCTGCCAGGTGCGGCGGGTGCGCAATCGCCGTCAGCATCTGTGTCGCGCCTACGTAAGAACCGCCGAACATGCCAACTTTACCGTTTGAGTACGGTAACGATCCCGCCCATTCCACCGTGTCATAGCCATCCTGCGATTCATGCAGGAACGGGTACCATTCGCCCTCGGATGTGTATCGCCCGCGCACGTCCTGCACGATCACGACATACCCGCGCGCCGCGGCCTTATAGCCGAAATCGACCTCGCCGGCCTTGCTGTACGGCGTGCGCTGAAGCAGCACGGGATATTTGCCGTCCTGCGTTGGCCGGTAGATATCGGCGCGTAGCGTAACGCCGTCCCGCATCCGGATCGGAACGCCACGTTCGACAGTTACTTGATAGTTCTCAGCACCCCATCCGGCTCCTGCGCTCAACACGAGGCCAAGCAGCAGAGCTGGTAAAGAAATCCTTTTCTGAGCCATTGTGCAATTATGCAGCACAGGCCTGCTGGGGCGTAAAGCACGGTCCCTCACCGGCGGTCCTTCATAGATCCTGATGGGCCTACCGCCAGCCCAAAATTGGTAGACACGCCCGTCCTTCAGCACTGAAGTGCGACCACGCGGGAGTGCCCATGACCTGCGGCCGCGGAATCGGATGAAGACGCCCGGTTACCTGCACCGAACCGCGACTGTCAAGGAGCGGACGTTTTTACGGGCGTCTTCAACAGTGTGATCCCCGGCTTGCATGCTTCGGGACCTGGTGGGCACAACTTCGAAAATAAATGAACATTGGCGTCCGCTACGCGGGACGGCGCACATGAAACGAGGAGGGCTTCGCGAAATCCTCGAACCAGGCCAAAACCTCTGGCTCATTGTCGTTGATGATATGGTCAATGCCCACGTTAGCGAACATGAACAAGAGATCTGCAGGACAATCGCGCCCTGGAATATGCCGAATGCTGCGACGCGCCAATGGTCGAAGGATTTCAAAAACAGCGCCCCACGAGGCGCCGCTACGTCGTGCCTGCACCACTTGCTGAGCTGTTCTAAGTTGTTGCTCCAGGTCCTCTCTAACGCTCTCGAATAGGCCGGTGTCATCGGGGCCGGCACAGAGGCCATCGTCGAAGAAGACGACATCTAGTTGCAATTCAATTTGTGCATATTGCGCATCTTCGCCGCGATTCCGCCAACCGCCACGCCCCATTCCGGCGCCGACCCCGCCTCCGCGGCGATGCGCCGAGTCCGCGGACAATACGTCGAAGTTGTTACCGTACATGCCGTCCTCGGTAATCAGGCGTTTTGAGCCGGGCATGATAAAGCTGCCGGCATCGTGGACTGCTCCTATCCGGCCTGAAAAGACATCCATCTGCATACTCGAGCTAAGGTTCGAGTGGTAGCTTATTCGAGTTTCGCCGTTGGCGGTTTTGTAGCGCCAAATGTAAGCAAGAGCGACAATGGATTTTCCACTGTTATTAATCAGAACGGCGGATCTGCCATCGGCGGCTCCGTGCTCAAACATCTGCCATCGACCTTCGATGTCTCGAAGTAGGGCCGGGAAGTCGGCATCTTTCGGTGTGGCGAACGGTACACCGAAAGATGCCAGGTCGCGATAATCGATCGAAACCATTTCACTGCACCACCGATCTTCCTTCGACGAGAACGCAATTTCCCTCAGAGCAGCGACCGGCCCGCAAGATTAGGATTCCCAAACGGCCCTGGAACTTCTAAGGTTGCGAGGTATCCATCGATCCCCGGCGCCGCTACACCAAGTCTGACGGAATCACCGGAAGGCGTCTGATTCGCTTGCCCGTTGCGGCGAAGATGGCGTTCATCACGGCAGGCGCAACCGGCGGTAGTCCAGGCTCGCCGATGCCCGTCGGCGCTACCTCGCTCGGAACAATATAGACCTCCAGCCGCGGCGTTTCATTCATTGCGAGCGTCGGGAACTTGTTGAAGTTGCTCTCGACGGCGCGGCCGTCCTGAATCGTAATCTGGCTCTTCAGCGCTGCCGTCAGCCCGTACACAATGGCGCTTTCGACCTGAGCGCGAACGCCCTCTGGGTTGACGGCGATGCCGATATCCACTGCCGAGACGATCCGGTTTACCTTCACGGCGCCCTGGCTCACGGTCACTTCGGCGACGTTCGCCGCATAGCTGTTGAATGAGAAGTGGCACGCGATTCCGCGTCCTTGCCCGGCCGCCAGCGGACTGCCCCAGCCGGCTTTGCTCGCCGCCAGTTTCAGCACGCCCTTCATCCGGTCCGCCTCGAGCGCCGTATCTTTCGGGTTCAGCGGATTGCCGATTTTGCGTCCATCGCCGAGCTTCGCGATCCGAAACTCGTACGGGTCAGCTCCCGCCGCATGCGCGAGTTCATCCATGTAGCTTTCCATGACAAACCCGATGCTCGAAGCCTCGACCGATCGCCACCAGGCGCGCGGCACGCCTGACTGCGCGGGCAGATATTCGAGCTTGTAATTCTTTGCGATGTACGGCATCTGCAGTGTGCAGCCGAGTTCCGACGATTCGGGCGGTGATTTGCGGTCCCACCAATCGGCAATCGACGTTGACGTGCTGCGGTGCTTCCATGCCAGGATATTTCCTTGCGAGTCGATGGCGCCGCTGACACGATGGTACGAGGCCGGCCGGTAAAAATCGTGGGTCATGTCGTCTTCGCGCGACCACACTAGCTGGACCGGAGTGCCGGTCATCTTCTTCCCAATCTGCGCCGCTTCCACGGCAAAATCGGCTTGGTAGCGCCGGCCGAAGCCGCCTCCCATATACGTTGTGTGGACTTTCACCTTATCCGGCGTCAGCCCTGTTGCCTGAGCCACAACGCCGTTCACCCAGTCCGGACCTTGCGCGGGCGCCCACACTTCCGCTCCGTCCGGTTTGACGTGGACAGTGCAATTCATCGGTTCCATGGTGGCGTGCGCCTGAAACGGCAGCTCGTAGTCTGCTTCGACTTTCTTTTCCGCGGGAGATCCGGAAATCGCCGCATCGGCGTCGCCCGTGTTGAACACGACTTTGCATGGAGAGTCGACAATGCGCCGGAACTGCCGCCGCAGGGATTCGCTGCTCTCGGTCGCGTGCGGGCCGTAGTCCCAGTCGATGCGCAACTGCTTACGAGCCTGCATCGCGGTCCACGTTGTGTTTGCAACCACGGCAACACCGCCCCAGGAATGGACTCCTTCGGGAACAGCGGGAATCTCGAACACATCGCGAACGCCAGGCAATGCCTTCGCCTTCGTCGCGTCGAAGCTCTTGACCTTCCCTCCGAATACCGGGCACCGTTCCACGACGGCGTAGAGCATGCCTGGCAGGCGCACATCAATGCCGAACTGCGCGCTGCCGTCGGTCTTTAACGGAATGTCTTTGCGAGGCATCGGCTTGCCAACGATCTGAAAGTCCCTGGGACTCTTCAGGGGCACGGTGGCCAGATCGGGAATCGGCCGCTTCGATGCGCTCTCCACCAGATCGCCGTATGCGATTTTGTCGCTTTGGTGATGTACGTAGCCGTTGCGAACCGTGCAGTCGGCTGGGCTCACCTTCCAGCGTTCGGCCGCCGCCCCGATCAGCATCACGCGCGCAGCGGCCCCGGCCTGACGTAAAGGTGTCCACGATCCAGCGACGCTGCCGCTGCCTCCCGTGCCCTGGTCGCCGTAAAGCGTGGGATCGGTGAGGGCCTGTTCCACTCGCACATCTTTCCAATCGACGCCGAGTTCTTCAGCGAGGATCATCGGCAGCGCACTTGAAATGCCCTGGCCCATTTCGGAACGAGCCGATATCAACGTGACCTGCCCGGCCCGGTCGATCCTGACCCAGGCGCGGAACGGGTTCACTGCGGCCTTAGCCGGATCGGCTTTCGCAATCTGGGGAACTTCGAAGCCAACAACGAGTGCGGCTCCCGCCGTGACCGCCGATTTCAGCAGTGTCCGGCGGCTGACCTGCGGTTTGGATGTTGTTGTCACAGCTCACCTCCTGTTGCCTTCGACTGCCCTTGCCCCGGTGCACCGTTCATCGCGGCAGCCGCGCGAAGAATCGCCGCGCGTATGCGTTGCGCCGTGCCGCACCGACAGATATTGTTCGACATCGCTTTATCAACGTCATCCGGCGTCGGATGCTGGTTGCTCTTTAGGAAACCGGCCGCCGTCATAATCTGCCCCGATTGGCAGTAGCCGCATTGCGGGACCTGCTCGGCGATCCAGGCCTCCTGCAACGGGTGAGTGCGGTTCTCCGATAGGCCCTCGATAGTCGTAACGTTCTTTCCGGCTACCGCGGAAACGGGGTAAACGCACGAGCGTTGCACCTGGCCATCGATATGAACGGTGCAGGCGCCGCACTGGGCGATGCCGCACCCGTACTTCGTGCCGGTCAGATTCAGAGTGTCGCGGAGGACCCACAGCAGAGGAGTGTCTCCGCTCACCTCAACGACTGTTGACTTTCCATTTACCAGGAACGTAATTTCCGGCATCAGTGCTCTCCTTGTGCTCGGATCCGATTCAGTAAAGGTAGCAATTTTTTGCGTCGCGCAGTGTTTGTACAGACGCATCACCGCCGGGAATGTCTTGCCTCAGGGTCGAGGCGCGCGTTACCGGGCTTGACCCGCCTGGATCAACTGCTCGGCATGCTTTAATGCTTCGGGCGTGATGATCTCGCCCGACAACATCCGTCCGATTTCTTTTGCCCGGTCCTCGCGGCTCAGTTCGCTGACTTCCGTCATCGCCCGGCCTTTGCGGTCTCGTTTGGACACTGCATAATGATGATCCGCAAAGCCGGCGATCTGCGCCAGATGAGTCACGCAGATTACCTGGTTGCTGCGCGAGAGCGCCTTCAGACGCCTGCCCACCGATGCCGCTGCCGCGCCGCCCACGCCCGCATCTACTTCATCGAACACCAGCGTATGAACGCCCTTGCTCGCATCGGTATCGCCCATCGCGGTCTTCAGCGCCAGCGCCATTCGCGACAGTTCGCCACCGGATGCAATCTTCTCCATCGGACGCAGTTCCTCGCCGCGATTCGGCGAAACCAGAAATTGAATCTCGTCCGTCCCGGCGGCCGAAGGCTCCGCCGGTTTGACGCTCACGCGAAACTGCGTCGATCCCATCGCCAGCGACTTCAACTCCGTCTCGACTTCTTTTCCCAGCCGCTCGGCGGCGTCACTCCGTTTCGCGCTGAGTTCCGCTGCCAGTCTCGCGTACTCCGCGGCAAGGCGCTTCTGTTCCTTTTCGAGCGCCTCCTGGTGCTCGGTGGCATGCTCCACTTCATCCACCTGGCGGGCGACCTGTTCCCTGAACGCCAGCACTTCATCCAGCGTTCCGCCATACTTGCGTTTCAATTTGTCCAGCGCGTCCAGCCTCGTCTCTACTTCCTCCAACCGCCCCGGATCGCTCTCGAGCTTGCCTAAGTAGTCGCGCAACGTCCATGCCGCTTCTTCCACAGCGATTTCGGCTTGCTTTAAAGCGCCTGAAGTTTCTGAAACGCTGGCATCGATCCGAACCAGTTCGTCGATCCGCTTTTGCGCCTGGCGAAGCAAACTGGCGGCGCTATCTTTCGATTCGTACAGAATTTCGAACGCGGCGGCAGCATTTTCTTGCAGCTTGGTCGAGTTCTGGAGCAGCCGCCGCTCCAGTTCCAATTCCGTCTCTTCGCTTGCCTTTATTCCTGCCGATTCAATCTCATCGCGCTGGAATCGCCAGAGATCCAATAGCCGTAACTTCTCCTGCTCGTTCCGCCGCAGGTCATCCAGCTTGCGTTGCGTGTCGCGCCAGGCCGAATGCATGGCCGCCACTCGTTCCCGCAGTTCCGTTGCTCCGGCATAGCGGTCAAGCAGGTTTCGCTGCGTTTGCGGGTTGAACAAAAGTTGCTGTTCGTTCTGGCCGTGAATGTCTCCCAGAAATGGGGCGATCTGCTTCAAAAATGAGGTAGTGACGGGCCGGTTGGCCACAAAGGCTCGCGATTTTCCCATGGCCGTCACATCCCGCTGCACAATCAACTCGCGATCTTCCAAGTCGATTCCGGCATCTTGGAGCAGCTTCGCTAGCTCAGCCTGGTCGTCGATCGAGAAAATACCGGAAATTCGCGCTTGTTGCGCTCCGGTCCGGATCATGTCGGCGGATGCGCGTCCGCCCAGCAGCAGATTCAACGAGTCCACGACGATCGATTTGCCGCTTCCCGTTTCGCCCGTCAGCAGGTTGAGCCCCCGGTGAAAGTGGATATGGGCCTGCTCCACGACCGCATAGTTCTCCACTATCAATTCAACGAGCATGTGAACGAATTATAAACGGCGGCCGCGGAGCTTTCTACCTTCGCAATATCGCAAACTGTCTTCTTTTCGATTTCACTGCGCGATTTTCGGGTGAATATCGTTTACACTTATGAGAGCATTCTGCGTCCGCATTCTGCTGGCTCTACAGTACCTAGAGCGAAATCTTTGCCACCCATTCTTATAATTAATAAACGAAGCAACGAAAGGACCAAGCTTGCCTTTAGCGCTGTTTCCCGGGCTGATGCAACTCAGCTTCTGGGATATTCTGACAAACCTAAGACCGGTTCCTCTGGCGGTAATCGCTTTTCTGGTTCTGTTTTCACTCGCGTCATGGATGATCGTATTCGCGAAATGGAGCGTCTTCCGCAGGGCGCGAGAGGACAACCGCAGCTTTTTGCGCGCGTTTCGTAAGGCGTCGAACTTACAGGCGGTTGCGTTGGCAAGTGAGCAGTTTGCGTCCGCGCCGCTCGTGGCCGTTTTCGATTTTGGCTACGGCGAAGTGGAACGGCAGGTGAAACAGCGCGGCGCGCTGGTGAACAATGCCGCCATTGAGCGCAGCCTTCAGCTCGGCGTGAGCGAAGAGGTCACCAAACTTGAGCGCAATATGAACTGGCTGGCGACGGTCGCGTCCGTTTCGCCGTTCATTGGCCTGTTCGGTACGGTTTGGGGCATCATGGACGCCTTCATGGGATTGGGAACGGCCGGCAGCGCCAGTCTCCGTGCCGTCGCGCCCGGTATCGCCGAGGCTCTTGTGACGACCGCCCTCGGGCTTGTGGCTGCTATCCCCGCGGCGATCTTCTACAACGTTTTCGGCACTTCGCTCCGCGAAATCGGGACTCGCATGGAAGATTTCGCGATCGAATTCCAAAACCTCGCGGAGCGCGATTTCGGCGGGTAAATGGCATTTTCCTTCAATCACAGCAATGGCGGCCGGCGTAGCCGGCGCTACAGCAGCCTGCCCGCGATGTCCGAGATCAATGTTGTTCCCCTTGTGGACGTCATCCTAGTGCTGCTAATCATCTTCATGATCACGGCCAACGTAATGGAGTTCGGTCTCGATATCAAGGTTCCCGAAGTCAGACTCACGCGCGACAGCACGCAGGAACTGCCCGTCGTCAACATCAGTAAATCCGGAGAGCTCTACCTGAACAATACGCAGGTCGACTTGAGCGCTCTTCCCGCGACGATCCAAAACAAATTCCATGGCGCGACCGCCGCCTATGTGCGCGCCGATAAGGAAACGCCATGGGATCCGATTGCGCAGGTCGTTGCCGTGCTCGGGCAGTCTAAAATCGAGTGCCGGATGGTAACAAAACCGCTCAGTTCGACATTCCGTAAACGTTGACTTATGGTGCAGCCGATCGATATTCTTGACGAACGGGAGCGGCTCGCGGCGCCGCTCTTCTGGTCGATCGCGCTCCATGTCGCCATCGTTGCCGCTTTTGTTGTTTACGGACTCTACCTCAAGAACTATGGTCCCAGGTTCGGCTCGCCCGATGCGACCGGCGGGACGGCCGTTACGGTAACGCCCGTCAATTCCATTCCCATCCCGCACCGGCAGGGACCTGAGAATCCAGTGTCGAACGACAGCCAATCGGTATTGCCGTCTCCGCCCCAGCTAAAGGACGAGACGAAACAGCCGCCGCCTCCAAAGCAGGCGGTCGAGATTCCCGACCAAACGAGGCCAAAGAAATTCCAAGAGCAGACCCGCCGGAAGCAAGCGTACGTTCAGCCGGTTCCCAAAAATCAGATTCCGACGCAGGTCCCACAAGCCGCCGTGAACCCGATGTACAGCATGAACCAGGGAGGTGGCGGCGTGGGCATTGGCCCGAACTCGCCTCTCGGCGAGCGCTTCGGCTGGTATGCCGAAATGATCCGTAAAATCATCGCCCGCAACTGGGCTACGAACGGTTTGGCCGGCACGCAGGGCGCCCCAGCGATTATCGGCTTTGTGATTGCCCGCGACGGCCGCGTCACCGACGTGCGGCTTGTGCAATCGAGCGGCAATGCGGCCATCGACAATTCGGCGTTGCGGGCTGTCTATAACTCCAATCCTCTTCCGGGGCTGCCGCCACAGTACAACCAGAGCACGGCGCCCGCGGAATTCACATTCGACCTACGCTAATGAAACTTCTCACTTCAGCGATCCTCGTTTTGGGAACCTTCGGCTGGCTTGCCGCCCAGCAGCCAGGGCCGCCGATTCAGGGCACGATCAGCGGGCAAGGCCAGAAGCCGGCTATCGCGATTCCCGATTTTCGCGCCAGCGGCGGCGCGGCGCCGCTTATGGCTTCGTTTAACGAAACAGTTCGCAGCGACATCGAGAATTCGGGCGCGCTGACGTTCGTGGCCAAATCCTTATACCCGGCACAGGTTCCGCAACAGCCGTCGGACCTGATCGGCGGCGCGCCGCCGCCGCAAACGGCCACACAAAATCCACAGGGCTTTCGCCTTGCGGATTGGGGGAATGCACCGGTCTCGGCGAATTATCTTGGCATCGGGTATGGAGCGGAGCAAAATAATCAGTTTGTGCTCTTCGGCTGGCTATACGACATATCGCAAGCTGCGAATCTCCAGGGCGCGCAGGTTTTCGGAAAGATTTACACCGGAACGCTCGACCAGAATGGCGCCGTCCAGGTCGCGCACCAGTATGCAGCCGACATTCTTGCTCGCTTCGGCGTCAAGAGCTTAATCGGAACTCGCGTGGTGTTCGTGTCGAACCGCACGGGGAATAAAGAGATCTGGACCATGAACTGGGACGGCACAGATGAGAAGCAGTTGACGCACTTTGGTACCATCTCGGCATTTCCATCCGTGTCTCCCGATGGCGCAAAAGTCGCGTTTACGTCGTGGCTGCGCGAATCGCCGCGCATCATGATCTTTTCCCTCGTAACGAACCGCGAACTGCCTTTCTATAATCAACGGGCATCCATGAATTGCTGCCTGAGCTTCAGCCCGGACGGAAAACATGTCATCTTTTCGTCGACCGCGGCCGGCGGCCCCGCGCAACTCTATATAGCGAATCCGGATGGCAGCGGGTTGCGCCGGCTGGCCTCATCGGGCGCGATCGATACGGAGCCGAAGATTAATCCCAAGACCGGAACCGACATCGTCTTCGTTTCCGGACGCGGAGGTGGAAATCCCCAAATTTACCTGATGAGTGAAGGAGGAGAGGCCCAGCGCCTCACCGATGGAACGGGGGACGCGACTAATCCCGCCTGGAGCCCGGACGGAACCAAGATCGCTTTCGCCTGGACCCGCGGTTTTGAGCCGGGCAATTTTAATATCTTCATTATGGACGTCGTCACGCGGAAGCTCCAGCAGCTTACGAACAGCGAGGGACGCAATGAAAATCCGACGTGGGCTTCGGACGGAGCGCACATCGTGTACGCGAATAAGCGTGGACGCGATTCGCAAATATGGACCATGCTGGCGGACGGCACGCAGAAAAGGCAATTGACAAGAGTGGGGAGCAACACGACGCCGGTATGGGCTCCAGCAGCACAGTAAGGACGAGCAAGAGGTAATCGAGCACGATCACAAATGGGTGGAGTAAACCCAGGAGGAAATTGGAAAGAATGACGAAACGAAACGCGACGTTGGTTTTAGCGGCCGCCGCCATGATGACGCTGGCCGCCTGTCACAAGAAACCGGTGGCCCAAACGCCGCCGCCCCCGCCCCCGCCGCCGCCGGCTCAGGTTGAGAAACCGGCGATTAACTTCTTCAATGCCGAGCCGTCGAGCATCGATAAAGGCCAGGGTTCTTCATTACGTTGGTCGGTGACAAACGCGACAAACATCAGCCTTGACCAGGGCATTGGACAAGTAAGCCCGAACGGTCGCCGCACCGTGTATCCGGGTGAGACCACCACGTATACATTGACTGTTTCGAATGAGGGCGGAGAGAGCGCCACGGCGACAGCGACGGTTACGGTCAACACGCCGCCTCCCGTCGAACAACCCGCGCCGCAACCCGTACAGTCCGCGGCCGACATGCTGGCCGGACAGGTAAAGGATATCTATTTCGACTACGACAAGGACGATATCCGCGAAGACCAACAGGCCACTCTGCAGGGCAACGCTACCGCACTGAAGCAGATTTTCGCCGCACACCCCGACTTCACGGTGGTGGTCGAAGGAAACTGCGACGAGCGTGGCTCGGCGGAATACAATCTGGCGTTAGGCGATCGCCGCGCGTCCAAAGCGAAAGAAGCGCT
>Ga0134125_10002647_pt1 | contig 21108 bp, 14 predicted proteins | sample KB31751_FD_96464 | JGI IMG/M metagenome (GOLD analysis project Ga0134125, IMG submission 96464) | Terrestrial soil microbial communities with excess Nitrogen fertilizer from Kellogg Biological Station, Michigan, USA - KB3-175-1 | ecosystem: Environmental > Terrestrial > Soil > Unclassified ... | reverse complement strand
GGCCGCGCCACGCGCTGGCACTACGCGCTGGCGCTCCCGCAGCCGGCGTATCTGTTGACGCTGGTGGTGGGGCCGTTCGCCGAGCTCGCCGACCGCGCGCCCCAGACCGGCGCCGACGTCTACGCCTTCTGCGCCCCGGGGCGCGAGGCGGACGCCCGCCGCAGCGTCGCCCGCACGGGCGCGATGATCGACCACTTCTCCGAAAAGATCGGCGTCCCCTACCCGCACGCCCGCTACAGCCAGATCTTCGTCCCCGAGTTCATCTTCGGCGGGATGGAGAACACCAGCGCCACCACGCTGACCGACCTGACCCTCCTCGACGAGCGGGCGGCGCTGGACCACGACGTCGACGGGCTGGTCTCGCACGAGCTGGCGCACCAGTGGTGGGGCGATCTCCTCACCTGCCGCGAGTGGTCCGAGGCCTGGCTCAACGAGGGGTTCGCCACCTACTTCGAGTACGTCTGGCGCGAGCACGCCAAGGGGCGCGACGAGGCCGACCACGAGCTGCTCGCCGACACCGACGGCTACCTGGCGGAGGCCGGGCGCTACCAGCGGCCGGTGGTCTGCCGGCAGTACGACGAGCCGATTCACCTCTTCGACGCCCACCTCTACGAAAAAGGCGGGCGCGTGCTGCACATGCTGCGGCACGAGCTCGGCGAGGCGGCGTTCTGGCGCGCCATCGGCCACTACGCGAAGAAGCACGCCGGCGGATCGGTCGAGACGCGCGACCTGGCGCGGGCGATCGAGGAGGTGAGCGGCCGCGGCGTCGAGCGGCTGCTCGACCGCTGGATCGCGCGTCCGGGGCACCCGGAGCTCGAGGGGCGCTGGAGCTGGGACGACGACCGCAGGGTCGGGACGCTGGCCCTGGCCCAGAAGCAGGCGGTGACGCCCGAGGCGCCGCCGTTCGAGTTCTCGGCCACCGTCCGCTTCGAGATCGACGGGCGCACGCACGACGAGCGGGTCGCCGTCCGCGAGGCGGCCCACAGCTTCGAGCTGGCGCTGCCTGGCCGCCCGACGCAGGCGATCTTCGACCCGGGCGACGTGCTGCTGAAGACGATCAAGCTGGACAAGCCGGCCGCGCTCTGGCGGCGCCAGCTGGCGGCCGCCGCGCTGGGCGTCGATCGCATCCTGGCCGCCCGCGCGCTCGCCGATCTCCCCGACCCGGCCAACGTCGCGGCGCTGGTCGCCGCGCTCGGCGACGATCCGTTCTGGGGCGTGCGCGGCGCCGCGGCCCGCGCGCTCGGCAAGACCCGGCGCGACGAGGCGCGCGAGGCGCTCTGCGCCGCCAAGGAGGCGCCCGAACCGCGCGTCCGCCGCGCGGTGGCCGCCGGGCTCGGCGAATTCAGCGGCGACGAGAGGGCCGCCCGCGCGCTCGCCGACTGGCTGCGCGCCGGCGACCCCAGCGTCTTCGTCGAGGCCGAAGCGGCGCTGGCGCTCGGGCGCACCCGCTCGCCGCGGGCGCTGGAGCTCTTGCCCCCGCTCGTCGATCGCCCCTCGTTCCAGGCGGTGCTCGCCAGCCGCGCCATCGACGGCCTGGGCAAGACGGGCGACGAGCGAGCGTTCCCGCTCATCCGCGACGCTTGGCGGCCCGGCGCGCCCTTCCCCGCCCGCCGCGCGGTGGTCGCCGCGCTCGCCGAGCTCGCCCGCGGGACCGGCCTCGGGCGCGCGGCGCGCGAAGCGATCGAGCCGCGCCTGCGCGACGGCGACTTCCGCGTCCGTCTCGAGGCGGCCGTGGCGCTCGGCCGGCTGGGTCTGCCCGACGCGCTCCCGGCGATTCGCGGCGCGCTGGCGGGCGAGCTCGACGGCCGCACCAAGCGGCGGATGAACGAGGCGATCCGCGACATCGAGGACGGCGCCCGCCCGGCCGAGGAGGCGCGCCGCCTGCACGACGAGGTCGAACGCCTGCGGGGCGAGACCGCCAAGCTGCGCGAGCGCCTCGATCGCCTGGAGGCCCGCGACGCGCCGCCGCCAGCCACCAGTCCGCCGCCCGCCAAGGCCAAGCGCCCCCGCCCCGTCACGCGCCGCTCGCGCAGCGGCCGCCCGGTCCGTCGCTGACCGCGACTAGGTCTGTAGCTCGGCGACGACGTCGCGGGCGATCTGGCGGGCTTTGGCCAGGTCGCCCCGGGGGAGCGAGATGGCGCCCACCACCGGGTGGCCGCCGCCGCCGTAGCGCTCGCAGATCTTGTTGATCTCGTGGGTGCGCGGGGCCTTCGACCAGGGGTTCGAACCGACCGAGATCTTGGCCCGGGCGGCGGCCGTCAAGCCAACCGAATAACGCGCCTCAGGGAAGAGGTAATAGGTGATGAACTTGTTGAAAGGCCCGACGTCTCTGTCGGCGAGGTCGAAGAAGACGACGCCCTTCTCCAGCTTGGCGACGGCGCGGATCGCCTCGATGTTCTTCTGGTGCTGCTCGAGCACCGCGGCGAGCGGGGTGGTCACGTAGGGATCGGCGGCGATCTCGGCCAGCGGCCGGCTGATGAGGTCGCCGATGAAGCGGTCGGCCAGCGCCGGCTCGCGGTTGTTCTCGATGAAGGTCATGAGCCGCAGGGCCGGCTCTTTCAGCTCGACGGCCATCTTGGCGTCGGGGAAGAGCGCGCCGTCGATGATCTCGGCCCAGTGAATCAGGTCGCCGAGCGGCGCCGCGTCGAACCCGAACTTGGCCGCCACCGTGTCGGCCAGGAACTTGGTGCAGCTCTTGGCCTTGGGGTCGTAGAACTTCCGGCCGGTCGCGTCGGCGCGGAAGTGGTCCTCGTCGCCCGGCAGCTGGAACGCCGAGGCGTGGTGGTCGAACCACCAGGTGAGCCGCGGGTCCTGCGAGTAGCGGAAGTCGACGCAGGCGTTCTCGTCGCCGTCGAAGTAGTCGGAGGCGAACGGCTGCGCGTCGCCTTTGTGCTCGAGCGGCCGGTACACAACCTCCACCGGGCCCTTGGCGATGCGCTCCCGGTAGAAGCGGGTAAAGACGCCCGCGGAGCTGCACCCATCGAAGCAGTTGCCGTGGTAGAGGACACGCAAGCGCACGAACGGAAGCTAACACGAACTCGCGCGCGGAGAAGGGAGCGGCTACATTAGCCCGTCATGTCCGAGTTTCTCGTTGACCTGAAACGCACGCACGACTGCGGCGCCTTGCGCGCCGGCGACGCCGGCCAGCGCGCCATTCTCTTCGGGTGGGTGGCGGCCCGCCGCGATCACGGCGGCTGCGTCTTCATCGATCTGCGCGATCGGGGCGGCCTCACGCAGATCGTCTTCGAGCCGGAGACCGACGCCGCCGCGCACGCGCAGGCCTCCGAGCTGCGCCGCGAGTTCTGCATCGCCGTCGCCGGCAAGGTGCGCGAGCGCGGCGGGCACAAGAACCCCAAGCTCGCCACCGGCGACATCGAGGTGGCTGCCGACAAGCTGACGATCTTCTCCGTCGCCGAGACGCCGCCCTTCGAGCTCAGCGACGACACCCGCTCCGACGAGACGATCCGGCTCAAGCACCGCTACCTCGATCTGCGGCGCCCGGCCATCCAGAAGAACTTCATCGCCCGCTCGCAGGTCTACCAGACCACGCGGCGATATCTGGCCGACAACCGGTTCCTGGAGATCGAGACGCCGTTCATGGTGAAGTACACGCCGGGCGGCGCGCGCAACTTCCTGGTGCCGTCGCGGCTCAACCCGCACCAGTTCTACGCGCTCGCCGAGTCGCCGCAGATCTTCAAGCAGCTGTTCATGGTGGCCGGGATGGACCGCTACTTCCAGATCGTCCGCTGCTTCCGCGACGAGGACCTGCGCCTCGACCGCCAGCCCGAGTTCACCCAGATCGATCTGGAGATGAGCTTCGTCACCGAGGAAGACGTGCAGAACGTGGTCGAGGGCCTGATGGTCAGCCTCTGGAAGGACGTGCTGGGGATCGACATCGCGCGCCCCTTCCAGCGCCTCACCTACGCCGAGGCGACGGGGAAGTACGGCTCGGACAAGCCCGATCTGCGCTTCGAGCTGCCGCTCGTCGATCTGACCGAGGTGGTCAAGCGCCACCAGGGGGGCGGCGTCGGCCTCCTGCAGTCGGCGGTGAGCGCGCCGGGCGGCGTGGTCAAGGGGTGGCGGCTGCCGGCCGCGCAGGCCAAGACGCTCTCGCGCACCGACCTCGACAAGCTGGAAGAGTTCGCCAAGGGGTTCGGCGCACGCGGTCTGGCGCGCGCGCGCGTCGGCGAGGGGGGCGTCTGGGCGCAGAGCCCGATGAAGACGATGACCGACGATCTGCGCCAGGCGATCAACGAGGCGGCCGGCCTCGGCGACGGCGATCTCCTCTTCCTGCAGTTCGGCGCCAAGAAGCTGGTCAACGCCGTCCTCGGCGGCCTGCGCCTCCACCTGGCCGCCCGACTCGACCTCATCCCCAAGAACCTCTGGCGCTTCTGCTGGATCACCGACTTCCCGCTGTTCGAACAGAACGACGAGGGAAAGCTCGTGGCCGCCCACCACCCGTTCACCTCGCCTCACCCGGCCGACCTCGAGCGGCTGGAGAGCGATCCTGGCTCGGTGCGCGCCCGCGCCTACGATCTCGTGCTCAACGGCAACGAGATCGCCGGCGGGTCGATCCGGATCCACCGCTCCGACGTCCAGGCGCGCGTCTTCCGCGCGCTGGGGCTCTCGGACGAGGACGCGCAGGCCAAGTTCGGCTTTCTGCTGGAGGCGTTCAAGTTCGGCCCGCCGCCGCACGGCGGGATCGCCGCGGGCGTCGACCGGCTGGCGATGCTCCTCTGCGGCGCCGACTCGCTCCGGGACGTGATCGCCTTCCCCAAGACCCAGAAGGGGACCGACCTCATGACCGACGCGCCGGGGCCGGTCGCGCGAAGGCAGCTCGACGAGCTGCACATCGCGCTCAAGGAATGACCGCGGCTGGCGAGGAGGCGACAGCGACACGCGCGGCGACGCTCGATCGCCTGGCCTCAGAGACCTTCGACCTCCTGGTGGTCGGTGGCGGAGCCACCGGCGCGGCGATCGCGCGCGACGCGGCCCTTCGCGGCGTGGCCGTCGCGCTGGTCGACGCCGGTGACTTCGCCAGCCAGACCTCCAGCCACTCGTCGAAGCTGATCCACGGGGGCCTGCGGTACCTGCAGTACGGCGACCTGCCGCTGGTGTTCGAGGGGCTGCGCGAACGGCACCGCCTCATGTCCACGGCGCCGCACCTCTGCCGCCCCATCGAGTTCGTCTTCCCCGGCTACCGCGGCGAGCGGCCCGGCCTCCACACGCTGGGCGCCGGGATCGCGCTCTACAACGCGCTGGCGCTCTGGCGCCCGCCCGCGGCCAGCCGCCGCCTGGACGCGCACGCGCTCTACGGGCTCGCCCCCCACCTGCGCAGCGCCGGGCTCGAAGGCGCCGCCGTCTACGTCGACTGCCAGACCGACGACGCGCGCCTGGTGCTGGAGAACGTCCTCGACGCGGAGGCGTCCGGCGCCGCCTGCGCCAACCACCTGCGCGTGACGACGCTCGTGCGCGACCGACGCGGCCGCGCGCGCGGCGCCGCGGTCGTCGACGCCGAGACCGGCGCGCGCTTCGAGATCCGCGCCCGCCTGCTGGTCAGCGCCACGGGACCCTTCACCGACGGGTTTCTGGCCGACGGGTTCCTGGACGGCGCGCGCCGCCTCCGGCCCACGCTGGGCGTCCACCTGGTGTTCGACGCCGCCCGCGTCCCCCACGACGGCCGCGCGCTCGTCCTCCGCACGCCGCAAGACAACAGCCTCTACTTCGTGCTGCCGGCCGGCGCGCGCACCATCGTCGGCACGACCGACACCGACTTCGCCCCGGTCGAGGATCCCGGCCGCGCCCCTCGCGTCGGCGACGAGATCCGCGCCCGCGGCGCCGACGTCGCTTACCTGCTCGAGGCCGCCCGCCACGCCTTCCCCGCGCTCGGCCTCGGTCCCGACGACGTGATCTCCACCTTCGCCGGGCTGCGGCCGCTCCTGGCCGGGAACGCCCACACGCCCTCGGAGACCTCGCGCGAGCACGAGATCGCCCGCCTCCCCGACGGGATCATCGTCGTTGCGGGCGGCAAGCTGACGACGCTGCGACGCATGGCGGAGGAGACCACGGACGTGGTGGTCGAGGCGCTGCGTACGGCGGGCGTCGAGCGCACCTTCGCTCCCTGCGCCACCCGCGCCCGCCCGCTCCCCGGCGGTGGGCCGGCCCCCGAGGCGCTCGCCGCGCCCGAGCACCCGCCGGACGTGAGCGTCCGTCTCGGCGTCTACGGCGCGCGCGCCAACCGCCTGCTCGCGCTCATCGCCGAGAGCCCGGCGCTCGGCGAGCGGATCGATCCCTCCCTCCCCTACCTCTGGGCCGAGGTCGTCCAGGCCGTTCGTCACGACCGGGCGCGCGATCTCGGCGACGTCCTCGTCCGCCGCCTCCCCCTCTTTCGCGACGCCGCCGACCAGGGCCTGACCGCCGCCCGGCGAGCCGCCGCGCTGGCCGGCCGCGAGCTCGGCTGGGACGACGCCCGCGCGGCCCGCGAGATCGCCCGCTACGGCGAGACCGTCGCCCTCTCTCGCCGCTGGCGCGACGAGATCTGACGGCGGCCGTCGGCGTTCCGGAGGGGAAACCTGACTCCGGGTCAGAGCACGGTCATCACGCCGTCGACCGCGCGCAGCGCCGCCCGCAACGCGTGCGCGTCGGGCGCGCTCGTGACCCGCACCTGCAGGCGGTGGCTCACGTACTTGCCGCCCGAGGACGCCTGGCGCTCGTGGGCGGCGATCGTGCCCGCCGCGGCGGCCGTGGCGACGATGGCTTCGACCACCGCCTCGTCATTGCGCGCGATCACCGAGAGCGGAAAGTCACCGGGGAACGCGTAGCAGGCCTCGATGAGCTCGATGTCCCGCTTGCGCTCCGCCTCGGGCGAGTCGTGCTCGGTCAATTGACCTGACTGGCGAGCTGGCGGGCGGTGCTACGTTCGAGGTCGGCGGCGGCCCGCGCATGCCCGTACGGCAGCGGCTTGTCGGTGCGCAGGACCTGCACCGGCAGGATCACCCGCATCGACTCGGGCAGCGGCTCGAAGAACCAGGTGGAGACGACGTCGGACATGCACTGCTCGACCGGGCAGTCCGCGCCGTAGGTCGAGTGCGAGATCCAGTGGTCGCGCATCTCACCCTCGCGCGACAGCGACACGCCGACCCCCACGTAGCCGGAGTGCTGGCAGGAGATCGGGAGCACGTCGAAGCACTGGTGGAGCGAGCGCGCCTGCGTCTGCGCCTCCGCCCGCAACGCCTTCTCCACCTCCCAGGGCGTCGCGTGGGTGGGGATGGCCGATTTCATGTCCGCCTCGCTGATCTGCGCGCCGACCGGGACGGCGCACAGGATGCTGCCGAGGGCGGCCAGCTCGAGCGGCAGGAACGCACGCCGGGCAAACCGCCGCACGAACCCCGCCGACAGCGCGGGCGCCGGCCCCTCGTCGTCGAGCGCGCGAACGACGAAGGTCGCCGGCCCGTACATCACCTCGGCCCGCATCCCGGTCTCGAGCGGCAGGTCCGCCGATTTGCCGTCGCGGGCGAACGACTCGAGCGCGATCGGCGCGCGGTCGCCGGCCACCCGGCCGGTGAACCCCGGGACGACGGCCAACCGGTATCCGCCCTGGACGCGCCGGCAGAGCGGCAGCGCCAGCGCCGAGAAGGCGTCGTCGTCGATGGCGGCCCCGATGTTGTAGGAGCGCGCGCGACGGGCGGCGCGCACCGCGGCCAGCGTGGCCGCGCCGAGCCCGACCATGCCCCAGAGCCCGACGTACCAGGGGAGAAACAGCACGCGGTGCGCGCCCAGCATCGCCAGCGCGACGATCGCCGCCGTGGTGGCCGCCATTCCGGCGACGAGCCCGAACGCGGCGAGCGCCCCGCGCCGCTCGCTGCGTCTCGACAACCGCCGCACCGAAACCACCTCGCCGTTGATGAGATACGCGATCTCGATCGACTGGGATTGCTTCACGGCTAACCTCGCGCCGCTAGCATAGCAGCCTCGACCGCGCCCGAGCAGATCCGAGAATGCATGCAAAACATCTTTCGCACCCCGCTCCAGAGCTGCCCAACAGGTACCCGACCATCGCGTGACGCTCGCGTAACAGCTCCTCGACGGAAAAACAGCCGCGGAATCGGTCGAAGCTCCGCTTCCCCCCGCAGAGGCGGTGCGTAACCCGCTTCGCGCCAGCCACCTGCCCGGCGAATTGGCATCAATTATTTCATGTACTTACGGACCATTGGTCAATGGCATGACCCGTGCTAAACAATGGGCCGACCTTCTGGGAGGAGGGTTCTCAATGGCTCAGGCCGTAACGCAAACGACATCGCTGAAGACGGTAAACCCCGACGCCGCTGCGGTGGTGCCCGCGGCCCCGGCTCCGAACCGAGAGAAGGCGCTGCAGATTCTCTCCAAGTCGATCTACAAGGAGCTGCGGGAGAACGGGTACGAACCCAAGCAGATCGTCGCGCTCGCGACAGAGATCATCAGCCTGGTGACGACCGACCTCGATCTGGACTAATTTTCTAGCTTTTCCCGACCTGTTCGAGCATTCTTCGCGCGCCCTGACCCGGGCGCGCTTTTTTTTGTCCGCCGTGCTTCCGTGGTCGGAACGGAACCTTTCGAGATGGGTATCAAGACGATTTCCGAGCTGGACATCGGAGGCCGGCGCGTCTTCATCCGCGTCGACTTCAATGTCCCCCTGACCCCCGAGGGGAAGGTCTCGGACGATACCCGCATCCGCGAGAGCCTTCCGACCATCAAGTTGGCGATCGAAAAAGGGGCGCGCCTCGTCCTGGCCTCGCACCTCGGCCGCCCCAAAGGGAAAGTCGAAAAAAAGTATACGCTGGAGCCGGTCGCGGCGCGCCTGGCGGAGCTGATCGACGCCGACGTCGCGCTGACCGACGAGCCGGTGGGCGACGGGGCCCGCAAGGTGGTGAACGATCTCAAGGCCGGCGCGGTGGCGCTGCTCGAGAACCTCCGTTTCTCCCCCGGCGAGGAGGCAAACGACGAGGCGTTCTCGCGCGCGCTCGCCAGCTACGCCGACGTCTACGTCAACGACGCGTTCGGCACCGCGCACCGGGCGCACGCCTCGACGGCCGGCATCACCAAGTTCGTGGCCGCCAAGGGGATGGGCCTGCTCATGGAGCGCGAGGTGAAGTTCCTCGGCCAGCTCCTGGGCGAGGTCGAGCGCCCGTTCCTGGCGATCATCGGGGGCGCCAAGGTCTCGGACAAGATCGGCGTGCTCGACAACCTGCTCGGCCGCGTCGACCAGATCCTGATCGGCGGCGCCATGGCCAACACCTTCCTCAAGGCCAAGGGGGGCCAGCTCGGCCGTTCGCTCGTCGAGGAGGACAAGCTGGCGCTGGCCCGGTCCTTCCTCCGGAAGGCCGAGGAGTCGAACGTCGACGTCCTCTTGCCGCGCGACGCGGTGGCGGCCGCCGGCATCAAGGCCGAGACCGGGCGGGTGGTGCAGGCGATGCTGGTGCCGGAAGACCTGGCGGCGCTCGACATCGGCCCCGAGACGGCGCGCGGCTTCGCCGACGCGATCGCCCGGGCCAAGACGATCTTCTGGAACGGCCCCATGGGCGTGTTCGAATCGGACCCCTTCGCGGCCGGCACGCTGGCGGTGGCCAAGGCGGTGGCCGGCGCGGGCGGCGCGCTGTCGGTGGTGGGCGGCGGCGACTCGGTGGCGGCGGTGCACAAGAGCGGCCTCGGCGACAGGATCACGCACATCTCGACCGGGGGCGGTGCCTCGCTCGAGTTCCTCGAGGGGAAGAAGCTCCCCGGGCTGGCGGCGCTAGAGAGCTAGAGCGATGGCACGGACACGACGACCTTTCTTCTGCGGCAACTGGAAGCTCAATGGCTCGATCGCGGAGTCGCTGGCGCTCGCCACCGAGGTGCGCAACGGCGTGGCGGCGCTGCGGGACGCCGACGTGGCGGTGGCGCCGAGCTTCACCGCGCTCTACGCAGTGGCCAAGCGACTCGAGGACGGCCCGGTCATGGTGGCGGCCCAGGACTGCTTCTGGGACGACAAGGGTGCCTTCACCGGCGAGGTGGCGCCCTCACAGATCGCCGACGTCGGCTGCAAGCAGGTGATCGTCGGCCACTCCGAGCGGCGACAGCTCTTCGGTGAGCTGGACGCGGCCGTCAACCTCAAGGCGCGCGCCGCCCTGCGGGTCGGCCTCACGCCCATCATCTGCATCGGGGAGACGCTGGCCGAGCGCGACGCGGGCGAGACGCTCGGCCGCGTTCAGGCGCAGCTCGACGCCGCGCTGGCCGAGATGAGCGATGACGAGCTCGGACGCCTGGTGATCGCCTATGAGCCGGTGTGGGCCATCGGCACCGGGCGGAACGCCACGCCGGCTCAGGCGCAGGAGGTGCATCATTTCATTCGCACCCGCTTCGCCACCCGCGCGGCGGCGCCGGCGGCTAAATTGCGCATCCTCTACGGCGGCAGCGTCAAACCGGACAACGTCCGCGCGCTCATGGCCGAACCCGACGTCGACGGCGGGTTGGTCGGGGGAGCATCGCTGTCGGCCGAATCGTTCGTTCGCATCGTAAAAGAGGGCTCTGGGTCATGATCACGTTTCTCACCGTCATCCACGTTGTCGTCTGTCTGTTCCTCATCCTGGTCGTTCTGCTGCAAGCCGGTAAGGGCGGCGGCATGGGGATCGCGTTCGGCGGCGGCGGCGGCGGCAGCCAGACCGTGTTCGGCTCGTCGGGGGCGGGGAATTTCCTGACCCGGCTCACCTCGGTCACCGCCTTCATCTTCCTGGTCACCTCGCTCGGGCTGGCGCACTTCTCGAGCCAGCAGGACTCGAGGCGCCTGCAGCGATTGGCAGAGAAGAAGACGGCGGAGAAGAAGGCCGACGACGCACGCGCCGAGAAGCTCAAGGTGGATCTGGAGAAGGCGCGCGAGAGCGTCCAGAAGACCACCGGCGGCAACGCCGTGGCCCTCCCCCGCCCCGCCGGCTCGCAGACGAGTGAGCCGACGGCGCCCGCCGCCCCCACCAAGGCCGAGACCAAGCCCGGCAAGGCCGAGAAGCCGGCCAAGCCGAGCGACACGGAGGCGGCGCCGGCGGCGGCGACCCCGCACAAGCACAAGCGCGGCGCGGCAACGACCGACGGTGACACCGCCAGACCGGCCGCGAAGCCCGAGGCTCCCAAGCCCGACAAGCCCGCCCCGGCGCCCGCGCCCGCCAACGAGTAGACTGTCAGGCGGGATGCCGCTGCCGTTCGTCAAGGCCGAAGGGACGGGGAACGACTTCGTCGTGGTCGACCTGCGCCCCGGCCAGCCGGCGGCGGCCCGCGCGGCCGCCCTTCAAGCCCCGGCGGTGGTGCGGGAGATCTGCGACCGCCACTTCGGCGTGGGCGCGGACGGCGTGCTGGCCATCCTGCCGAGCACGACCGGCGACGCGCGCATGCGCGTGCTCAACGCCGACGGCAGCGAGGCGGAGATGTGCGGCAACGGCCTGCGCTGCGTGGCCAAGGTGCTGTACGAGTCCGACCCGGCGCTGCGGCGGCCGACGTTGAAGATCGAGACCGGCGCCGGCCTGCTCACCTGCCTGCTGGACGTCGAGCGGGGTGCAGTGGGCAGCGTGACCGAGGAGATGGGCCGGCCGCGTCTGACCCGGACGGAGATCCCGCTGGCCCCGAGCGGCGATACGCGCGCGCTGCGCGAGCCAATCCGCGCGCGCGATCGTGAATTCCGCTTCACCGCCGTCTCGATGGGGAACCCGCACGCCGTCATCTTCGTCGAGGGCGACGAGGATCTGCGGGCGCTGGCCACCACCTACGGCCCGGTCCTCGAGGTCGCGGGACAGTTTCCCAATCGGACCAACGTCGAGTTCGCGCGCGTGCGCCGCCAGGAGATCGAGCTCGTCGTCTGGGAGCGCGGCAGCGGGCTCACCCTCGCCTGCGGCACCGGCGCCTGCGCGACCGTGGTGGCCGCCTGCCTCGAGGAGCGGTTGGTGCCCGGCACCGAGACCCAGGTCCACCTCCCCGGTGGCACCCTGGTGATCACCGTGGCGCCCGACTACGCCGGCGTTCGCCTGTGTGGCCCCGCGCGCATCGCGTTCCGGGGGACGCTCGACGACGCTCTCGGCCGGCGCTGAGGGCCCTCCCCCTTTCGCGCGTCAGCGGTAACGAAGCGCGACCAACGTCATGTCGTCGATCTGCTCGGTCATGAAGCCGCGCACTTCGCCCATGAGGCGCTCGCGGAGCTCCTCGAGGCCCAGACCGGCCGCCTTCTCGAAGGCGGCGCGTAAGCGCGGCAGCCCGAACATCTGCTTGGCGCGGTTCCGCGCCTCGGTGACACCGTCGCTGTGGAGCAAGATCGTGTCGCCGGGCTCGAGCAGGCACTCCTGATCGCTGATCGTCCCCGGCGGCACCTCGGGGAGGATGCCGGCCCAGATCCCCTGCGTCTTGATCTGCTCGCAAGCCCGGCGGCGGGCCCGGTAGATGAGGATGTCTTCGTGCGCGCCGGCGAACACCAGGCGCCCGCGATCCTCGTAGCGTATGAGCGTCAGCGTGGCGTGCTCCTCGCGACCGAGGCGCATCCGCACGTTGTCGTAGAGGACGGCGTTGAGCACCGCCCAGACCTGGGCGGGAGAGGCCTTCGGGTCGTCGCGCGTGGTCGCCGAGACGATGCTCTGGATCATCATCATCACCAGCCCGGCGTGCAGGCCGTGGCCGGCCACGTCGCCGATCCCGATCCAGCCGCCCCCCTCGCAGGGAAGGATGTCGAAGTAATCGCCGCCGGCCTCGGTCGCCGGGACCATCGAGGCGGAGATCTCCAGCCGCGAGATCCGCCGGCTCTTGGGCAGGATGCCCATCTGGATCCCGGCGGCCAGCTCGATCTCGTGCTGCAGCCGGGCCCGCTCGGCCCGTTCGCGCTTGGTCACCTCGGCGACCAGCCGCTCCTGCAGCGCCGTCGCCTTGAGGGCGGCGCTGACCTGCTCCGGGATCTCCTCGCAGACGATGGCGCGCGGGGGATCCATCTCGAACAGACACCAGCCGAGCGCCTCGTTCTTGAAGCAGAGCGGCTGCACCATGAGCGTGTGGCGAACGGGCGGCTTGGCCGCCTCGGGGACCAGCTGGCCGGCGCGGAAAGGGATCCCCTCGTCGAAGGTGCGCAGACCCCGCTCCCGATCCCAGGCGACGATCAGGCGGCACTGGTCCTCGCTGATCGGCGCGTGGTTTGAGGTGTGGATGACGACCGCGGCGCTGGAGATGCGCAAGGTCGGCAGATGCGCCGCCAGCGCGCGCCCGATCGCCGCGCGGTCGAGCGAGGTGAGCACGTCGCCGCCCAGCTCCCCGAGCACGCGGAACGTCGCCTCGGTCTCGAGCCGCCGGCGGCCCTGGATCCGCTCGGAGTGCTCTCCGATGAGCAGGTGCGCCCGCTCGAAGATCGACTCGGCGAACAGCAGCTTCGCCGGCTCGCGGCCCAAATCGCGCTCGACTTCGCGCCGCAGCGTCGCGACCGGCTGGTGCCAGGTGCTGACGTTGCCCCCCTCGGCCGCGCGCGACACCACGGCGTCGACGGTGGCCAGGAAGCGCTCGCCCCGCCCCTCGTCGAGGTCAGCGAGCAGCGAAGCGACCATCCGCTCGGCCCAGTCGGCCGGCAGCGAGGTCTCCAGCGCGGGCCCGCTGGCGGCGGCGGCGTTGGCCCAGGCGGCGGGGCCCCGGGCGCGAGGATCGGCCTGCAGGCCCGCGTCCGGCTCCGCCCGCCGGGCGCCGCGGAAACAGCCACACGACTGCCGGATCATCGGGGTCGTCTCCAGCACGGCGTCGCCGACCAGCGCGTCGCCCCCGGCCCGCGCCAGCACCGCGCGTACCGCCGCGATACCCAGCTGGCGTGGGGGCTGGCGGACGGTGGTGAGCGGCGGCGTGGCGAACCGGGCCTCGTCGATGTCGTCGAAGCCGACCACCGAGACGTCCTCGGGGACGCGCAAGCCCCGCGACGACAGCGCCTCGATCGCGCCCAACGCCATCCAGTCGTTGGCCCCCACGATGGCGTCGCACGCCGTCCCCCCACCGTCGAACAACGTGGCGACCGCCTTCTGACCGGCGGCGAACTGAAAATCGCCCGGAATCAACAACCGTTCGTCGAGCCTGAGCCCGCAATCTCGATGTCCGAGGCGGTAGCCGGCGAAACGCCGCTCGGCCTCCCGCCCGTGGCCTGCCACGAAGGCGATTCGCTTGCGACCGTGCACCTCGATCAGGTGGCGCGTGAGCGTGCGGACGCCGGTCGAGTTGTCGACGGTCACGCAGGGATAGCCCGGCTCGCGCGCGCCGATGGTCAGCGCCGCCCGCACGTCGAGGCGCTCGAGCAGGACCTTGACCACCGGGTCGCCGTCCTCGGCGCCCAGCGTCCCCTTGACGATGATGACGGCGTCGAGATCGCGCGCGGTGGGGAGGCCGTAGATGAAGTTCCTCGGATCGTCGAGCGAGATGTTGCCGCCCGCCAGGCAGTAGAGGTTCACGCCGCGGGCGCGACACTCCTGGTGAACGCCGACGATGATCTCGTCCTGATAGGCATAGCTGCCGCCGCGCAGGAAGAGGCCGAGGCGCGGGGTGCTCATTCTCGTTGCCGGGCGAGGGTGGTCATGGTCATCCAGAGCGGCTTCCGCCGAGCGCCACGACGCCCACGGTCACCGCAGCCGCCATCGGACGCTCGGCCGCTGGCCTTGAGGGCCGCCGCAATTTGAGCGACCGGGCTCAAGCCAACCTCCCGTCCAGCCGTAAGAAAACTTCAGGGGGAACGAGATAGGTGAACCTTGCGCTCGCTGGATACACCCTGACCGCGACGGTCCGGGAGACCCAAAGCGCCACCTTGCTCCGAGGTGTGCGGGAGTCCGACGGCGCCCGCGTGGTGGTCAAGCTGCTCCGCGCCGAGCATCCCACCGGGGCGCAGATGGCCCGCCTCCGCCACGAGCACGCCCTGCTCTCCGGGCTCGACCTGCCGGGCGTGGTGCGGACGTTCGGCCTCCTCAAGCACGGACGCGGCGAAGCGCTCGTGCTCGAGGACCTCGGCGACAGGTCCGTCGAGTCGCTGTTTCGGGAACGGCGTCCGACGCTGGCGGAGTTCCTCGACGTGGCGATCGGCATGGCCGGCGCGGTGGCGGCCCTCCACGGGCGCGCCATCATCCACAAGGACATCAAGCCTCATCACTTCCTGGTCGGCGGGGCGGGCCTCAAGATCATCGATCTCGGCATCGCCACCCGCCTGTCGTCCGAGGCCCAGGCCGCGACCAGCGCGAACCTCCTCGAGGGGACGCTGGCCTATATGTCGCCCGAACAGACCGGGCGGATGAACCGCAGCCTCGATCGGCGCACCGACCTCTATTCGCTGGGTGTGTGCTTCTACCACCTGCTGACCGGCCGGCTGCCGTTCGAGGCCAGCGATCCACTCGAACTGGTCCACGCCCACATCGCGCGCGCCCCCCGATCGGTTCACGACCTCGCGCCCCAGGTCCCGCGAATCATCTCCGACATCGTGCTCAAGCTGATGGCGAAGGCCGCGGAGGATCGCTATCAGAGCGCGAGCGGCCTCAACGCCGACCTGGAGGCCTGTCGCGACCGCCTGACACAAGGCGCGGAGATCGTCCCTTTCCCGCTCGGCCAGAAGGACGTCTCGGGCGAGCTCTCGATCCCGCCCAAGCTCTACGGCCGGGCCGGCGAGCTGGCCACGCTCCAGGCGGCCTTCGAGGCCGTGCGCCGCGGCGGCTGTCGCCTGCTCGTCATCTCCGGCTACTCGGGGATCGGCAAGAGCGCGCTGGTGAACGAGATCCGCAAGCACCTCGGCCCCGGCGGGGCCTTCGCGGCGGGAAAGTTCGATCAGCTGAACCGCTCGATCCCCTTCGCGGCGCTGGCCAGCGCCTCCCGCGCGCTCGTCCGCTCGGTCCTCGCCGAGCCGCCGCACGTGCTGGCCGCGGTGGCCGGACGCCTGCGCGAGGCGGTGGGGAGAAACGGAAAGCTGATCGTCGAGCTGGCGCCGGAGCTGGAGCTGGTGCTCGGCCCCCAGCCGCCGGTCACGCCGATGGGCCCCACCGAGTCGCAGGCGCGCTTCGAGCTGGTTTTCCGCCAGTTCCTGCAGGTGTTCGCCGACGAGGAGCACCCGCTGGCGCTGTTCCTCGACGACCTGCAGTGGGCGGACGCAGCGTCACTGCGGCTGCTCCGCCAGCTCCTGACCGGTGGCCAGTGCGCGCACCTGCTGGTCATCGGCGCCTACCGCAACAATGAGACCAGCGAGCTGCATCCTCTGCTCTTGACCCTGGGCGAGCTGCGCAAGGCGGCCGTCGTCATCGACGAGCTCGTCCTTCGGCCGCTCGATCGCGAGGCGGTCACCATGCTGATCGCCGACACGCTGCGCCTGCCGGGGGCGGAGGTCGGCCCTCTGGTGGAGACGCTGCTTCGCAAGACGAACGGCAACCCCTTCTTCCTGCAGCAGTTCCTGACCGCCCTCGCCGAGCAGCAGCTCCTCCGCTTCGACACAGCGGCGCGGCGGTGGACCTGGGACGAGGCCCGCATCGAAGCGGCGGTCGCCGCCGACAACGTCGTCGACCTCCTGCTGGCGCGCCTCCGCCGGCTGCCGGAGGCGGCGCGCCGCGTGCTCACGCTCGGTGCCTGCATGGGGCAGGAGTTCGATCTCGCCACTCTCTCCCTCATCTGGCAGGGCTCCGTCGCCGATCTGGGCGCCGGGGTGTGGGAGGCGCTGCGCGAGGGCCTGGTGATCCCGCTCGACGCCAGCTACCGCTACCTCGCCGAGTCCGCCAAGGGGGACGGCGATCTCGGCGAAGCGCTCCACTCCCGGTACCGGTTCCTGCACGATCGCGTCCAGCAAGGGGCCTACGAGCTGATCGAGGCCGACGAGCGGGCCGAGATCCACCTGCGCCTCGGCCGCTTGCTCCTCGGCCCCGCCGACGGCGAACCGACCGACGACAGCCTGTTCGAGGTCGTGCGGCAGCTGAACCTCGGCGCGGTGCTGCTCGCGAAGAGCGAGGAGCGCCACCGCCTCGCCCGCTTCAACCTCCGCGCCGCCATCCGCGTGGCCGGCTCGGGCGCCCACAGCACGGCCCTGCCGTTGCTGCGCCGCTGCCTCGAGCTCCTGGGCCCCGACGCCTGGGAGGCCGACCACGAGACGGCGCACCGCGCGCATCTCGGTCTCGCCGAGTGCGAGTTCATGAGCGGCAACGTCGCCGGCGCGCTGCAGGCGCTCGATGTCGTCGAGGCGCGCAGCCGGACCGTGCTCGAGCGGGTCGCCGGCCGCGAGATCCGGATCGTCATGCTGGCCAGCGCCGCCAGCGGCATGCTGGACGCGGTGGCCTGCGGGATCGAGACGGCCCGCATGCTGGGCGCCGAGTTCCCGGCCGACGACGCGGCCATCGGTCCCGCGATCGGCGCCGAGCTGGGGGCGCTCAAGGCGCTGCTGGCCGAGCGCAGCGTGGAGTCGCTGCTCGACCTGCCCACGATGGCCGATCCCGAGAAGCGCGCCCTCGTCGACGTCCTGTTCAAGACCAACGCGCCCGCCTTCATGACCAAGCCCGAGGTCTCGGTCCTCATCGGCCTCAAGGCGGTGCGCCTGGCGATCGAGCACGGCAACGCGCCGATGTCGCCCTACTTCTACGACAACTACGGCATCATCAACAACGCCACGGGCGGCGACCTGGACGTCAGCTTCCGCTTCGGCAAGCTCGGCATCGACCTCCTGCAGAAGCCGGGCTACGCCGAGATCGAGAGCTCGACCCACTTCCTGTTCGGCGCCTTCAACTCCCACTGGCGGCGCCCCATCGCCATCAGCCAGGAGCACCTGCGGCACGCGGTGAAGGCGGGCCTCGACAGCGGCGCCTACCTGCACGTGGCCTGGGCGGTGCTGATCGGGATGTACTACCGACTCTACCGCGGGGAGAGCATCCCCGAGATCCTGGCCGACCTGCCGCAGTCGATGGATCTCTTGCGGCGGGCGGAGAACCCGGCCGCCCAGATGCTGCTCCGGGTGCTGGAGCAGAGCCTGAAGGCGCTCAGCGGAGGGACCGCCAGCCCCACCAGCCTCGACGGAGACGGCTTCGACGAGGCGGGCTACCTCGAGGCGGCCAAGAAGATCCGCGTGCTCTGGGTCTACTACCACGTCATCAAGCTTCCGCTCGTGTTTCACGCGGGCGAGTACCAGCGGGCGCTCGACCTCGCCGAGGCGGCGCTGCCGCTCATGCCCGGGATGTTCTTCGTGACCGAGCACGCCCTCTACCGTTCGCTGGCCCGCGCCGCGCTGGCGGCCGAGGAGACGGGCGACGCGCGGGCGGCCGCGCTGGCGGTCCTGCGCCAGGAGGAGGAGACCTTCCGGCGCTGGGCGGAGGCCTCGCCGGCCAACCACGCGCACCGCCACGCGCTGGTCGCCGCAGAGATCGCCGGGCTCGCCGGCGAGACCGAGCAGGCGATGGCGCTCTACGACCGCGCGATCACCCTGGCGCGCGAGAACGGCTTCGTCTATCACGAGGCCGAGGCCAACGAGCTCGCCGGCAAGTACCACCTCGGCAAGCAGCGGACGGCCATCGCGCGGGCCTACCTGCGGGAGGCCTGCTACGGCTATCAACAGTGGGGCGCCCAGACGAAGCTGCGCCAGCTCGTCGACCGCCACCCCACCCTCCTCGGCGGCTTCGAGCAAGCGGGGGCCGCGCGCGCCGCCGCGCCGGCCACCACCACCCACTCCAGCACCACCGACACCTCCCGGGGGCTCGATCTGGTGACCGCGGTGCGTGCCACCCAGGCGCTGGCCGGCGAGCTCGAGCTCGGCAGCCTGCTCGAACGGTTGATGCGGGTGATCGTGGAGAACGCCGGCGCCCAGCGCGGGATCCTGGTCCTCGACCACGAGGGCCGGCTGGAGGTCGAAGCCCTGGTGACCGTCGAGCAAGCGGAGGTCAAGCTCGGCCTGCGCGAGCCGATCGAGCGCTCGACCCTCCTCGCGGCCAGCGTCGTCCAGTACGTCTCGCGCAGCAAGGAGGCCCTGGTCCTCCCCGACGCCGCGGCCGATCCCCGCTTCGCGCGCGATCCCTACGTGGTCAACCACCGGCCACGCTCGGTGCTCTGCCTGGCGATGCAGCACCAGGGCCGCCTCGTGGGGGTGCTCTACCTGGAGAACAACGCGGCGACCAACGCCTTCAGCGTCGAGCGCGTCGACCTGCTGCACTTCATCGCCGCGCAGGCGGCGGTGGCGGTGGAGAACGCGACGCTCTACGGCGAGCTGCGCGCCGCGACCGACCAGCTCCGGCGCGCCAACGACACCCTCGAGGTCCAGGTCGCCGAACGGACCGAGGAGCTGCGCCGGACCTTGGCCGAGCTGTGGAGCGAGATGGATCTCGCCCGCAAGATCCAGACGGTTTTGTTGCCGAGCGAGACCCGCTTCCGCGACTACGAGGTGTCGGCGATGATGGTCCCCGCTTCGACGGTGGGCGGCGACTACTACGACATCATCCGCACCGACGGGTCCGACTGGGTCCTCATCGGCGACGTCTCCGGGCACGGCGTGACGGCCGGCCTCACCATGATGATGATCCAAACCGCCATTCGCACCGTCATCCTGGGCGGCGGCCCCCAGGCCGAGCTCACCCCTGCCCAGGTCCTGAGCAAGGTCAACAACGCCGTCCGCGGCAACCTCCAGAAGGTCGATCAGGACCACTACATGACCATCACGGGCCTCCAGCTCGAGGGAGGGTCCGTCCGCTACTCGGGGCTTCACCAGGACATCCTCGTCTACCGGGCCGCCGCGCGGGCGGTGGAGCGGGTCCAGACCCGCGGGATGTGGATCGGCCCGGTCGACGACATCGCGCCGCTGCTGCGCGACGACACCCTCGAGCTCGCGCAGGGCGACATCGTCCTGCTCTTCACCGACGGCATCACCGAGGCGGTGGTGAGCGGACGCCGGCTGGGAACCGAAGGCCTCGCCTCCGTCTTCCACCAGCTCGCCGTCGACGGCCAGGACAACGGCGGTATCCTGCGCGGGATCATGCAGACCATGCAGGGCGCGCCGCAGGACGACGTGACCATGATGGCGGTGCGCTACCTTCCGCAGGCGGCCTGAACATGAAAGCCCACCTCGAGCTCACCTTCCAGCCCATGTGGCCTCACGTGCGCCAGATCCGCCAGCAGGTGGCCGCCGCCCTGGAATCCTACGGGCCGCAGCTGCGCAGCGCCGCGGTGATGACCGCCTCCGAGCTGGTGGAGAACGCCATCAAGTACGGGGAGAACGTAGCCGCCGCGCCCAGCGTGACGTTCGCTCTCGAAGCGACCGGTGGCCGGATCTCCATCCGGGTCGCTAACGGCTCGACCAACGGGGCCGGCGTGGCGGAGCTCGCACGCCGGGTCAAGGACATGGCCGCCGCCCCGAACAAGCAGGCCCTCTACATGGCCCGCCTGGAGGAGCTGCTGGCCCATTCCGACGACAGCGGCAAGCTCGGTATTTACCGGATCGGGTTCGAAGGGGGCTTCGATCTCGCGCTCGACTACAGCAACGACGTGGTCATCGTGACCGCAACAAGGAACGCCGATGGCTGAACAGAAATGGCAATTCGAACAAGACGGCCTGGTCATCAACGCCTCTCGAACGAACGGGAGGGGGACCGTGACCTGGTGCGGCGTCAGCGACTCCCGCACGCCCGCGCTTTTCCTCCGCCCCATCCTGCGCGAGCTATCGGAGAAGCTCAAAGGGGCCGAGGTCACCGTCGACTTCTCCAAGCTCGAATACATGAACTCGGCCACCGTCTCGCCGCTCATCAACTTCGTCAAAGCCCTGGACGGCACCTGTGCGCGCACCCTGGTCCTCTTCTCGGAGACCGATTGGCAGCGGACGCACCTGCAGTGCATGCGCGCCATCGCCACGACGCTCCGGAACACGCAGGTCACCAGCACGCCCGCCTGACTTGCTCGCCTCGCCACTTCGCCTCGGCCGCGCCTCGCTCGCGCGGCCGGGGGCGCGGCCGCCCAACAAGAGGGGGTCGGGTGGTCCAGCGATCGGCGGGCCCGGATCAGCGGCCGAGGGGCGCCCGCGCGGAGGCGGCCACGTCCTCGACCGGATCGAGGCAGAGGCGCTCGAGGGCGTTCCGGGCGATCGGGTGGGGACAGGAAGCCATGGCCTTGGCGACG
>Ga0134125_10002646_pt1 | contig 21111 bp, 18 predicted proteins | sample KB31751_FD_96464 | JGI IMG/M metagenome (GOLD analysis project Ga0134125, IMG submission 96464) | Terrestrial soil microbial communities with excess Nitrogen fertilizer from Kellogg Biological Station, Michigan, USA - KB3-175-1 | ecosystem: Environmental > Terrestrial > Soil > Unclassified ... | reverse complement strand
CGTTTAGCGAACGAGCATAAACATGCGCATCGCCTTCATTCACGAATGGCTGATTACGTATGCCGGCGCCGAAAAAGTTCTCGAGGCAATGCTTTCCGAATATCCGAAGGCAGACCTCTTTTGCGTCGTCGACTTTCTGCCGGCGGAATATCGCAAAACGCTGTGTGCCCGGCGTCTAAAGACAACATTTCTTCAGAAAATTCCATTTGCGCGGCGCAAATACAAGAGCCTGCTCCCGATCATGCCTTTCGCCGTCGAGCAGTTCGATTTGTCCGGCTATGACATAATCATTTCCAACAGCCACGCCGTTGCGAAAGGCGTCATCACCGGGCCGGACCAGTTACACATCTGTTATTGCTATACCCCCATGCGCTACGCATGGGATCTTCAGCATCAATATCTGCAGGAAGCGGGAATTTCGCGCGGAATACGCGGAGCCGCCGCGCGTTGGTTTCTCCACCGCATGCGAATGTGGGATATTCGAACGGCCTCAGGCGTCGACCATTTCATCGCCTGCTCAAACTACATTGCGAGACGCATAAACAAGGCTTACCGGCGGGACGCGACCGTTATTTATCCGAACGTCGCTGTCGAGGACTTCACGCCAGGAACCACAAAGAGCGATTTCTACGTCACGGCGTCGCGCATGGTTCCCTACAAGAAGATGCGCGTGATTATCGAGGCATTTGCGAAAATGCCTGACCGTAAGCTTGTGGTCATCGGTACCGGGCCTCAGTTCCAGGAGGCGAAGGCCATTGCGACGAGCAATGTGATGCTTCTTGGATATCAGCCTTTCGAAGTTTTGCGGAAGTATCTGCAGGAGGCGAAGGCCTTTATCTTCGCAGCTGAAGAAGACTTCGGCATCGCTCCCCTTGAGGCTCAGGCCTGCGGTACGCCGGTCATTGCCTTTGGTAAAGGCGGTGCGTGTGAGACTGTTCTGGATGGCGTGACGGGGCTGCTTTTTCATGAGCAGTCGCCGGAAGCCATTTGTGATGCTGTGGTACGATTCGAAAAAGAGGCACGAAACTTCGATCCCATTCGTCTGCGTGCGCACGCCGAGAAATTTTCCACCGCAGCTTTCCGTAGACGATTTCGAGACTTCGTCGAAAGCAAGTGGTCAGAACATCAGCGCGAGTTGGCGGGGCGTCCGTCGCACGAAGTGGTGCAGGCGGAGGTGGTCGCATGAAAACTGCGTTGGTCACCGGTATTACCGGACAGGACGGGGCCTATCTCACGCATTTGCTCCTAAGCAAGGGCTACCGCGTCATCGGCACACATCGCCGTTCCAGTGCCCTCAACCTTTGGCGTCTCGAGGAACTTGGGGTCAAGGACCATGACAATCTAGCGCTATGCGAATTCGAATTGACGGAACCTGGGGCAGCGATTCGGCTTATCGAGTCTTCACGACCGGACGAAGTTTATAATCTGGCGGGTCAAAGTTTCGTCAAAGCATCCTTTGATCTGCCGCTTGTGACGGCCGTCACGACGGGTGTCGGTCCGCTCTGCGTTCTCGAAGCGATCAGGATCGTCGATCCCAGTATCCGATTTTATCAGGCGTCATCCGCCGAGATGTTCGGAAAAGTTCAGCACACGCCTCAAGTGGAGGATACGCCATTCTATCCTCGCAGCCCATATGGAGTGGCCAAGCTACATGCCTACTGGACGGCCATAAATTACCGTGAATCCTACGGCATTTTTGCAGCGTCGGGGATTCTTTTCAATCACGAATCGCCGTTGCGCGGACTCGAGTTTGTGACGCGGAAAATCACAGACGCGGTAGCACGGATCAAGGTCGGCAAGTTGGATGTGCTGTCGCTCGGCAACCTGAATGCAAAACGCGACTGGGGCTACGCCGGTGAGTTTGTCGACGGCATGTGGCGAATACTGCAAGCGCCCGCGCCGGATACGTTCATATTGGCGACCGGCAGGACCGAGACGGTTCGTAATTTTGCGTCGCTCGCCTTCAGGGCGGCCGATATCGACGTGGAATGGGTTGGCAGCGGCAAAGATGAGCTCGGCATTTCCGCGACGGACGGACGCGTGCTGGTTCGAGTCGACCCAACGTATTACCGGCCCGCTGAAGTCGATCTGCTGGTCGGCTGCGCGGATAAAGCCAAAAAGGAATTAGGTTGGCGCCCAGCGATATCGGTCGAGAAGCTGTGTGCAAAAATGGTCGAGGCAGACATACGGCGGCATAGCGCGGTTACCACCCATCACCGAGTTAATCGCGACTCGGTCGTTATTCAGGAGCCTCGAGTGCCCACGTCAGCACAAACAGCGGCTTGAGTGACGATGCCCTGCACCGGACCGGCGACGAGCGGGGCTTGTGGCCATGTCTCTCCAACCTTTTTGTCTCGCGAATATTTGCCTATCGCTTCTTTGAAGAAAGCAGAACCTAATTTACGTTCTCGATGAGACTGTGCGCTAAACAAACCATTGGCGGTTTATTTTGGGTTTTAGAGCTTCATGGCGCCGTTTTACGCAAAAGCGCCCGAACATCGCGGTGCGCTGCAAAGCATAAGGCTGCTTCGCTTCGTCGGCTGTCTATTCATCGTTCTTTATCATGCAGAGATGCCACTTTATCGGTTATCTGGAGGCATGCGAGTCATGCCCGTTAGCTTTGCCGCGTTCGGGACCGATTTGTTTTTTGTGATCACCGGATTCCTTACCGTCTATGTAACTTTCGGGAAGACGCTCACCTTCAAGGACTTCATGTTCCGGCGCCTTGCCCGGCTTGCACCGCTTTATTGGCTGTTCACATTTCTAATGCTGTTGACGCTGTTTCTCGCCCCACGTCTTCTGCATTCAACGACGTTTAACCCTTGGCACGTGCTGGCGTCATTTGCATTCCTGCCATACCCTCATCCCGTCACCACACTCCAGCGGCCGCTCTTGGTTTTCGGCTGGGTCTTGAATTATTTCATCCCTCTATATGCCGTGTACGGTGTATTTCTCTTTCTTCCAATGGCTAAGCGCGTCGCCGCGGTTTGCATCGTCGTCATTTCTCTCGTCGCCCTGCATGCTTATTTTCCTAACGCCGGTCGTTTCCTCGACTTCTACGGTTCGCCGATGGCGTTGGAATTCCTGTACGGTCTCGTTGCCGGCCTAATCTATGTGGAGTGGGGGGGACTCGTGTTTGTGCCTGCGTGTTGTTTGTTTGTCGTCGGCCTTGCAATTTTTGCAGCGGGGATGTTCGAATCCGTGTCCGAGGATACCGATCGAGTTGTGTATTGGGGGCTTTCCGGAGTCGCCATCCTTATGAGTTTGATCTCGATCGAAAATTCAGCAGGGTGGCCAAAGCTCGGTGTGCTGAATGATTTTGGTGACGCATCATACTCAACGTACCTAACACACGTCTTCACGCTCGCCGCGGTTGGCGACGTGCTCGGTGGAACATCGCTTTTCCGGCTGCTCGGTGAAACGAGCTCGCAGGTTCTTCTGGTCGCTAGCGCGCTGGCAGTCGGACGCTTGACATATGTGTATCTCGAGAAGCCCTGGCTGAACCTCCTGAAGCATGGGGAGCGAAGATCTGCGATGCGCGATGAACGAATCTCGAGAGGGAGCCTTGCCGCTGCCACAAGGCAAGACGGAATTCGTTGAGCGGGTCATTCCTCGAGAGCTTTCTTGTCAACCTTGCAAGCCCGAGCCGAGAAGAGTTCTGTGTAAAAATGGTCGAGGCAGATATGCGCGAAATAGTGCAGTTACCTTCCGGCGTCGAATTCGCCCCGAACCTCGAGCACAGTTTAATTGCACGACGCGCTGCTCTAATGAACGGCGCGTGTTCTTCGGTCTCATTCCTACCACCTTTGGAGGCATTCCAGCCCGTTCTCTGGGCTTTTAATCTGCTTTTGAGAACGCGGGTCAATGGCGCGCGTAAGTTGCCCGGGGATATCGTCGCATGGTTGCCGACTTCTTTCGCCAAGCTCTTGGGACAATAATTTCCCGGCAACGAACCTCGGCGAAAAATCCTTCGCCCGCCGTGTGGGGAGAGGAGTTGCTCCATCAGTCACTGAGCACCCTCTGGTGTCCCCGCGAGTGGTCCGACGTCGACGACGATGAACTGGTGCTCTTCCTTCCGTCGCTTTTTTCCACTGATGGCATTGGTGCCGAATTGCCCATTCGTAGGGCGTTCATCAAACGTCTTGGTGTTTCAATCCGCGTGTTAGAGTCTAAAGGTTACCGACAAATTTTGCGGAGAATTGCCGACGTCGGAGCGATTTCAAGCCTCCATATCGAGGCCAAGTCATGGGACGCCGGCGAAGATAGCCATTGGGACGAGGAGCAAAGCCTCGCCGCTCGATGCTCAGCCGGTGATGATGTGGCCGCCTGGAGGTTTGAGCTCGCAGTCCTTGCTTGTATAGACCGCATGCTTGCCGACGCGACCACATCTGTTCGGGCGGCTGCTTGCCTGATAGAGGCGCCGAGCCTCGCAGATGTCCTGGTAGGGTCAATTCACACGACTATCAACGGTGCCTATGTTTATCCGAAATATGCCTTCGCGCACGAAATTCTTGGTACAGGAGCATGGATTGGACTTCTAATGCGGGGTCGTTCCGCGCTAATGCCGGATTTTGTCGCAGAGGTTATTCTTGCTTATCTAGATCCGACGGAGCGATCGCGGCCAGCCGCATGTGATCCGATTGCAAAATTGCTCGAATGGCATGCAAGCTTCGTCGGTGGCGCATCGCTGCTGGTGCGATATGCGCGCAAAGTGAAAAGATTTGGATATCCCCAATTGGTGAAAGCCGCTGGACCAGCGCGAGGCACGAAGCTCAAGTGTTCGTGGAATCCGGAACTCGAGTGCACAATTTCACATCGGATGACATTTTTGGTGAATTAAGTTCGGACCGCGTAATAAAAAGCCGTTGTCGTTTTAAGGTCATGCACATTGCATGAAAATGAATCAGTTACGGCTCTTTGCCGGCTTGTTCTCGCCGTCTGACCCTACCTGCAATATTTTTCTGGCTCTATCGTACGCTTTCCTCCGCTTTTGTCGTACGTTCACTTTTCCAATGACGCGCGCCGGAACGCCGGCAACGATATAATGATCGGGAACATTGCGCGTGACTACGGAGCCCGCGCCCACGAGAGCCCCGCAGCCTACGGTTACGCCCGCTAAGATCGTCGCATTTGTACCGATCGACGCAGATTGTTTGACCACAGTCAGCTGGTCGCCAAATTCAAAATCATCATCATCATCCACTGTTCGCTCTTGAGCCCGCGGATAAAGTGGGCCAGCGATTGAAGCTCCGGGGCCTACAAACACATTGTCTTCAATTACAGCGCCTTCACAGATGCGGGCGTGGCAACGTACATCGCACCATGCTCCAATTTGAGCATTTTTCTGGATATCGACAAATGGCCCAATACGGGTTCCTTCGCCAATGCAACACTCGAAAAGGTTCACCAGATTTGGATGCGTGATCTCGACATTCGCTCCGCGTCTGACTTTCACGATTGGCATGCGAAAGTCTTTCTTGTTTATCGTTTCTTTTGACTGTAAACGCACCCGCGGCAGAAACATTACCGGGGCTTGCGTCCGATAACGCTGAGTATTTCGGTGACGGGGTTTCCAAGAACGGCAAATTAGTGGCCTTAAGCAGGCACGTCCTTACGCCCCTCGTTACTTCAATACCTCCTTTGGGGGCATTAACGCCTGATGTCGTCGGGGCGTAAATTGAAACTCGGCGGCCGCACCCTGGCCGTGGGACGCTAATAAATTCGCCGAAGCAGACAGTGAAGTTGATAGGGATCTCGTAGCTCCGAAGGACGCGTCGGTGCGTGCGGAAGCCCAAGCCGATCGCCCGTACCTTGGGACAGTAGTGTGCAAGAGCGACCTATACCAAAAAACCTGCATGTCGAGTCGCTTGTTCCCCGGGCGGAATTTGTTTCGTACAGCGACGTCGTCCATTTCATCCGGCAGTATTCACTAACTATCGCCACCTCGATATTCATAACGGTTGCCTGTGTAATTTTGTTTATTTCGGTAACGCAACCTATTTACACGGCGCGCACTGAGATCATCATTGATCCCAAAATGCCTCAGCTCTTGCGTGAGCAGACGAGTGGCGTCAGCCTCTCGCTGGACAATTCTCAAGTCGAAAGCCAGATCGCCGTCTTGAGATCAGAGAAAATTGCAGAAGCTGTCGTCAGTAATCTTAAGCTGATGGACGACCGCGAATTTCAGCCAAGCAAGGGTGGACTGTTCAGATTCTTGATGCGGTTCCTCGGATGGCCCTATCCAGTCAACAGTGGTGCCACGGATCTTGAGCGCAAGCGCGCGGCCATTGGGGTTTTCGAAGAGGGCCTAGATGTCAGTCGCGTCGGGTTATCCTATGCGATCGAAATCCTCTACAGTTCTAACGACCCGGACAAGGCCGCAAGAATCGCGAACGCGGTAACCGACGCCTATGTGCGCGATCAGTTGGACAGCAAATCGCAGACTTCGCGTCAGGGATCTGAATGGCTGGAGCAGCGCATAGACCAGCTGCGACAGCAAATGAACGCGGCAGCCGAACAAGTCCAGCGTTACAAGGCGACGCATGATTATCGCATCGCTCGCAGGGCCTTACCCGATGGGGCGGCGGCCCAAGTCTCGTCCCCCGCCACCGCAGGCGCGGAGAGCAGTTCCCCCCTGCCGAGTTCTGCCAAATCGGGCGCTATTCGACGTGAAAGAAGCCTGGAGGAACTCGAGTCGACAGCAGTTACCTATCGGAGAATTTATGAAAGCTACCTTCAGGCATTTACCGAAGCCGTTCAGCGGCAATCATTCCCTGTAGCCGATGCCCGCGTCATCACTTACGCAACGCGCCCACTCTCAAAAAGCCGACCGAAAACTCTGCTGTTGCTTGCATTTGGGATAATGCTTGGCGGATTGGCCGGTCTCGCCATTGCGTTTCTGCGACACATGCAGGACCGAAGCGTTCGGTTGCCTCGCCATATCAGAGACACGGCGTCCATTGAATGCCTGGGAGAGGTCGCGCGCTTCGCTGAGCCAAACGTTTTGAGGCACGCGAAAGAGGCTGCGCACGACTTAGCGAAGTACTTGCGATTTAAGAGTATTCCTCGGGTACTGTCGCGGAGCACGACAGCCCTTGACTGTTTTGATGAAGTTTCCAAATCGCCCTACTCCGCCTTTGCTACAAGTCTGACAGCGGTGCAAACAGCGATGCGGCTCGCCAGCCGCAAGCTCCCAGTGCAATGCGTTGGAATTACATCGCCCTTCCCCGGAGATGGAAAGACCACGCTATCCGTCAATCTTGCGGCGCTCTTCGCACGCATCGGTTTGCGGGTTCTCGTCATTGACTGTGACATCCGCAAGTCTTCACTGAGCGCGGAGCTCGCACCCGATGTTGACTATGGATTGTTGGAGGTTCTCGCGGACAGCGCTCTCATCGAATCGGCGAAGGTCCACGCCGAACTTCAAAATATCGATGTTCTACCTCTTTGCAACGTCACGTCCGCGAGAGATGCGTTTGCAGCGATGGGTTCCGAAAATATGCGCAAACTTCTCGTGAGCGAAAGCAAGCATTACGATATTATCGTGATCGACCTGCCCGCCTTAAAAACCGACTTCGAAGCTCTGAATATCATTGCATTACTCGATGGTATTGTTCTTACGGTAAGTTGGGGTAACACCTCGATGGAAGTTCTAGCAGAAGTCGCCCATATGCTGAGAACTGCCAAGGCAAAGATTATGGGGGCTGTCATCAATAAGGTTGGTGCGCTCTCGTCGGATTCCTATTCGCGCCAGGCCAAGAGTATTTACTGAATTCCCTCGTCGCATGGCGAGACCGCCGTGAGGCGGCGCCCTCTTCTCAGATCACATCGATCATGAGTTCTTCCGGCCGGCGGCGGTTGCCGCGGGTTATGGCTGCTGCCGCGATACGCCATAACCGGCTCTCCCAGTTGGCATCACTGTGTCGACGGCACCGTTGGGATACTGTTCTGGCTAGTGTCGATGCTGGATTGGCTGATTGGCGAAGTATCCGGCGTTGGAAGTTGCACCTTTACAGTATCGCCGGGCATTACAGCCGTTGTTTCCGTTGCGTCCATCTCAATTGGAAGACCATTGACTTTGCGTACAATTTTCAGGCTCGGTTGCATCCGGTTCGAACGCATACGCTCACTAATAAATTGCGGAGCGGTAACTTCAGCTTCATAGGCTAGTTTACTCGAAGTCCTCTTCTTTTGCGCCAAATCCTCGAGAGTCGCCTGGGTGGCGCGAAGCTCGACCGTAATGTCATTTATCCATTTGTTACGAACGTCCAGAATAGCAATGTCAGTCTTGCTGATATCCTGTTGAGCCTTGACCGCCCCCGTCTTAAGCCTCAAGCGCTCGCCTTCAATTTGAGCTATCGTGCGTTGCAGGAGAAGCTGGCGTGGCGCGGCCGATAAACCCCTCTCGACCAGGGACGAAACGCTGTCGAGTTCCTTGTTGACGAGTTTCATCTGAGTGTTCTCGGTCTCGACCTGGGCCACGAGCGATTCGACCTCCTTATTGAGATAGGCTTTGAGCTGTTCGAGAGCCGATATCTGCGTTTCCAAGCCCTTACGCCGGGTCTCGAATAGAAGCCGTTCCTGATCGAGCAGCGTTTTTATCGCCGGGTCGGATTCGCGGTCGAGCAATGCCTTCCCGAAAGTAATCTCAGTGGCGGACTTGAGCTCAGCTTCCAAACGGCACTTGCGGGCCAGCATGCCGTAGGTTTGCAAGGATATCAGACCGAGTTCACCTCTCGACGTGATCGAGTCCCGTTCGAGACGAAACAGACCCATGTCATTCACACGCTGCATCCCGCCTGCAACCGACATAGCTTGAAGGATTGTCAGTCCAGGACGAAACGGATATTCGCCCGGCTTATCGACCTGTCCGATAATGTAGAAGGGTCTATACTGTACAATCTCGACCGCCGTGTCCGGCGACTCGATCATTCCTAGCCGCTGCTTGAGCCGATCACCTATAACCTTCTCGAGTTGCGTCGTCGTGAGGCCCGCAGCAGTAACATCGCCAACCAGCGGGACGGCAAGCGTGCCCGAGGGTCCAACGATGTATTGCTCATTCAGCGCGGTATATTGGTAGACTTCGTCTTTGGAGGCGCGCCACTCCTGTACTCGCAGACGCACCTTATCGAGCGGGCCGAGTTTGTATTCGGCGTTGGCTTGATCTGCAAAAGCGGGCGAGAAAGCGGACACCATAAAAGACGCGGCTGCCATGAAGCCAAACAGCTTCAAAACGGAGACTTGTGCCGGGCGCTGTACAGCCAAGACGCTTGAATGTTGGAATTTGGTCATTTGGGCCTTCTGCATAACTTGGCGATTTAAAGAGTGAGAATGTGCTCTGGCTCAATCTTCCGTCTAGCGAGGTGATAGGCACCTAGCAGGTTACCCTTAAGGCGCCCGCGCCTGTCGATGTACGGTTCCGGCCAGAGACTTCGAACGACATTGGCCAAGAAATTTCGCGTCATGAGTCTGAGACCCCTGGCGAGAGGAACAGTGCCTTTTCGAATGAGATAAACAGGATTGACTATCTGGGAATATCCGAATCGAATTCCGCTTACGCGGCCGGCCTTAAATCCGAGATGCACTCCCTGAAGCGTGCCGAGGCGAATAACTCGGCCGTGACGGCGAAACTGACTGGTAAAGTCGATATCTTCCAGCCAGCCGTAAAGTGGCAGGCGCTCATCAAATCTCAGATCACCGACGTGGGCGAGCCGCAGAGCCATGTTGCACCCATAGGCCGCGAACTCTTCAACTTCTACGGGTTGCTGTAGTGGTTTCGAGAGGCTCTCGCGGAGAGCTTGGAGCCCTTCGTCGAAACTGAGCCCGGGGCCACAAACGCCGTCGCAAACGACGTGTCCGGTGAGAACTGACCAATCGGGATGCGCTTCGAACGCTTCCTCGACCCGAAGCAGATAATCTGGGGCAGGCAGAAAATCATCGTCGAAGAATACGACAATGTCGTAATCGGGAAGCACCCATTCGAGTGCTTGGTTGCGCTGGACGGAGGAACCCTGCTTTCCAAAAATATGGGCCCCCTTGAAGCGCCTCCACCTTGTCGAGCCGACGTGGGTCGAATCCGGGGCTGAAACAACGACGATGTCCGGCAAGCGACTTTGCTGTTCAAGGTATGAGAGCAGCCTACGAAGCAGCGGCTTCCGGCCATAGGTTGGAATGACGACGGCGAGTTTCATTCTGCGTCCAAGCGGGTTGTCCTACCCTCAATACACTCTGACTTTCGCTTCATTGGCGCGCACCGGCAGCAGGAGCAAAGATAATCCTCACCCTAGCGAGATGGCATTGCTCCGGGAGGTCGGAATTTTGAGTAGCACATGACGCTACGACTAGCCGATTAGGCCCGTCCATGTTCCAAAAGGAGGGTTTCTACGCCTAAGAATTCAGTATTGATCTGAAGGCTTATTTGGCGACCCGATTGATCTGATTGTGTACTCCCAAAGTCTTTTTAGAACCGCCGCGCGCCGATGTAAAAAATGCCCCAGTGCTTTAAGCTTTTCCCTATCCCGAAACATTCCGCGAGCAGATACGGAATTATGAATGACAGGCGTCGTTCTTGCCAAAGATATAATCCAGGCAGGCGTCTCGGATGCTGAGAGCAAATTAAAGCCCGCATCGACGATCGGATCTGCCAAGCCGAGTTCAAAAATCGCCATCGTTCACGATTGGTGTCCCTCGTTCCGTGGCGGCGAACGGGTTCTTGCCGAGCTCTGCAAACTTTTTCCGACGGCCGATGTCTTTACTCTATTTGACTTCTTACCCGCCGATGTGAAGGAGGAGTATTTCGGCAACATCACTTTCTACACATCCGTTGCAAATCGATTGCCTTTTGTCGAAAAGTATTACCGTAATCTTTTTTTCGCCTGCCCATTCCTCATCGAGCAATTCGATGTCACCGGCTATGACGCTGTAATTTCGTCCTCCGCTGCATTTTCTCGTGGGGTATTGACCCGACCTGACCAACCCCATCTCTGCTATGTGCATAGCCCTATTCGCTATGCCTGGGACGAACAATTCTCCTACCTCTCTCAGGCTGCGTTGAATTATGGACCCAAGGGACTTTTGTTCCGGTATATGTTGCATCGGCTGCGGACTTGGGACACGCGTACAGCGCATGGACCGGATCTCATGCTCGCGAACTCGAAATATGTTCGCGGCCGCATTCGACGCATCTACGGCCGTGACGCCGAGGTTGTTTTTCCGCCGGTTGCAATCGAGGAACTTTCCTACTGCGCAAACAAAGACGATTACTTCGTCACGGCGGCATTTTTAGCTCCCTACAAACGCACGGATCTCGTGATCAGGGCCTTCAATGACATGCCACACCGCAGGCTTGTCGTGATTGGCGAAGGGCAGCAAGCGGCGTCGTTGCGCGCTCTCGCGGGACCCAATGTTACCTTTACAGGGCACCTCCCTCGCCAAGAGTTTGTGCGAACGATAGCCGAGGCGAGCGCGTTTGTATTTGCAGGGTGCGAAGATTTCGGGATTACGCTCGCGGAGGCGCAAGCTTGCGGAACACCGCTCATTGCATTTGCGCGAGGCGGCGCTAATGAAATCGTTCGACGTTTGGGAATTTCTGAGGAGCCGACAGGCGTGCTCTTCGAACACCAGACAGTCGGCGCCACTAAAGAGGCGGTTGAACATTTCGAACTGCACCGCAGAGCCATAGCTCCGTTAGCATGCCGCCAGAATGCGATGCGCTTCTCGACCGATCGTTTCAGGGGTGAAATGCAAGCCGCCTTCGAAAGGACATTGAGCATACACGCTTCGGCTTGATGAACGTGATATCGCAACGCGAGCTCTTCGAACGGAGGGATACTCACCATCCTTTCGCGACGCCACCCATCAGATCAGGCGGTGGTGGTGTAGACTACTGACTGGCTAGTGTCTCAATTGTACTGGCCTTCGCCGCCATTGCTTCGCGCAAGGCGGCATGAACCGCATCCCCTGATGTCGAACGAAGGCATCTCATGGACTCGCAGCCGCGCGTTCGATTGCAGGGAGCGCAAGGCATCGGAAACGTCACAAGTCTTACAAACGGTTGATTTGGTCGCCACAAGTTCGGCGGGGCGACCCCATTTTGGATTATCGCCGTCGGAACTTGAAAGCAGGCAGCCAGATGCCCAGCCACCGTATCAATCGATACGAGCCCGCGAGCCCGGCTCAATATTGTGGCGAAGCCCGGTAGGCTTAGGCGCCCAATCAAGTTTATTCCGCCCAGTGCAGCTCGCACACTTTCGCTATTCGCCGCCTCGCTGGGTTCGCCCGTATAGACGAGGCGGAGACCGTCCCCAATCAACCTTTGCCCCAGCTCGATCCACGCTGCAGCGGGCCAATTCTTCAGTCGCTCACCACGGCCAATATGCAGCACCACATAATCGGCCAGATCATTCGCCAAGCGGGCGGCCTCCGGATCCGGTCTAAAGCCGTGAATTCCCGCCGGCACCTCCAATTGCAGCGGGTCCCCTCTCAGAACTGGCGCCAGAAGCCGCTCCTGATTTGCCGCGATTGATAGATTCGGATCGAAGGCAAAGCGATGTGTGTGAAAAGTCCCGGCTCCGCCACTGGTGAAGCCGATCCGAGTTCGCACGCCAATTCTCCACAAGAGGTTCGCGACGTTCTCCAAATACGGATACGTATCAATCGCCACATCGTAGGATTCGCGGCGCATTTCCTCGACGGCGAGAGCCTTCGTCCGTGCATGGTGGCGGACTTTTTCCAGCCAACTCGCATCACTACGATTAAGGTGCCAATGATCGATAACATGAATGCGATCTGCAAGCTCTCCAAGCTGGAGGACGGAACGCCCCCACGAGCCGATCAATAACCCTAGCTTACCCACATTCCTCGAGGCCCTTAGGCGCTCGAGAAGAGGCAAGACGTTAATGAGGTCACCGAGGTGTGCGGGATTTGCGATCAGCACGTTGAGCGGCCGGCCGGTGGGCAATGGCCCGGTTCGCCGAGGAGCCAAAAGACCAATTGCATCACTCACGGCCATTATCCCGACGACGACAGGATTGCGCGCGAGATAGGGCCCGGTCATTAACCTTCGAGGGACACCAACTTGTTTGGCCTCTGGCTTCATTCTTCTGATTAGCTAATGTGACGACTGCTGACAGGCGAAGTAATGTACCAAGTTCTTAGTCATCCGATGAAAGGAACGCGCGACGTTGGCAGTCAGCTATTCTTTGGAGACGTCAAGAAAAAAAGGGGCCAGTTCGATTTCGAGGAGTACAATTCGGCTATGGGCCTCATCGATGGGCTAGGGTGCTGGGCTCGCTTGGGTAACGCCTCAACGGTGCGAGGCGCGTCGGCGCTGTTTCTCGATCGGGATGGCGTAATCGTCCAGGAAGTTGGCTATCTGGCGCGCCCCGAGGACGTCCAGTTGATTGAGGGAGCCGCATCCGCCATTGCCCACGTCAACGCCCTCGGCATTCCGGTTGTCGCCGTGAGCAATCAATCTGGCATTGCGCGAGGGCTCTATACCTGGAGCGATTTCCAGGCCGTGCAGGACGCCCTGGAACAGGAACTCGCGCGGCATTCAGCGCACTTAGATCTGGTGCTGGCATGCGGTTACTATGGCGTAGGGCATGGCAAACTCAACATTGCTGACCACGCGTGGCGCAAGCCACGTCCTGGGATGTTGCTGGCAGCGCGAGACCAACTTAAGCTTGATCTCGAGACGTGCTTCATCGTCGGAGATCGCATCAGCGACCTGGAGGCCGGCTATCGCGCTGGGCTTCGGCGGGGAAGCTTGGTTCGAACCGGTTATGGCAGCGAGGCGGAAACCAGGCTGGCGGAACTGCCTTCCCGGTTTTTCGCAAGCACGGTGAATAGTCTGGCGGAAGCGATCGAGCAGAACAGCGCCTTTCTGCTCCAATCCGCGCCCGGTGTGCGTTGAGCGGCGCATGGCATTGCGATGCCAGTCCCAATCAGCCCGTCGGGCGCCGAGGCCTTGGTGGTGTACTATGCCGGTCGCGGAGTTAAGTGCGAACAGTCTTGAGCTCGGTAGTCGGTGGACCGCCGAAATGTGCTTCCTCCAGCCGTTTACAATCCGACGTTAAACTGCTGCGTTGTGCGCGCACATTGGGGAGAGTGCCAACAAATGTTTCTAGTGACAGGTGGCGCGGGCTTCATCGGATCAAACATTGCCGCCGCGCTCGCCGATCGTGGCGACCAGGTCGCCGTTTGCGACTGGCTAGGACAAGACGACAAATGGCGGAACATCGCGAAGCACGAGATATACGACATTGTTCTTCCAGAGCAGATCGCTGATTGGCTAACGCGGCACACCGGGAAGCTTGCCGGTATTGTCCACATGGGCGCGGTCAGCGCCACGACCGAGCGGGACGTCGATCTCATCGTCCGCAGCAACCTGCAACTCTCTATCAAACTCTGGGAGTGGTGCGCTTCCAACGCCTGTCCGCTCATCTACGCGTCTTCCGCCGCTACCTACGGGGATGGAGCCGCTGGCTTTGCGGACGAGTTTGAGGCCGCGGCGTTAGCCCGGCTAAAGCCGCTCAACCCCTATGGCTGGAGTAAGCACGTATTCGATAGGCGTGTTCTGCGGGCGATAGCTAATGGTGAGCCGGCGCCGCCAAAGTGGGCCGGCCTGAAATTCTTCAATGTTTACGGACCGAACGAGTACCACAAGGGAGCGATGCGCAGCGCAATCGCGGTCAACTATGCAAATATCGTGGCCGGCATACCGATGCGCCTATTCCGCTCCTACCGTTCGGATTACCCCGACGGCGGACAGATGCGCGATTTCGTCTACGTGGCCGACTGCGCGGCTATCGCACTTTGGATGCTCGATAATTCTTTCCCATCCAGTGTTTACAACGTCGGCAGCGGAAAGGCGCGCACTTGGCTCGACTTGACGAAGGCCATGTTCAAGGCGGCTGGCATCCCGGAGCAGATCGAATTCATTGATATGCCGCAAGGCCTAAGTGACCGGTACCAGTATTTCACTGAGGCGCGTTTAGAGAAACTTCGAGAGGCTGGTTTCGAGGCGCCCATGACCCCGCTTGAGACGGGTGTCGAGAGTTATATCAAGGGCTATCTCGCGAAAGAGGATCGTTGGGCCTGAGCGAACAGTTCGCGAAGCTGCACAATCCGAGCATCGAGATAGCCTTGCAGTTCTGCGATTTTTTGCTGGCGGCTGCGGCTATTCTGTCTGCGCGCAGATGCGCAGGCACGCACGGCCTGTGAAGATTCGACTGCTTGCCTACCTAGCCGGTGTATTCGACAAAGCCATCTCGAGTTGCTCGCAAAAATAATGATAGATGCAAATGTGAAGTTGTTGAATGATGGGTGTCCGGCGCGAGGGAACGTCGATCAGGACATCGCTCAATGCGGCCAGCTTGCCACCCCCCTCGCCCGTCAAGGCGATCGTGACCATGGATTTTGCCCGCGCCGCTTCGAAGGCGCGTAGGACGTTTTCCGAATTGCCTGATGTACTGATACCCAACAGAACCGCACCGGCTTTGCCATAGGCCTCGACCTGGCGGGCAAAAATGCTTTCAAAACTATAGTCATTGGACCATGCCGTGATTACGGCGCTGTTCGATGCAAGGCAAATGCAGTTGATGGCCTTACGTTCTTGAAGGAAGCGTCCGACGAGTTCACCGGTGATATGCATCGCATCGCTCGCGGAACCGCCATTGCCACAAACGAGAAGCGGCTTGTCCTGCTGCAACGCACTGACGACCAATCGGGCGGCTTCTTCTACCCGTTTAGGGCCAGGATGAGTCATGGCCTTCTCGAGCGCCTCGGCAGATTCCTTAAGATAGTTGGAAAGGGACATGATTGCCGTTGCTCACGTGGTCATCAGCTTGCTTCAGAGAGCGAGCCGAATTCTCTGCGTCGAACCAAAGTCGTTGTGGACTGATTTGGTACGATATTGGCGAGCATGACTTGGCCGCCCCAAGATTTGACGAGATCGGCGCCGACTACTTCGTTTTCCCGATAATCGGCGCCCTTCACGAGTAGGTCGGGCTGAAGTTTCTCGATGAGTGCAAGGGGCGTGTCCTCGTCGAAAAGCAGCACGATATCAACATGCTCGAGCGCCGCGAGGACATAGGCCCGAGCCAGCTCGCTTTGAAGTGGGCGCTGTGGCCCCTTGAGGCGCTTGACCGATCGATCTGTATTGAGAGCGACGATCAGCCGATCGCAGCAGCGGCGTGCCTGAGCAAGTAAGGATACATGGCCCGGATGTATGAGGTCGAAGCATCCGTTGGTGAAACCGCACACGAGACCCTGGCGCCGCCATTCCTCGCGTCGTCTCAAGGCACTATCGAGATCCACAATCCGGCTTTCAAATCCGCGGCGGCTCGTCTCCAACGCCTGGGCGAGTTCGATCACCCCTACCGATGCCGTGCCAAGCTTGCCGACCACGATACCTGCGGCAAGGTTGGCGAGTTGCATTGCGTGCTCGACGCCGATCCCGGCGCCAAGCGCAACGGCCATGACTGCAAGCACCGTATCTCCGGCGCCCGATACGTCGAACACCTTGCGCACTTCTGCGCGTGCATGGATCGGGTCCGCACCACTGCGAAACAGCGACATTCCTTGTTCGGAACGCGTCAGCAGAATCATGGCCCCCGTGCTGACGATGACCTTTTCCGCCGCCTCGCGCGCATCCTCGTCGGAGAGACACGGCATCCCCGTACATACCGAAAGCTCTTTGCGGTTTGGTTTGATGATCGTGGCCCCGCGGTAGTCACTGAGGCGGGTGCGCTTGGGGTCGACTAGAACGGGTTTCTGGGCCTCTGTCGCCAATCCGATGATGGAGCGGAGCAGCCTGTCGGTCAAAAGCCCCTTATTGTAGTCTGATAAAACGACGACACTGCACGTCTCAACGTAGAGTTTCACTCTGCTGATGACTTCGTCTTCAATATCGGCATCGATAGGGCGGCAATCTTCCTGGTCGGCTCGTATCAACTGCTGCGATCCAGCGATGTAACGCGTCTTGATCGTGGTTCGGCGAGAACTGTCGATTACAGGCAGGAAGTGAATGTCCCCTTCGCCGCCCGCCGATGCAATCGCCCCAGCGAGCTGATGACCCTCGCGGTCATCACCGACAATCCCAATGAGGGTAGTGCGTGCGCCTAGCGCTGCGATATTAGCGCTTACATTAGCTGCGCAACCAGGCGAGTAGTTCGAGGAGAGGACTCGCACGACCGGAACAGGCGCTTCGGGTGAAATGCGCTCGACGTCGCCATACTCGAACCGATCGAGACCAATATCGCCGATGACGAGAACTTGGCAGTCGCGAAACGAATTAGCTGACAGCTGCACGAAGCTAAATCTCCCACAACTCTGACTTTAGTGGGTTCTTTCTACCATCGAGCTAGGTGTTCAAGCACCTTAGTCTTCCGAGGTAGACTTGTGGATGTTCCTAAGCGCTAGAACACCAGCTTCCATGGCTTCGCGACGGTACGTGCGACGATGTTCGTTTAAGCGTGACGAAATCACCTTGGTCGCCCAACCTCACAGCCTATATTGAAAGGTTATTGAGGCCCGCGCTCTGTAACTAAAAGCAAATATAGATTGAGCGGTCGAATTTCTCCCATCGTCAGCGAAAGTCGTAGGACCCCGTGCTTTTTGATGAGTATTTGTCTGTCGCTAATGATTTGGCGTCGGGATCAATAAGTGTTTAAATGCAACAGTGTTTAGCTGTGCATATTTTTTCTCTCACATCGCGGTCGATGCGCTGGAACGAAATGAAGCGAGAGTGGGCGATTAATGGACGGTTCCTCTCGCAGCCCATCTCTGGGGTGCAGCGATATGCTCGCGAAATCGTCAAATCCCTCGATGACGCGCTGCGTGAAAATCACCCCTTCGCGGAAGATCTGTCACTTAAACTCGTGCTCCCTCCAGGGGCGAACGCGCCGCTTGGACTAAGTCGCATCGAAGTGGTCGATTCGGGACGGGCCGGCGGCCATTTGTGGGAGCAAGTTCATTTGCCAGCGGTGACCCGGCGAGGTCTCATTAGTTTGTGCAATTCGGGTCCCATTTGGCATCCACGCCAAATCGTCTGCATTCATGATTTGAATACGCGAGTTGTACCGGCGAGTTATTCGCTGCCATTTAGGACCCTCTACAGAGCACTTATTCCGGCATTGGGCCGGTCGGCAATTTTGGTGTCGACCGTATCCAACTACTCTGCGAATCAACTCAGTCATTTCCGAATTTGCAATCGGGAAAAGATTAGGGTGATTCCCAACGGATCGGATCACGCCCTAAATTGGAAGCCTGTCCGTTCAAAAAAAATTCAGGCTGCGGCGGGGAATAATACAATCGTCGTGCTGGGCTCACGCGCACCGCACAAGAACCTCGAACTGATGCTCAAAATTGCGGATGATTTGGCGGAGCTAGGACTTCGCTTGGCCGTCGTTGGGGCCTCAAATCCAAAAGTGTTTGCCCCAAAGAGTCGGGTTTTGGCAGCGGCACACCAACCCGGCAACGTCGTATGGCTTGGTCGAATTTCCGACAATGAGCTTGCCGCGTTGTTAGCAGATTGCCTTTGCCTCGCCTTCCCTTCGCTGACCGAGGGCTTTGGCCTGCCGCCTATTGAAGCGCTGGCGAGAGGATGCCCCGTCGTGGTTTCAGATCGCGCAAGCTTGCCGGAAGTGTGCGGGAGAGCCGTACTTTACGCGGCACCGGATGATCCGGATGCATGGCTTCGGCAATTTCGCCGGCTGGTAAGCGAACCTGATCTGCATGCCACTTTGGCGTCCGGTGGCCCGCCCGCCGCCGCTCGGTACACATGGCGGCGCTCGGCCGAGATGTATCTGAGTGCCATGGCCGAATGCGATGGTATCGATATCAGCTCGGACAATGCTCGAATGAAGACTTCACTAGAGAGCCGAGCGGCCAGCCGATAGTCGCTAAGGTGTCTGAGTTTGATCAGCCGCAACGAACCTGCTTGAAACTCGTGTCGGGGCGCGCAAGCGCCAGCCCCTAGGCGCGGCACTTAGATTTGAAATGGCCGCCAATGCGGTGAAGAAAACAATTCCCGGATCAACAGCGCCGCTTATGAGTGAACCGCTGACCAAAGCCGCGAGTGCGCAGGCACGTACGCTGAGGACTGTCGCGCGAACTTTAGGATCGAGATCTCTTCGATAATATAACGCGCTCCCCCGAACGATCGCCCACGTCAAGGTCGCCATCATAAGCGCACCCAGGATGCCAAGTTGGGAAATAATCGCCACGATCCAACTCGATGCGCGTGAGCTTCCCAGACCAACGCCAAGACCCCACGTATCGTAGAAGGATTGCAGACTTTTATAGTTCCAATAGGCGCGTTCTTGCCCCGAGGCGGTCGTCGCCTTATTGAGAACCATCGTATCGAAGAGTTGCCAATAGGATTCAAGCGCCTTTTCGTTGACCAAGTAAATGGCGATAACCGCCAGAAATCCCGCCGCCGCCATCAGAAGAAGTACAAGATCATGTTTTGTTAAGCGGTCGCGTAACGCAGACTTCGAAATAGAAATCAACAGCGGTACGGACACAAGTATACCCCCCACATAAGCGGTGCTCGAGGTCGAAAGCACCAGCAAAATCAGAAGTGCCCCGGCGAGGAACAGAACACTTCGTTTCTGAGTGATGCGCCAATACGTAAACGTGAAGGCCAGTAAACAAAGGGTCGTCGCCCCGAACGTGGATGCCTCAGGATAGGCGCCCGCGATCCGCCAGAAACCCGCTTCTTCAACATTGCCGAGCAAGGCGTACGAAGCTGTACGGATCGGTGCCAATACATCGCCAGCACCCAATGCTTTGCCGGCAAGATCGGTGAAGCCCATGGCAACTTGAAGAATAGCCCAAGCCATGAAGCCATTGCGAATCGCAATAAAATTTTGTCTATCGAGCAGAACAATGCTTGTTCCGAAATAGCAGAGGCAGCTCAAGAGGAAGTAGAGACTCTGCGTGATGTTTCCAGGTACGGACAAAAGCGGAACTTCAGTTATGACGCCTTTCACCGGAATAAAGGCTGTCGTTTGCCCGGAAAATATTCTTGGCAGAAACATCGCTCCGCAAATCGAATAAATGGCCAATAGAATGATAAGCCAGGCAAGTGGCTGTCTTCCCAAGATCGTTCCGAGATCGCGAAGGAAGCTGCGGCGCACCACGACAGATAAAATGAATAGGACGGCTAAGATCGCGAAGATCAGAGGTGAAGCACCACCCAGAGCGGGAATAGTAACGACCGCCGTCGCGCCGAATGCTAGCGAAGCGATAAGGGCTGTGAGGATCGTCGCTCCAAATAGGCGCGCCGTCAGCAAAAGGGCTGCGCAGATCAAAGAGCCGACGATCGAGAATTCCATGCTCTTATTTATCCCCGGGGCAGACGAGGAGATCGGACCAACGTCGGTTGGAGAAAAGTGGAGCGGATGTGTTGGCATTCCGCACCGTGTGGTCCAGCAAATTGCGCATCAGAGGATTGGCGCCTGGAAATGCGCACGCCAGCGGGATACTATTCATCCGGCTCGTATGGGTTTCTTTTGAAATATTATCGCTCCACCCAAGGAGCTTGAGCAGTGTCTTGGATCTTTCTTTTAACCGGGCTTTTTGGTCTCGCGCTCGGTTGCGTTTTTAGGCTACCTGCACTCCTGGCCGCACTGCTAGTGGTTACATTGGTTGCTGCATTAGAATTTCTGCGCGGCAATTGCTCAGTTTGGTGTGGCATTGCACTACTCACGACCCTTCAAGTCGCCTATTTCCTTGGAGTTGCTGTGGCCACCGCATACGCCTCGCGAACAACGCGTGCACGCCGCACTAAAAATTGAAGGCGCGGAGGGCACGCCGCTTCATGCCGTTTCTTCAAAGCGGGTAACAGCCGGTATTGTTTTCAGCAAAATTCCGATGTCGCCCGATAGCGACCAGTCGCGGACATAGGCACAATCGAGAACTACACGCTCATGATAGGCAAGAGCGTTCCTGCCGCTGATTTGCCAAAGTCCCGTCATGCCGGGGCGGGCCTTCATATACTCTGCGGCGCTGGCGCCGTAATTCTTCAATTCCTCGACGACGACGGGCCTCGGTCCGACACAGCTCATCTCTCCGCGTAGTACATTAAGAAGCTGCGGTAGTTCGTCG
>Ga0134125_10002645_pt1 | contig 21112 bp, 30 predicted proteins | sample KB31751_FD_96464 | JGI IMG/M metagenome (GOLD analysis project Ga0134125, IMG submission 96464) | Terrestrial soil microbial communities with excess Nitrogen fertilizer from Kellogg Biological Station, Michigan, USA - KB3-175-1 | ecosystem: Environmental > Terrestrial > Soil > Unclassified ... | reverse complement strand
AATAACTTTGGATTACCGGGAATCGATAAATAACCAAATTCCAAGTGAAAAACCATGGCTTCTCACATCATGGAGCTACCAAGAAAGATACTCATAGGTGAGAACAATATTTCTGGTATAGGAGAATTTCTAGTTGGGTTATCAAACCCTAGAAAAGTTTCCTTGGTTTCAGGGGATAAAGTTCGAAAGATTACTGATAAAAAAATTTCTTCATCGCTTTCTGATAGTAAAATAAAGTATGTTTGGCATCGCAGCACAAGCAATGATGTTGAAGCTGCCAACAAGACGTTATCAGAGATAAAAAAAGACAAGAGCGACTTGATAATTGGAATTGGCGGTGGAAGGTCTGTTGATATTGCAAAGATGATTGCATTTACGCTAAAAAAATCATTTGTAAGCATACCAACGTCTGCTTCACATGATGGAATAGCAAGTCCGTTTGTTTCATTGCGTGGAGACAAGCCATATTCTATCATTGCTACTGCACCACTTGGGGTCTTTGTTGATATTGCGATATTGAAAAAAGCTCCGCGTAGATTGCTTGCAAGCGGTTGCGGTGACTTGATGGCCAAAATCACTGCAGTACGAGACTGGGAACTTGCACGAGACAATGTCGGGGAATATTTTGGAACATATGCAGCAAACTTGGCATCAATGAGTGCGAAGATAGTAATTGATAATTCCAAAGATTTTAGGAAAAATCCAGATGTTAGAATGATTGTAGAGGCGTTGATAAGCTCAGGTGTAGCCGCATGCATTGCTGGTTCCAGCAGGCCATGCTCTGGTGCAGAACACTTGTTCTCTCATGCTGTTGACCATCTAAAACCTGGAGTTGGGTTGCATGGAGAAAAATGCGGAATTGGTGCCATACTGATTGCAAAGATGCAGGGACAAGACTGGAAAAAAATTATACAAATGTTGAAAAACGTTGGTGCGCCAACAAAAGCAAAAGAGATTGGACTAGAGCCAGAAATTCTTGCGCAAGCACTAACAATTGCACAATCACTACGACCTGAAAGATATACGATACTCAGCCAGAAAAAGATGAATACGAAAAAAGCAATTGAAATTGCTGAAAGTACGGGTGTGCTTTAAAATCTAGGCTGCCTTTTGCTCTACAGGCTTTTCTGTTTTTTGCTCTGAAGGCTTTTCTTGCTTTGGCTTGTTGTATGTATCTACAAAGTTTACTTTTTCTAGTGCTGAAACAAACTTGAATATTTCATTTGCAATTGAGCGTTTTACCATCTGGAGTCCTTCCATCATCATTGCCTCTTCTGGTATGTTTACATCAACTGCTGCACCTTTTATTTCAAACTTGATCTTGGATTCATCAATTGGGAATCTTCGCTTTAGTAATCCCAAGACTTTATCCTGGTCGGTATCAAGTGACTTGATAACATTAAGATCGTAAATGATTGTTTTTCCTGCAAATCTGTGGTTGAAATCAACTTGGACTCGACCTGAGCCGATGAATCTTACAATTCCTGTTCTTTCATCAATTTCTATTGTATCTCCAACTGTAACCTTTTCTGCATCTTCTCCAAGTTTTCTTAATGGAATCATGCGGACCTTTCCTGTGTCCCTTACTCCAAATCCTTTCTCTGGAGGAACCTCGATTGATAACTTGTCGCCAGCTTTGGTATTTGCAAGTGCATCATCAAGACCCTTTAGGACCCATGATTCTCCCACGGAAACTAGTCTTGGTTGATACTTTGTATTTGCATCATGAATTGAACTTGATTTAGCGTCAGCTTCGCGTGTGGTATCAAAGACCTCGTTTGAATCTTTAACCTTGGCAGTGTAATCTACTAGAATTAAAGTTCCTTTTTGGAAAGCCAACGTGATAAATCCTTCAACTTCCTAATATTAAGTTAACACGAAATTATAGAGCCTTTAGTTTTTCTTCAGCAACTTTGAGTGCTTCTGGATTTGTCTTGTATCCCATCATGCCAAGTGTAGATTCTATTGAAGAAAGTGTTCTCATTACGTGATACTTGTTTACCTCACCCATGCATCCGACTCTAAACACTTTGCCTTTTAGTTCTCCAAATCCACCAGCAACTAGTACTCTAAACTTTTCAGAAAGTGTTCCTCTGAATGTCTTGTCATCCAAACCTTGTAGATAGTTTAGTGCAATTACAACTGTAGAGCGTGCATCCTCTTGTGCAAATGGTGAGAGTCCCATCGTACTCAGTCCACTGTATAATGCATCAGAGCAGACTCTGTGTCGTTTTATTCTGTTGTCAATTCCTTCTTCTAGAATAATATCAAGTGCTTCTCTGTATGCGTATAGCAATGGTATAGCTGGAGTAAATGGTGTTTCTTTGGAATCATCATAATACTTGAAGTATCTTGCCATGTTAAAGTAAAATGTTGGCGGTGGATTTGCAATCATGTGTTTTTTTGCTTTTTGGCTGACTGCAATTGGTGATATTCCTGGTGGGGCTGCAAGTGCTTTTTGTGCGCCTGTTACACATACATCTACTTCCCACTTGTCCATGTGAAACTCTTCTCCGCCAAGAATTGATACACCATCGACTACATAGAATGAATCGTTTCTTGCGGTAAGATTTTTGATTTTATCAAGATACTTGACCATGGTTCCAGTTGAGGTTTCATTCCAGACAACATAGAATGCTTTAACATCCTTGTTGTTGTCAAATGCCTCTTTTACTTGATCAAATGTTGCATTCTGGCCAAATGGTGTTGTAAGACGTACTACGTTTGCTCCTGCCCACTCTAGCATGGTAGCTAATCTGCTGCTAAATTCACCGTTGACTGGAATTATTACCTTGTCACCTTTTTTTACCATGTTAACAACTGAAGCTTCTACTGCACCTGTTCCTGATGCTGATAATGCTACAACATCGCTTGTTGTATCAAAAATTTTCTGGCTTTTTTCTATGGTATCAACATATAATTTTACAAAATCTTTACTTCGGTGATTTATCATGTGAGTAAACATTGCCCTTGTTACTCGCTCTGGAACATTTGTTGGTCCAGGCAACATGACTAGATATTCCAAATTTCTTCAACTTGCAAGCAAAGTGACCGCTATTTATAATTAAAGTTCTGAAGAGGTTTTGGCTTGTTTTTGGGCTCGGAATAGGGATGATTTTGTTTTGTGATTAGCTTGGATCGTCAAATTCCACGTGATTACTCTTAAAACTGTAGGCGATGCAATGATCTTGTGTTTAGAGACTTTCCTGAACTCAAACCATCAAAAGGCAAATTTCGCATCATTGGAATAGACAAGTTTGAGATCCCAGGTGAAGGTCATTGGATAGTTGCTGATTTTGACAATCGTGATGAGGCAATAAAGAAAGCAAAAGAAATGACTAGAAATGCTTCAAAAGATGCAGCTGATCCAAGTGTAGCAACAGTGTTTTATGCATATGATGAAAACGGAAACTATCTTGGTGGAGAAATACATGATGAGGGCTAGTCTCCATGAACAAACGCCTATAGAATTTTACAAAGTCTGTTTTTTGCATCTATTTTCAAGAGTACTTGTTTAGTTCCTTCTGGGACTAGGTCTTGCCAGTCTTTTCCAGTTACGATCATCTCTCGGATATTTGTCCCAGATATTGTATCTCTTTTTAGCAATGGGACTTCAAAGACTGTTTTTCCTCTTTTTTTATAGAGTGTTAGAGTAAATTCGTCGTTTGAAAAGACGATATCATATGGAGGAACGATGGAATCAACATGATAAGTCCATTTTTCATGATCTCCTGTATCTGGTACAAAAAATATCTTGACACGTTTTGAAGTCTGTGGGTCAAGTGATGATAGGATCATCTCTTTTCTCTCGTCTGCAGTGAATGGATTTCTTTTTTCATTGTTTTTGTTTGAACTTCCAATTCCAATCCATAGGTTGTCAACCTTTGACAATCCGATATTTACAGCTTCAAGATGTCCCTTGTGAAACGGCTGGAACCTGCCAATTAAAAGACCATCCATTGTCGAGATCTTGTTTCACTTGTTTAAAAAACCATCATTAATTAGATTCCAAAATTAAACGAAATAACTATGGAATCAATCAAGATAGACGGTGAATGGGGCGAAGGAGGCGGACAGATAATTCGAAGTGCAGCTACTCTGTCTGCAATCACAGGCAAGCCAGTAGAGATAGAAAATATTCGAAAAAACCGAAAGGTTCCAGGTCTTAGGCCACAACATTTGCTTGGAGTAAAGATTTTGTCAAAAATATGCCAAGCTAAAGTAGAAGGTCTTTTTGTAAATTCAACTTCGCTAAAGTTTTTTCCTTCTAAAGGACTGGACTTAGATCTTCAAGAAGACATTGGCACTGCTGGTAGTATTTCACTTATTTTGCAAGTATTGGTTCCAGCTATCGCACTTATGAAAAACAGCTTGAAACTATCAATTATTGGAGGAACAGATGTTCCCTTTAGTCCCACATTTGATTACACAAAGCATGTTTTTGCAGAAACACTTTCCAGAATAGGAATCAACTTTACTCAAGAGATCAAAAGACGTGGATATTATCCTAAAGGGGGTGGACTAGTTCAAACCCAAATACAGCCTTGCAAGAACCCAGTTCCAATATCGCTTCTCAAGAGAGATACCAAATCTGCAAGACTTGTATGCGCTTACTCACAAATATCAAAGGAAGCAATGGAAAAAGAGACAGATACCGCAAGAAACATTCTTGCAAAGAACGGATTTGATTGTGATGTTACCATCAAAGAAGAAAATGCACAAGATAAGGGCTGTTCAATGTTGGTATTTTCACATGATTCTGGTTCCGTTACAGGCTCTGATGGAATATATCACAAAACTTTGAATGGTCTTGGAGAATCTGTTGCAAAAAGATTCATCGAATCAAATCTTGGTGTAGATCTTAATCTTTCTGACATGTTAGTAGTTCCACTATCTTTAATCAAGGAAACTTCGGTATTTCGAGTAAAACAAATAACAAAACACTTGGAGACAAATCTCTTTGTTGCTTCAAAGATGACTGGTTGCAGATACGGTATAGGAAAACTAGATGACGGCTTTGAGGTACGAATCTCCGGAGTCTCAGACACCTGAGTGAAGCAGTGCTGCCATCAATAATATAACAATAGAAACAATCACTGTAAGCCTACCAAGCATGATAATCTTTGAGCGTAGTTTTTGCAAGTGCTCACCTGAAAGGCTTTGTGTCTCGATCTTTTTTTCCACCTCAGTTCGAATCAGTCTAACATGTATTGCAAATATTACAATCAATACAATTACAAGAATTATCTTTACAAGAAGAACAATACCATAATTTGTATCAAGAAACATCGATGGTTTTGAAATGATACCCATAGAGTTGTAGATTCCTGTCAAAATTAGCACAATAAGAGACGGCACTCCAATCACATTGAATCTGCGTCCCACTCTGATCATTATTGACAGCCTTCCCTCTACAGTATCAGATATCGTCTTGAGAAGTGGAGCAAGAACTATACCAATGAATATCGAACCACCAACCCAGATTGATGCTGCAATGAGATGTGCCCACATGATTAGTGCATCAGCAATTAACATCACACTGTTTTCAAGGTCAACGAATAATATCTATTCACATTGTTCTTTATATTGGATAACAACAGGGTTTTTGCTTAAAGTTCAGCGGTTCACAGACGGTTTAGGATACTGGTTCATGACCAATAAATTCATCCAGAGTTCATTTGTACGCACGGATTTAGTTCATGAATGGTTTTCGTGGTTTTTCGTGCGTGCATGGGGATATTTTACACTAGTGAAAAATGAAATTTCTGAGAGCATGAAGAAAATTATTTGCGTAAACCTGTTAACTGGTTCATGAACCTATGATCTAAATTATGAACCTGTAAACCGATAGTTTGTGAACCGTAATGGTTTGTGAACCGTAATGGTTTGTGAACCGTAATGGTTTGTGAACCGTAATGGTTTGTGAACCGTAATGGTTTGTGAACTGATGAACCAATTTTGAACCAGGATGGTTTGCAAGGTTCGATGACTGTAAATAATCACATGTCTGTTTGTTAAGAATGGATTGTACTCTCATTCAATGGGTAGGATATGTGGTAGGCATCATCAGTTCTGCAGTAGCTATCATAAGCACAATATACGGAATGAAAAAGAAAAAAGAATTGTCTAAACTACAAGGTAAAACTGAAAAAGCGAAAACAAAAAAAGAAAACGCTAAAACAAAATTAATTGTTGCTCAAACAGAAACTGAAAAATTGAAGGGAGTTGAACATGCTTCTGCTGCAGTGAAAAATTTCTTAGATTGGTTTAGGAAACACTAAAAATCCTATTCGGTCTGTTTAAATGATATTTTGTAATTGGGCTGTTGACATGATACCGCAATGTAATTCGTCTTGTTTAAAACCTATTTTCGGAAGGTGGAAAATATGACAGAACAAATTTCAGTAAGAATTGATTCTGAGACAATTTCCCTAGTAAACAAAGTATCAAAAGATCGTGGAGAACAACTTTCAGATTTTGTACGAAGGGCAATCAGAATGGAATTAGCTAATCTAGGATATTTGAGCGAACGTGAGAAAAAAGCATTAGGAATCGATAAGAAATGAATTCTTCAAACATTGTAAAGGTAAAGACGTGTATATTTGAGAACAAAGTGATTTTGGCGTTAGATCAAAAATGGCTTGAGCTTAACGACGGAAAACCTCTAGAATTCAATATAGAATATGAGAAAAAAGAACTCGTACTTAGAGCTTCATTTGGTGATGGGTCTCAAAGTACTGATGAACCAGGAGAGTTCATTAATGCAAGATAGGACAAGTTCTTCCTTAAAGGTAGAGAAATCCCCGTTTGCGTATTATTCCAAACCAATTAGAATACACTGTCCATTTTGCAAACTCGATACAACTAGAACTAGGACTTTTCGTAGTCTCAAGAGTCTTGATCATCACATTGTGGTCAATCATAAAACTGAGACTTTACACCCACTCACCATAAACGAAACGAAGGAAATTCTGAAGAATTTGGCAAATGCTATGAAATGGGGAATTTTGCCATGAACAGTAATCAAGTATTAGTAACACCAGAAAAACTTCTCTTTTATCTTGAAGTAAAACGTGATGTTGAACAAGATCACGACGAACGATACTTTAGAGATTGTGAAGATGAATTACTCGAATCTAGTGAGTATGAAGTATAATGCATTGGCAATGTACTTCATGTGACATCAAATCTACCAAGCTTGATGACCACAAGTTTGATTCCTGTAAACAAAACGGTCATCATATTGTAAAAATGCTATCTCCTTCTGAAGTCAGAACTACAATCAATGATAAACCACGAGAGAACCCATCAAAACTAATTTATGAATTTATAAAAACTAGAATCAAAAAATTAGTAGTATCAGATAATGATTCTTCCCAGGTATTTGCATTGATAACAAATAATGATCATAATGAGATTCTTGATCTTTCAAATGGGAAAGCTAAGGATTGGATCAGATACACATACTACAAAGAAACAGGCGAAAATCATTCAGATGATGCTTACAAAAATGCAATTTCTTTACTTAGAAGTGAGGCCGTCCATAATGGGGCTTCTCATGAAACAATCTACAACAGAATAGCCATGCAAAATGAAACCATCTATTATGATTTAGCTACTTCTGATTGGCAATTTGTCAAGATTACAAAAGAGGATGTACAAATCGTGAGTTATGATGGAAATATGCCTATTTTTGTGAGGAAACAGCAACAAAAAGAGCAAGTGAGGCCATTATCAGATAGCAGAGATGCTTTAGATGAACTGGTAAAATTACTCAGAATACAAAATAAAGATAAACAAATCTTCAAAGTTCACCTCGTGACCATGTGTCTTGAAGCATATCCTATCCCATTAATGGTCATACTAGGAGAACATGGAAGTATCAAGACTACAATAGCAAAATCTGTCAAAAATATCATTGATCCCTCCGGTGAAAATATTTCTTCATTACCTTCTAAAACAGAGGATCTAATTTTGCATTTTGCAAATAGATACTTAGCAAATTTTGATAACGTATCAAACATCAATGATGAAGTTTCTGATATCTTGTGCAGGGCCATAACTGGCGAAGGTCAATCCAAAAGAAAACTGTACAGTGATGCAGATGAGATTATTTTGAGCTATAGAAGAAAAGGTCTACTAAATGGCATTTTTCCTCCATTAGACAGAACTGATTTGAGAGATAGGATGATTCGATATGAAACTCTACCAGTAAAGGATATAGAGAGAATTAGTGAAGGTGAGTTTAACAAACGTCTATCAGAACTTTTACCATATGTTGTAGGACAAATATTCCAAAGTCTTCAGCAAGCTTTGCTAGCTTATGATCATGTCAAAAATGAGATAAAATATCATCCAAGAATGGCAGATTTTACAGCATATGGAGAATGTATTTCCAGAGCATTAAGCTATGAATCGTTTTCATTTGTTGAAGCCTATAAACAAAAGATAGAGGATGATGCATTAGATATTGTAGAGTCTTATCCAATAATTCAGTTAATTGAGATAATAATGAAGGAAAAGACAAGGTATGAAAAAACAGTCGCAGAATTTCATAAAGAAATTTGTATTTTAGGAGAAGATGAAGGAATAGACATAGACTCTAAGAAAAGAATACGATTTCCTTCATCAGCTAACAAGGTAAAAGGACACATTGAGAGAATAAAGCCAAATTTAAGATCATTAGGCTTTGAAATAGACATACAACCATATCAGAAACGAGACGGTAGATATCCCAGGGGAAGTCACATCATATCCATTTCTAGGCCTACCTTAGATATCCCAAAAGAACCTCTGTCATCTCCGTCATCTCTGTCAGAGATAGGTCATACTCAGGAACAAAACCATGACTGACAGACGTGGCAGAGATGGCAGAGATAGTTTTAGTTAACTTTGAAGTTCTTTACTAGCTTGATATAACTTATCAAACAGAGGTTTCCATTCACCTACAGAACCCCCGGTATTTGCAAAGATTACTTTGGCAGATTCAAAAAATAATTCAAATCTACCCTGTGAGTGTTTTTTTATAAAAATAGTTTCAGGTTCACCATTAAGATGAGTGTGCATATTTTCCAATGTGTCAGGGTTTTTGAAAATTTCAATCACAAATCCTCTTAGTGGTTCTAATATTTCATATACCCTACATGCTTTTTCTGGAGAAAGGATTTCTTCAAATAATGTCCAAAGTAATGCTGTAATAGAAACAGATTGACCATCAATTAGGAAAGTTCGATAAGAAGCCAAATTGATCATGCGTTTTATTCCACGAGGATTAACAGGACCAATCTTGGCAAGTAATTCCAATAAGTGTATAGGTATGTTAGGCACAAGTTTTTCTAGAAAGGCTTTTCGTTCATCATAATTTGGATGCGGGATTGGTACACGAACTTGAAATATCTTTTCCAGATATTGTCTACCTTCTTTTCTATACGGATTATTTACATCCTCTTTCATTATACCGTACTTAGAAAACCAAGCTTGTTCTAGCCGATGAAAATCAACTGCTGCAATACAAATACAATTAGGAATATCCAAGAATAATTTCATCATGGATAAGATCGCTAGTGTATTTTCAACATCACATCTATCAAGATCATCAATCAAAATTACCAATTTTCTATTCCTTAATTTTTCAGATATTCCAGTACTAAGCTGCTTGGAGAGGTTTGCAGTGGAGTCAAAACCACTTCTCAGAGTAGCTACCAGACTATTCAAATCCATATCAAGATTTTTTCTTATGAATGCATCTACTGCAGAACGAATTAGATTTACTCCAACATCAGATGCTACTGCAAGATCCTTTGCAATAGTAGCAATTAATGCAACACGAGGATCACCGGATTCATATTTCCATGCTTCAAAAAACAACACGTGACATTTAGTACCGTCTAAGTTTTTTTCCAATGCTCGCAATAGATTAGTTTTACCACTACCCCATTCCCCATGAATTGCAATGGATATTGGAGTCGCTAGACTATTTGACACTACAAAATTTCTTAAGGTTTCAAATGTTTTCTTTATACCCAGATATTCTAATTCTCCAGTAGATTCATCAAACTGAGAGATGATGGCAAATTCAACCAGAGTAATATCCACCCAATTTTAGATACAATCCAACCATAAGAATAACAAAACCAACATATGTGATTACTAGACTTTTTTTATTTGCATCATCCCCACCATCTTTTCTAACACTTGAAAAATATGTTTCAAATATGGCAGATAAAACAAACGGTACTACCATTCCAAGGGTGATGAATCTATTATAATTCAAAGATAAAGATTCCAATTGGACAAGAGTGTTACTATTATCATCATAACTTTTCATTTTCGCTTTAGTAGAATTCAGTTCTAGTTCAATTTCTTTCAATTCTATTGCTTTTGAAGTTAATACATTACGAAGTTCAGATTGATCAATAGACATATTGTGGCCAATAGAAAAACTAGAATAGTTCATCATCAACAAATCATGTAATTTAGCTTTTTGAAGTTCTAAATCAGATTCCTTATCATGCAAACTCGATTGTTCATTCAAAAACTTATCAAAAGGAGTAGTGATCTGTATGGATAAAAGAATCATCAGGCCTGCAATTATTGTTGCATCTATAGTCAATAAATCGTGGCTTTTGAGTACCAATTAAGAAATCAAACTATGCATGGTTCTTAACTTTGTTGTTAATCCGAAGATTTAACGAGAACCGGAGTATTATAAAAATACGATTTTTTCATGTGTTTAGAATGTTTACTCCTGAGTTTCTGCTTTAAGTTATACCAAATTGATTTGTGCATACGCAACGCAGTGGATGAATTCTCTAAAATCCAACTATCGGTTAGAATTTCATCATTACTTGTTAGATTCCATATTTTTCCTGCTTTCATCATTGATTTACCAACAAGATATTCTACGCCGAGTCCAACATAACAACCAATATCTGTTTCAATCATCGGTATTTCAACAACATAATCATCTTTTTCTTCTGGCATTAGAGATATCGTCCTCACAATATCAGAGGAAAACAAGTGGTCACGATTAAATGAGTCTCTCTGCTCCATGTAACGATATTTGACTTCCAGGCCTGGCATTGTTCCTACATTTTTAACATTAATAGCAAACGAGATAATCGCGTTAGATTCACTCTCTGTACCTTTTACAATCAGATCAATTCCAGCATCATACAGTACTGTTCCATTTACTGAATTTTGAAATTCTATATACGTAGCAGTTATTCCCACAGGTGCTACCCATGGTCTAAGTCGAGAACTTTGTTCATTTAATGCAGCTTGAACTTGCATTTTGGTTAGACTGTTTTGTTTATTTGAAATTATCAAACTAGCAATTATTACGCTAGTAGTTATGATTCCAATTGCACCAGATATTATCACTGCCTTTAACGAAATTGAATTAGTATCATGTTGCAATTTTGCAACATATGATATTACTTGTATATCATTATTAGCATGTTCAGTAAATACATTATTTGTTTTATTGAATACATTAAAAATAATTTGTAAATGATTTGTGCCTTCATGCATAGTTGTAAAATTATATTCATATCGTGTATGATCATTAGATTTCAACTCAAATTCATTGAATTTTACATGTGTAGGCATATCCCCTGAATAATCTAGGATCTCCGGAATTATAGACAGTGTAAAGTTCTGTTTATTCGAGATCTGTAAATTATAGGTTAATTCATCATAAAGAATTGCATAATTCTTTTCTGTTTTTCCGGTTAATGTGACATTAGCGATATCAATCCATTGGTTTTTTGGAAAATGAACTTCTGGAATTTGAGGTAATTCAAATTCATATATGACAGATTCCAAGACAGCTATTATCACTACAATTATTGCAGCTTCTGCTATTAGAGTAAAAAGAACTGTTTTAGAAGCAAAACGAGATAGTGATGCCCAATCAATTTTTTCCACGAATTATCTTTACAGATCTAAGCATCAATAAGGATTACCAAACGATTCTCATCACATATGATTATCAAGGTAAAATTACACAGTTATTATTTTTGCAATAGATTCCTACTTGATCAAGCTGATTATCAATCAATATTTGGCCTATCAAATGCCATCTACCACGATGAACGTAGATTATTGGTATGCCTTGTCTCACTGTTCTTACAACAAATTTCATATCTTTAGTAACTACAATCAATCCTCGTTTGACAGCCTCTGCAAGCACTTTATCATCTCTAGTTCCCATTGGTAGATAATCTATGGCCTGTGGTAGATTACATGATTTTCTTCGTTCATCAGTTCTAAGTATACATTCATCTAAGAGATATCCAGATTTCATCAAATCATTCATCATGTCACATAGTTGATTCCGTAATCATGCAGATTGATGCATGTTTTTGTTGAATTTGTTTACCTTCTTGAATAGTATTTGAGACTCCCAAAAATTTCTTGCATTTCATACATGTTACATTATACTCTGCTTTCTTTGATTCAGTTTTTGCTTTAGACGAATCACGGATTTTCTCAGATTCAGGAAAAGGTGCATAGTGTTTTGCAATAAACTGTTTGAACATCAAATTATCTTCTTCTAGTTGTTTTTGTTTTTCAGTCATCTTGACAAGATCCTTTTCTATCTGAACAAAGTTTGAAACTGTCAGGTATGGCTCAGCTTTTAGGTACAATTCTCTTCGTTTTTCCTCAGTTTGAAGATAGTATGTGTCTAGATAGAAGTGATGACCCATCAAGGCCTCAGCAAAGTCCCTATTGGTCGCATCTCCTACAACAGTTCTAAAGTATTTTCGAAATCCGTGAAAATGTATCATCTTTCTTCCATTTTCATTAAGCTTGTTTAATTCGGGTATTTTTCGTACATGCCACAACATAGAATGAGCTAATACGTTTTCAGCCACCGTAACAGACTTGAATTTCATCTGATCACCATCTTTTTTCATTTGAGAGGTACGACCAAAGATTATTCGATTCTGCATGGATAGATTCGATTCTCCTTCATGCCAGCCAAAATATCTAGTAAGATAGTCTTTCAAGGCCTTGGTAGCTTCATTGGTAAGGTACGTTTCCCTGGTTTCTTTGGTCTTTGTTGTTTCAGCCCTAATGTGTATCTTGGTTGGCTTTGATTCAAAATCAATATCAGATATTGTCAGTTGAACCATCTCACCTATTCTCATTCCACTTGCTATAGCTACAAGTATGGCAGTCTGAATCTTGAGTGGCACCACATGAAGCAACCTAACAAGAATTTCTTTGGTAAGTGGTTCTTCTCTGTGTCTTAGCTTCTTTGGAAGTTTGACTAGTTGTTTAAAGTCCTCAGAGTATGTCTTGATTCCTTCATGTCTAAGAAATCCCTTGACCCCTGCAATCTTTAGCCTGATTGTTGCAGGCTTTTTTCCTAGCTTGTGCAAATATAATACAAATTCATTGAGTACCTTGTAGACATCAGGATCTCCATTTTTGACACGTATGATAAGATCGTGAACTGTACATTGGTATTTTTGTTCAGTGAACTTGCCAAAATGTTTCAGTCCAGATTTGTAGGCTTTGACTGTGCTTTGACTGTTAGATATTAGACCAATGGAATCTAGATATGAAGAAAAAAGACTATCTTCATTTTTTGAACTCATGATAAACCGTAGACAGAAAATCTTCCTTAAAGGTAGAGATTATCTGTTGTATATGCATGGATTAGTATCTATTCTCATCTCAAAACATGGCTCAATAGGAAAGACTCCTGCAGAACAAGCTGGAATTAAGATGGAATTAGGTCAAAATAAAATTGAAAACTTGATCAAAATTGCAACAAAAATGAAAAGTGTTTAGTCACTATCGTAGAAGTTGGCTTCTGCTAAAATGTCAGTATCGCCTTCTGCAAGTCCTTCACGTAAAGCCTTTGTACAATCTCCAGCTTCTACTATTGTCAAATCAGGTTCTTCTATTGCCATAAGTAATTTACCGTAATCTAACACTAAAGTGTTTAGTATAATAACTTCTCGCTGTCAAGAATTCTACACAAAAGGCGTTCACCATTGAACAATGTGAGCCATATATAATACACTTAGAACTGCGATAGCCAAGATAATCAAGTACATACGATTCCACCAAACCATTAGCTCAGAATCATGTAGAAGAATCTTATGGAACCCGAGAATTAGTGTGACTACACCTGCGACAAGTCCAACACTAAACTTGAAGGACTCAAAATTCTTTATGTCAAATATTACCCAAGAAACTATTAGAGTTCCAATCGAGAAAAGTAAACCAACCCATGCCCATAATATGACCATTGGAGGTATGGCAATTTTCCACTTGAATTCAACAGAATGTTTGTAGCCTCGTTTAATCCTATACACACATCTTGTCGTATTATTTAGAAGTGGTTTTATTTCGTCATTGGTTGGTACAATTTCCTTATTTTTATCTATAATAATTTCTGCTTTTTTGCCAGACAATACAAACTTGTTTGAAGTAGTTATGTTGATGTAATCACTATTGGTTGTAGTTCTAGGTATAGTACGTGTTACTTCTAAATGTCTGCTGATTAGATCATATGAAATGCTTGATTTTTCAATAGGTAAGATGTATTTTATTGTAATTTCTTCAAAATAATTTTTCGTTCTAGTTGGAAGTATAATTGCTACAAAATGCTTAAGCTCGGGTTCTAATTGGTTTTCAAGATGATCTGTTGGTGTATTTATCCTAGTCATGGTTTCAACTTCTTCTCCACACAAATGTCTGAGAATATCCTGTGACACTATAGGCTGACTTTCCGTAAAAATAGAAGGATTAGCTTTTCTAATAAAATGGTCGAGTTCATGATCACTCAGAACGGGAAGACTCTCACCATCACTGTTTTTTATTTCTAAATTAGGAACATAGTCATGTAAACCATGGATCCACCATCCTTTCTTAGCTGGGATCCATATGTTATAACGCTCTGTGACCTGAATAGTCTTTGCATCTAATAGATGATAAGTAAGATAACGTCTGTAAATTCTCATTTTTGGTTTAGATTTACTAGAACTTGTACTCATTAAACTCCCCGATCGATTGGATCATGCGGTACAACTTAAGATTTGCGACATTTTTGCTAAAACAGCAGTAACGATCTTAGTAAATAATAAGGATCAAATGATCGAACTAACTGTCAACAAATTGGATACAATAATTCTCTTATATCCAATTCAACAATATGTGTCATGGCTCATTGGGCTTGGTATCTCATTGGTGCGATCGGTCTAGCTGTAGTATATGACCAATACCTAACCCCTCAACAAAAACGAGAATGGGAAAACAAAATCAAAATGCATCATGGTGAAGCAGGGATTTTATTGGCATTAGCAGGTGTGTTGACTGAATCGCCAAGATTAACAGCAACAGGAATTGGTTTAGCAGTACATGACATTAATGATGTGAACAAGTGGTTTACTGGAGACAAACAGAATTCGATGTAAAATGGATGGTTCAACGCTAGGTGTTATGAAGAAATTCAAAGAATACCGAATGAAAACAGATGATTTACTTCACGAAATAGAAAATACTCTAACAGATTTTGAGAAGAATAAAGACCCACAGCAGTTATACGAAAGAACAAAAGAAGCCATTAAACGATTTTCGGACACCTAAACACCAGTAAGTATCAAAAACGAAAATCTGATTAGGTTAGTAACAAAACGAGATTAATGAGAAAATGTCACCATCATTATCAGTGGTATGGTGGGAAGCTAAAATGTGCTAGATGTGGTCATAGAAAGTGGCTAACTCATGGTACAAAAAGAAAAATTCGTAACGCTTCCATTTGTATTATTTTAGTTATTGTGGGATTCTTTATTTATCAAAATATGGGATTATTCGCCAATACTGTAAATAACACACCGATGGTAAAAGAAATTCCAAATCTAACAAAACAAGTTTCTACATTCTTAGTTAGTGCACCACCACAGATCGTAAAGACTGTAAATAATCTTCATAATTCAATTTCACAAATACCTACTACTGAAGAACCAACAATAATACCAACACCGACAACACAAAATCCGCCTGAAACACCATCTTTAAGCTTGAATGAATTAAGGCAGATCGCATTAGATGATATTAATAATTATAGAAAACAAAACGGAGTAAGCCCCGTTTCATTAGGTAATGCCCAGGCATCACAACTTTATGCCGTTGTTTTAGTGAACGAAGGATGTATACACCATATTTCAGATAATGGTGATGACCCAATGATGCGATACAAGAGAGCAGGTGATCAGTTATTCCTTGTTGCCGAGAATCTAGCAGGCGGTTCTGGTACAAATTACATGACACCAGACAAATCAATCCTAGATGCTAATTATAGAATGATGTATGAAGATGCGGATCAAGGAAATGGACATAGAGATAATATTCTAAACCCTAATCACATCTCAGTATCACTTGGTATTGCATATGATTCTCAAAGATTAGTGATAGTAGAGGACTTCGAAGAACCTTATTCGCCAAACTATTCCTATACCTATGCATCAGGAAAATCATGTTGGTAACACCCGCTAGTTAACACGGTTAACAAACACCCTCAAAATTAACAGAAGTCATCTAAAGAAGGTTTTTTAATTGAACAGACCCCGTAGCTTTTAGATTTGATAAGCACTGGAAGACTGGTCATAATAGCATGTTTTGCAGGCCTTGGCGCAATGATGTTGTTCTTTGTCTTGTATGCAGATTCTTTCCAGGGCGATCTTAACAAGGTAACAGTAGACATTGACAGCATCAAGGTTCTAGACGAGAACAAGATTGACAAGCGTGCACATCTTGATGTGAGATTTAACATTCAAAATCCTAATTCAATTGTACTGACTGTATCTACCATTAATTATCAACTATTTGTAAATGGAAAAAGTATTGGAGAAGGGCATTTTACAACAGAAGATATACCAGAGGCTGGAAGGCCAGCACTATTTGCAAACAGCAACCTCACACTACCTACAACATTTAATCTTGTCAACAGTGATGCAATTGCCAAGGAATACTCTGATATCACAACCAGCCAGCCAGTAAAATACGAAGTAAAGGGTCAGATAACAATCGAGTCATTTTTGACTGCAGTCATCAAAGACTTTGATCTAAACTTTGGCTAGCCCAAACCCCAACTGATCTTAGTCTTTGGAGTAATTTTTACAAACGGCGCTTCCTCTTCTTTCCAAGGATTTTCCCTCACCCAGGCAAACTTTTTGAAAAATATATCATAGAGGTGCTTGAATTGCGGACCTTTTTCGATAAAGGTGGTAGTACCTTGTACCACAACAGCTTTGTGCTGACTAGGCGAGTAGATATCAACAGAGATTGCAATCTTGTTGTTCTTTTTTAGATTTGCATATTTTTTGGTGTCATAATCTGTTGCAAAGTAAAAAAAGCCATCCTCAAAGTGATACGTAACAGGTGCAATATGGGGTGTGTCCCCTGTACTGGTAGCTATTCTGCACCCCTCATTCTCGTTTAGAAATTCTGATTCTTTTATGGTAAATTTTATCACAAATTGTGATTCTCAAGCATTGAATAAAAAGAAATGGCTTGAAAGAGACATCATGAAATATAGTTATACCTACATTTTAATAAAAAACGATATTTTTGCAAATATGTAGGTATAACTCAAAATGACCAACTGTAGAAGCTCCTGTTTTTATTGCAACTTGATTTGGTATCTTATTTATTAAGTAAAACATCCTACAGAGATTTGGTAGGTCTAGAATAATGCCATTTGCAAGTGTAGGTAAGGAGAATTCAGGTTCAATCGATCTCTACTATGAAGACCACGGAACAGGCAAACCTGTTGTACTGATACATGGATATCCACTTAGCGGAGCTTCATGGGAAAAACAAGTCCCGGTCTTGCTTGATGCCGGATTTCGTGTCATTACATATGATCGAAGAGGTTTTGGCAACTCGAGTAAACCTACAACAGGATACAACTATGATACTTTCACAGATGATCTTCACAAACTTGTAACCCATCTAAAATTGCGTGACTTTTCTCTAGTTGGTTTTTCCATGGGAGGAGGTGAAATTGCTCGATATTTTGGAAAACATGGATCAAAAGATATCAAAAAAGCAGTCTTCATTGGTGCAGTTCCGCCTTCCTTGCTGAAAACACAGGACAATCCTCAAGGAGTTGATCAAGATGTCTTTGATGGAATCCAAAAAGCAATTTTCACTGATCGTTATGCATTCTTTACCGAGTTTTTCAAAAACTTTTTCAATACGGATACATTGATGGGCAAAAAAGTAAGCGAGGAGACAGTTCAAGCATGTTGGAATCTAGCAGCTACTGCATCCGCAAAAGCTAGCTACGATTGTGTACCCACTTGGCATGAAGATTTTAGAAAAGATTTATCCCGAATTGATGTGCCAACTCTTGTCATTCATGGTGATGCAGACCGTATTGTGCCTCTTTCTGCATCTGGAGAGAAGACTGCCAAGTCGGTAAAAGGAGCCAAGTTGGTAGTGATTAGTGGAGGACCACATTGCATAACTTGGACACATGCTGATGAGGTAAACTCTGCATTGGTGAATTTTCTTAAAAGCTGATTTGATTTTCAATAACAAAAGGAAAAATCATCTCAAACTTTCTCATTAGACAAATTGGTGCTTAAATAGAAATTTGGCAATATCGTTCTGCCCACAAGAAATTGGTACTTTGCAGTGTGGTTTGGTTGGTGGGCAATTTTTTCTGTTTAAACGAATACCATACAGAGTAATAAAATGGGCCGGGAGAGATTTGAACTCTCGACCACCTCCGTGTCAGGGAGGTATCCTAACCAGACTAGACTACCGGCCCAATAGAATTTGGCCTTACTCTAGACGTTATTAATCTTTAACAGCAAGCCCAGAATGATAATCACACCAAGATGCAAGTACAAAAAACAAGAATAATATGCAATGCACCAAGTGACTAGAACATGATTGGTGATTTTTCACCAGAGGAAAAGGATGGATTTTACAAGGCAGTATTTTCTAGACGCGATGTTAGATCTCATTTTACTCCAGAGCCAATTGACGAGCAAGTTCTCACAAGAATATTGAATGCAGCACACCATGCCCCATCTGTAGGATTTTCCCAGCCATGGAATTTCATTCTAGTCAAAAATACAGACACACGAAAACAAGTCAAGGATTCATTTGATAAAGAACGAATTCGTTCTTCTGCACTTGTTGAGGATCCAAAAAGATCAAAGTACCTGTCACTAAGATTGCAAGGAATCATGGATTGTGCTGTAAACATTTGCATTACATATGATCCTACCAAGTTTGGTCCCTTTGTCATAGGAAGATCAAGCATTCCAGAGACAGGAATCTATAGTGTCTGTTGTGCAATACAGAATCTCTGGCTTGCAGCAAGGGCAGAGGGGATTGGTGTTGGTTGGGTAAGCATACTTTCAAATGATGATCTTAAAAAAATTCTAGAGATTCCAGAACATGTTGTTCCAGTTGCATATCTTTGTCTTGGACATGTATCAAATTTTGCAGACAAGCCAGATCTAGAAAGTGCTGGTTGGTTGCCACGTCTTGGTCTCAAAGATGTAGTATTTTATGAAAAATGGAACAGTACCAGTGATCCCAACTGGCAAGAGATTCACCAGATGATCATCTCAAACCTTGACTACGCTTAAATGCTTACCAAGTATGATTTTTTTTGGGCTCGTGGCGCAGAGTCATATATTGACGCGAAACTTGGATAGCGCGGTAGCCTCCTAAGTTACAGGTCGAGGGATCGAAGCCCTCCGAGCCCGCGTTTATTGTCACTAGAAAAATGAAAAATTTAGGTTGAAGTGGTTCCGGATGTATCTTTCACTACTGCTTTGAAGATGTTTACTGTGTAATCTCCCTCAAAGATGTGAATCATCTTGCCATTATCAACAGATGATACTCTGAAATATTGTTCGTAGGAACCGTCGCTTTTTACAGGAGTTTGTGCAACATAAACCGGTTTGTCACTTCCAGTTTTGTATATCTGGATTACAACAGGATAACCTGGTGCAGCGTTTTGTACTGTTCCCCAAACACTACCAAATGGTAACTTGCTGTCTCCTGAGATATGCATGGATACAATACTTTTTTGCAATGCAACATTTTCTTCAGGCACTAGCTTCTGGTCCCATTCTGCTCCCTGTGATGCAGGAAGTGTAATGCTTGGAAGCAAAAGGATGAAGAATCCAAACATTGCGCCTAGTAACAACTTCATGCCAGAAATTCCGTATCGTTAAATATTAAGTTGACGTATCTGTTATTCACGGTATCATGATTTCAGAAGAGAAACTAAACGACGGATGCAAATGTGATTGCCATTACGGAGGAGCAATAAGCTGTCCTTCATGCAAAGAAAATCACGGTAAACATTTTTGTGCACACTGCAAGTAGTTATTTTTTCTTTTTTGCGCTTTCTTTTGCGGCCATTGTTTTTAGGTTAGCAAGATCTACTTTGAGTTTCTCAATCTCTACAAGTGTGTGAAGACTTGATATCTCAGATTTTAGACCCTCAATCTCGTCGTCTTTGTTCTTAAGTGAACTTCGAAGTGAGTCAAGTTCTGCATTTAATTCAGATTTTGCCTGACTAATCTGATTTGATGTCATCTGCAGTGTTTGGCCGCTATGGTTAGTTAGCTTTTTTTTTTCTTCGTGTCCGTCTTCGTGACCTCCAAGTGCATGCATGTACTGGGTACTTTTCAGAGCTAGCCAGCATATAGCAACTAGGAACCAAGAAGCTACTACGAAAACTGTCATGGTAAAGTGAAGTGCAGCAGGAAGTTCAAAGTATAGGATAGTTAGTGCCACTGCAAGACAAGCTGTCACAACTGTGGGTGTATCATATTGACGTCCCATGAATTTACCTCTCTGATGCTTGAATATAAATAGTAATGCAGATTTCCAGCATGAAAAAATGACTTGAGTAAAAATGAAAAAGGGGTAAATGCTATTGAGCGCTTGTAGTTTTGCCTTGTGCAATCTCCATTTCTGGAACTTCAGATTGCAGGATCTTTATTTTTTGCAAAAGTTCGTTTCTAAGATCTCTAGCTACTCGTCTTACTGTTGGTCTTGGAACCCCCAATTCTTCTACTACTTTGGAGTAGATATCTTGTTTATCTGTAAAGCCTTT
>Ga0134125_10002644_pt1 | contig 21114 bp, 26 predicted proteins | sample KB31751_FD_96464 | JGI IMG/M metagenome (GOLD analysis project Ga0134125, IMG submission 96464) | Terrestrial soil microbial communities with excess Nitrogen fertilizer from Kellogg Biological Station, Michigan, USA - KB3-175-1 | ecosystem: Environmental > Terrestrial > Soil > Unclassified ... | reverse complement strand
CTATCTCATGGGACCTCATGCACATGGTGAAACACTTTCTATTGCATTTGCAGGAAAGAACCAACACCAAGATACTGGTGCAAAGATGGTACACCTTGCTCCACATACAACATCTAGAACAACATCAAAATCAGTTAGCAAAAGTAATGGTAGAACAACATACAGAGGATTATTGCATGTAGCAAAAGGTGCAACAGATGTCAAGGCATCTGTTAGATGTGATGCGTTATTACTAGATGACATATCAAAGACTGACACTTATCCATACATGGAAATTAACCAAGAAGATGCAACAGTAACACACGAAGCAACTGTTGGAAAAATTGGTGACGAACAAATCTTTTACCTCATGACAAGAGGATTTACCGAAGAAGAAGCACTCACACTTATCGTAAATGGATTCATAGAACCATTTACCAAAGAGCTCCCAATGGAATATGCAGTAGAGCTTAACAGATTGATAAAAATGGAAATGGATGGCTCAGTCGGCTAGTGCCGATTGTGTCAATTTGTGATGTAAAATGTCGTCTTTTGTTCTGTCTAAACTTGGCTCTAGTCACATAGAAGAAATTTCTGAAGCAAATAACGATCCTGTCTGGTTACGAGAATATCGCAAGAATGCTTTTGCAATATTTCAGAAACTTCCACCAGAGGTCTCTCCACTCTATAACAAGTATACTGATGCCAACAAAATGGATCCAGAACAGATAACATTCTCTCTTAGCTCTGACAGTACAGTTCCAGAATTTGTAAAAGATAGACTGGCAGAAATTGGTGATAACCCAAGTATCGTTCAAGTTGGAACTAACATACACAAGATACACATTCCATCCGATTTACAAGAAAAAGGTCTTGTAATGTGTTCCATTCAAGACGCAATCACAAATCACAGTGACAAGATAAAAAAATCATTTGACCAAACTGATTCAAACAGAGACAAGTACATTGCACTAAACAACGCGTTTTTCAATTCTGGAATATTCATCTATGTTCCACGAAACCTTGTTATTGAAAAACCAATTCACTTGGTGTCATCACTTTCACTTGACCAGACATCTACCATATCGCGAAACATCATAGTTGCAGAGGATAGCAGCAAGGCATCAATTGTTCAGGAGATCTATGCCCCACAAGCAGCAAAACAACAGGCATATCTTGAATTGCTTGACGTATCCATCAGTCCAAACAGCCAATTTGACTTGATCACACTACAAGCAATGGATGAAACAGCTGTCAACTTTTCCTCTAGAGTTGCAAGAATAGAGCGTGACGGAAGAATGAACTGGTATCTTGGATTGTTTGGCTCTCATCTTTCTAGATACAAGGTAGATAATTTCCTTAATGGTCAGGGTGCAACTGCACAGGATACTGAGGTAGTTTTTGGAAACAAGAACCAGTCATATGACTTGGCCTCCAATTTGATTCATAATGCACCTTCCACAGTTGGCAGGGTTTTAGAAAAGTCTGTACTAAAAGACACTGCAAAGTCTTTGTTCAAGGGAATGATAAGAATTGAAAAAGATGCACACCACGCAGAGTCATATCTTTCAGGACATTCAATCTTGCTTGACAAGGGCGCAAAATCTGATTCTATACCAGGACTAGAGATATTTACAAATGATGTCAAGGCAACACACTCTGCATCAGTTGCACAAATGGATGAAGAACAAATATTCTATCTTGCAACAAGATGCTTGAGCAAGTCTGATGCCCAAAAAATAATTGTAGAAGGATTCCTTGAACCGTTATCAAGAAAAATGTCATACCAAGTTCGTGCATGGATTAGTTATCTAATAGATTCCAAATGGGCAGGACGTAATCTTACTATTAAGACCGATGAACAACTCAAGGCTATGCTTGAAGTTGAAGAAACAAGATATCGCGAGACTGACACATTTGAAAGTCATTACAAATACAGGTGAGAACTTGTCCAATTGGGTTAATGTTTGCAAGTCAAGTCAACTAAAAAAAGGCGAGATGCTTGACTTTGATTATGAAGACAAAAAAATTCTACTTGCAAATCTTGATGGAAAAATATATGCATCAGACAGAACATGTACACATGCAGATGCAGACCTCTCAACTGGAATACTAACAGAAGAAGGCGTCACATGTCCATTGCACTTGTCTACATTTAATCTCAAGACTGGTGTGCCAGAAAATCTTCCAGCTGAGATACCACTCAAAATCTACAATGTTAAAATAGAACAAAACGAGATCTACATTGAGGTAAATTAAATTGCAAACAAGTTTCATAAACATAGAAGAAATCAGAAAAGACTTTCCAATTCTAAAACGTAAAGTACACAAAGACAAGCCTCTTGTTTACCTTGACAATGCAGCTACTACTCAAAAGCCAATCCAGGTGATTGAGGCAATCAGCAATTATTACATGAATTACAATTCTAATATTCACAGGGCAGTACACGAGCTTGCTGAAGAGGCAACACTTGCATATGAAACCACACGGGACAAGATAGCAAAATTCATCAATGCAAAAAATCGCGAAGAGATTGTCTTTGTGAGAGGTACTACCGAGGCAATCAATCTTGTTGCCTATGCATGGGGAAGACAAAACATCAACAAGGACGACATCATAGTAACTACGGAATATGAGCACCATAGCAATATCGTTCCATGGCAGCTTGTTGCAAAAGAAAAAGGTGCAAAACTAGAATACATTGGAGTAGATGACAACGGAGAACTAATCCTTGATCACCTGGATACATATCTCAAGACGGGAAAAGTAAAGATTGTAACATTTAGCCAAATGTCAAATGTTCTTGGAACAATAACTGATTCTGAAGAAATTGTAAAAAGATGCAAGGCACACGGCGTACGGGTACTAATCGATGGAGCACAATCTGTTCCACATCTCAAAGTAGATTTGCAAAAACTTGATTGTGACTTTTTTGCCTTTTCTGCACACAAGATGTTAGGTCCAACAGGAGTTGGAGTTTTGTGGGCAAGAAAAGAATTGCTCCAGGAGATGGTTCCATTCAATGGTGGAGGAGACATGATACGAGAGGTCCACAAGTATGAAACTACATGGAATGACTTGCCATACAAATTTGAGGCTGGAACTCCAAACATTGCTGATGTAATTGGATTTGCTGCAGCACTTGATTATCTTGATAAAATAGGAATGGACAAAGTGCGAGAACATGAAATGGAATTGACAAAATATGCGCTAGACAAACTTTCTCAAATGAAAGGAATTGTACTGTATGGTCCAAAGGATATAACAAAAAGAGGCGGTGTAATATCTTTCAACTTGGGAGACATTCATCCACATGACCTTGCTACTATAATCGATGAAGATGGAATTGCTATTCGTTCTGGACATCATTGTGCACAAGTATTGATGGAAAGATTAGATGTATCTGCAACATCCCGCGCAAGCTTTTATATCTATAATACAAAAGAAGAGGTAGATGTTTTTATCAGGTCTCTTAACCGAGCAAAGGAGCTGTTCAAGCTATGAGTAGTGCAGATATTTACAGAGAAATTATACTTGATTACTATAGAAATCCAAGAAACTATGGAAAGATACCAGATCCTGATATTGCACAACGAGACAGTAATCCATTATGTGGCGATGAGCTTGAGATGCACATTAACATAAAAGATGACAAGGTTTCAGACGTAAAATTCACAGGCAAAGGATGCGCAATAAGCCAGGCAAGTGCATCGCTATTGACAGAGCTTATCATGGGAAAAGATTTTGATTATGTCAAAAAGCTTACAAAAGAAGACATTCTTGACAATCTGGGATTGCATGATCTTGGCCCTGCTAGAATCAAGTGCGCCTTGCTTTCATTGAAGGTTCTAAAATCTGGACTCTATTCTTATCTTGTAGATAAAATAAAAGACACTGCTTCTGCTGATAAAATAAAAGAAGAAGCTTCAGGTCTTTACTAAATTGTCCATCTCAAATACTGTACTACCTCTACAGATTAGAAAAACTATATTCGAAAAGTTCAACGATACCAATGTGAGATTTACAAATGACGAAATTCTTGAACTGTTAAAAAGCAATGGCCTTGACAGCGCTATTACCATTGACGATGTGGAACAATACTTTAACCAGTTACGCGATGCGGGGCTTATCAGACAGATTGCCCAGAACTTTACCACAAACTATTACAAGCTTTTTGATGTGGTAGAAAAAATGAAGTGCAATTCTTGCAACCAAGAAGTTTACCTGGGAAAAATGGAGCCTAGGGTCTGTCCAAACTCAGAGTGCAAAGCCTCTATTTAGAACGATATCTAGTAGCAGCTTCTTCCAGTGCTTGAATCATTGGCAATTTTACGCCTGTTAGATACAACACCAATGCACCTCCCGCAGTGCTGATGTGGTTTATCTTCTCGGCAAGACCATATCTTTTCAATGCAGCAGTCAAATGTCCACCGCTTACAATTGTGGTTGCAAATGAGTTTGCTACTCCTCGAAGAAGGGACTCTGTTCCAAACTTAAAGTTCTCATTTTCGAAAAATCCTGCAGGACCGCTCATGAATACAGTTCCAGCACTCTGGATTGATTTTAGGTAATATTCGACTGATTTTGGTCCCAGATCAAATATCTGGTCACCTTTTACAAGTTCACGAACGTCCATCTCTTCTCTTTTTCCGTTTCTTTCTACTGCGATATCTACTGGAACTGAAAATACGTCTGGATATTCACCAATCAAGGCATGTGCCTTTGCTACTACTTCCTCTTCTCTTTTGATTCCAAGTGGGAACTTGATTCTTCCCTGTGCCCTCAAAAAGACATTGGCAATTACACCTGTAAGCAAAACTTGGTCTGCCCTACCGTTTTGAATTAATTCCTTTATTGCTTCTAGCCTGTCAACTACCTTGGAGCCTCCAAGCACAAGTACGTGTGGTCCCTTGGCAACAGTCATGATTTCATCTAGTTTTCTGACTTCGCGCTCTACCAGTCTTCCCGCACATGATGGAAGAACATGAGCAAATCCAATTATTGATGGGTGTGATCTGTGTGAGCTTGGAAATGAATCAAGTATGCATATATCAAATAATTTTGAAAGTCTTTTTACCATTATTGTCTTAGATGCATCAGATGCTGAAAATTCATAATTTTCTTCTGCACATAATCTTAGGTTATCAAGCAGTATGATATCACCGTCTTTCATGTTTTTAATTTCTCGTTGTGCATCTGAACCAATGACATCTTCAATGTACTTTATCTTGCGGCCAAGTATCTGCTCCAAGACCTTTGCATGTTTTTCCATACCGGTATAGTCATTGTTACCTACTCTTCCTTGGTGTGAGCCTATCACTACCTTGGCACCCTCCAAATCTTTGAGGGACTCAGTAGACTCTCTAATCCTGCTTGTCTCAATGATATCTAATGTAACTGGATCTATGGGGCAGTTCATGTCTACTCTGAGAAATACAGTCTTGCCCTTTGTATCAAAATCGTTGATTGTTAAGATTCTCAATGTCGTTCCTATCTCTTGATGTAGTTAAAATCTTTTAGTCGTCTTTCTTTATCACACTCTTACCGATCTTTGGTAACTGTATGTACCAATTTATCTAGTAGATTCTCATCTAATAATCTTCAAATCACTTGACGTAACGGCAAGCAATCTGATTTTAATATGGTAATGCCAAGCAATGCTTAGATGTTGTATCAAGGAAGAGAGTTTTAATGCAAAGCTGGGTCTTTGAAACACGAAGTAGAACTTTCTTTCTGCTGTTGGTATCATTTCTAATTCTGCTTTATCTTGCTGTTGCCAAGGTTCTATTTGTATATGATACGGGATTTGAAACAACGCTTTCAAAACTTGTAGGAAATCCTGTGGTGGATATTACCATGGATGTGTTTACAGAGCTTGGGTGGGTACTGTATCCAATATTTATCAGCATCATACTGTTTATCATAAAAAGAACAAGGCGTCTTGGCCTTGTCCTACTTCTCTCGTTGTTGGTAGGCAGCATGGTTGTGGCCTATATGAGATGCTATTCTGGGTATGAAAAGCCGATGCTTGATTATCTGGGTGCCAATTTACCACTAAAATCTGGTGCTGATGTGGGTGTCCCTTGTGGAATTGAGGGTACTTTTCCTGCAGGAGATACAGTGAGGGCAACAATATTTGCATTTATCATTGGATATGCATTATCTAGAAGATTTCCGCGTGGATGCTATCTATTGTGGATATATCCTGCAGTGGTATCAATAAGCAGGTTATACTTGTTGCAAGAGTATCCATTGACTATAGTTGCTGGTGTTGTCTTTGGATTATTGATTGCAAATATTGTATCCCGAAAACTAAAGATAGAACTTATCTTTGATAGATCAAAAACCTAGCTCTTCCATGACCTTGGAGCTTATCAGAACCATGGCATAGTGATTTTCATCATGGCTGTATATCCAATATCTTACATCACGTTCTTGTTTTGTTTTTTTCAATCCGAAATTAAGTTCATTCATAATTGTAAAACCTATCTTCTTTGCAATCTTTTGCTCCTTTGGCATGATTACTTTGAATGCACCCTTTTGTGTTGAAAAACCAAGTTGCACCATCTGGTCTGCAAGATCTTGGGCCTTTCGTTCATCATCGATCTGAAATGACTGGACTATTGGTAGCTGTGATGGGTGAAAATCCATGACTTTGGTATGTACTTGCTAAATAAAATCTACTTGGTGACCCTTGATACATGTCAAAATTTTGTTAAAAAGATCAAAAATATGTTGAAAATTTTAACTCGTATGTCAAATACTGATCATAACAAAAACTTAATCGATTACAAAGGCTCATAATCGCATGGCATCCCTTGAGGCTATATTAAAATCACATAGTGTGAAAAAGGCGGAACTAACCAAATTACGAAAACAGGTTGAAAGTAAACTAAAAGAGGCTGTTTCTAAAAAGCGAAGATCATCATCAGGCCTTGTAGCCCTGGAGAAGAAAAAGGAAGACTTGACAAGGGCAAAAGACCATGCAATACAGCTCTTAAACCAACATCTCTCCCAAAAGGCAAGCATTGAGAGGCTCAAAATTGCAGCCGAAGGTAGACTACAGCAAGAACATGATGCAAAAGACCAGGCAACCCAGCAAAGCGAGTATGGGTCTGAAGACAAGAATGCTATCGCTGAAAGACTAAAGTATATTGATGAAAAAATATCCGAATTACATTCTGAGATAAAAGAAAGAGACTCTGCTCACACTAGATTAGCAAAGGCAATAGAATCAAGCGAAAAGGAAAAGGCAAAGGTCGAAGACCAACTAAAAAAACAGGGTCATCTCAAGCCTACATTGATTGAACAACTAAAGGCTGCTACAAAGGCAGAGGTTACATTAAGACCAAAGTTTGAATCTCTTTCAAAACTTGAGACACGAGCAGGAATTGCATTGGCATCAGTTCAAAAGAAAGTGGCAGAGATTGCAGCTCAGAGAAGAAAGAGACTTGCGGTACTTGCAGCCAATAAACGAAAAAGAATGGCAGCACTTGCAGCTCAGAGAAGAAAGAACAAGGCAAGACAACTTGCACTAGCAAGAGCAAGAAAAGCAAAGGCAAGAAAAACAAAACGAAGACCTGCTAAAAAAGCAAAGCGCAAGTCTGCAAAAAAAGCGCCAAAAAGAAAGGTAACAAAAACACCTAAAAGAAAAACTAGAACTGCAAAACGAAAACCAAAGAAAAAATCTAGACGATAGTTAGTACGTTTGCTTACATTTATTGTATAATACATTTTGGTGTATATCGACAGTATAGAAGAATATACGCATAGTGTGATATCTGACCAAACAGAATAATTGTTAATGAGCAAACATTGACCGAAGTGTCCTACTAGCTAGCACATCATTTTGGTCTCTTTACTCATGTTCGGATTAATTGGTATGACAAGTGGTATGGTATGTAGAAAAGTAGTGGTTGGTAGAACATGTACACCAAAGTAATTTTTGTAATTTTATTGAGTGTCATGGTTTTTTCTCTATCACAAACAGCGCTTGCTGCACACCCATCAACTGGAGTAATACTTCCACTCTATATCAGTCCAGGAAATGCATGGCATGATGTAGTACAAGAAAAAATAAAACACCACAAAGTTCCGATGTTAGTAATAATCAACCCTCTTAACGGTTCAGGACACGTAAAAAATAACAATTATGCTGATGGTGTCCACAAGATGCAATCACGTGACATATCTGTATTGGGTTATGTGTACACAGACTATGGAACAAGAAATAGTACAGACATCAAAAATGAGATAACAAACTACAAGAACTGGTACAATGTCAATGGTATATTCTTTGATCAAATGTCAAATGTACCAGGCAATGAAATCTATTATGCAGACCTTACAAATTTTGTAAAATCACTGGGTCTTACATTTACAGTTGGTAATGCAGGAGTTGACACAAAACCAAGTTATATCAAAACCGTGGATAATATTGTAATTTATGAAAAAGATGCACTGCCTCCTATTTCATCTCTTGCAGGATGGCACAAAAATTATGACAAAAATAACTTTTCAATCATAGCGTTTGGGATTGATGGCTTGGACAAGTCATTTGTATCTGATGCATCAAATTCTACTGGATACATGTATGTGACAAACGGAGTTCTGCCAAACCCGTTTAATTCCATTCCGCCTTACTTTGGAGATCTAATGGATGCACTAGATGTTCGTCCTCCAGTGCCTCATCACCTGGTTTTGACAATGGGATCTGCTGATCTGTCCAAAAATGAACTAAAGGGAATGTGGACTGAGCTTCATGATTCAAAGGGCGCTAAAATATCTCAAGGATTTGGCCCAAAGTCCTATGTGGTGACATCTGGAAATACGTACATTGTCTTTGTATCTGACTATCAAAACATCAAGTTTGTTCACTGGGATGATGGAAGCACAAACCCATATCGAACCATTATACCAACACAAGATAGTACCGTCACTGCATACTATGACACTACAGCTCCTGACAATTCCACCACGACTCTGACTGTAAAAACTGCTGACATGTCTGGAGATGTCATTTCTGGCATGTGGACTGAATTGCATTCTACAACAGGACACACATTAAATTCTGGATTTGGTCCCAAGTCATATGTGGTAACATCTGGAAAAACCTATACCATATTTGTATCAGATTTTAAAAATGCCAAGTTTGATCACTGGGAAAATGGAAGCACAAATCCGTATCGAACCATCACTCCTACACTAGATAGTACCGTTACTGCATACTATTCTGGTACACCTGACGTAGACCCATAGATGCATACCCAAAAGTAAAATTTCCTAGTATGATAGCTAAGTATCATTAATATTGAATTAATTTTTCCGTAACGGTATTGTCTATTCCTCAACGTATTGTTGTAGAAATAACAGAGATGCCAAATCTAAAAAATCCATCTCTTATCTGTGGATTTCCTGGAAGCGGCTATGTGGGAAAACTTGCAGTCGATCACATGATAGATGAATTAAAAGCAGTTCCATTTGCAAACATGTTTTCATCATCATTTCCTCCACAGGTACTGATCCAGCCAGATGGAACAACTGATCTCATGAAAAATACATTTTACTATTCCAAGGGAACAACAAATGACCTTGTTTTATTAAGTGGCGATGCACAGCCTGTAACTCCTGAAAGTGAGTATGAGATGGCAGAAGAGATTGCAAAAATTTGCGAAAAACTAGGAGTAAAAACAATCTATACACTTGCTGCATACATCACTGGTGCATTTTCCAAGACTCCCAAAGTCTATGGAACAAGCACCATCCCACAAATTGTAAATGAATTCCAAAATTATGGTGTATCTTTAATGAACAGCGGAAGCATAACTGGAATGAATGGCCTCATAATTGGGGTGGGGAAACGAAAGGGAATAACAGGAATATGCCTTCTTGGTGAAACATCTGGGTATGTTGTGGATGCCAAGGCATCGAAAATTGTACTTGAAACACTAGTAAAGATGATGAATCTAAAACTTGACTTGGTAGGAATTACAAAAAAAGCACAAGATACAGAACATCTTGTAAAGACAATCGAGGAGCAAATGGGACAAAGGGCTGGGGGAGATTCTCTACCAATGTCATCGCATGATAAAAAACTGGGATACATTAGTTAACCATGAAAAAACGTGGACCGATAATTGCAATTGCTGGAGCGGTAATGATTGTAATTGCCGCATCAATTGCATATTCTGTGATGCCAAGAATGCCGTCTGATAGTTCTACTGCTGATTTTTTTCCATCGCCAGAAAGCCTCTTTGATACTGTATCTGATAAAGTAACAATCGATGCAGGTAACGTGTACACTTTTTCACATACTGCAAGTGCTGCCCAAGTGCCTTTGATGTGGGGAGTTCACATTATGGATTACAATCCAAATGATGTAGCTGCAATATCAATTTCAAATATCTTTGGGGACAAGTTTGGCTCGTTCACAGACAATGATCCAATTTTTATAAAATCATTTGATGTGCCAAAGGCAGATACCTACAGCTTTAACATAGAAAACAAGGGCAAGGAGCCAATTACGGTAGTTATGCTGTTTACAGAAAACCCAGAAAAATCAAAGGCATTGACTGACCCCAATTCGCCATTTGTCAAAAACATACTGCCATTGGCAGAAGCCGGATTCTTGTTAATTATTGGAATTATTGTAATCATATCTGGTGCAGTACTTGGTGTAATAGATTGGAGAAAGGGAAAGAATCAATCTAGCAACAGATATGTCTAAAATTCTAATACTACTAGTTTTCCAAACTTTCCAACATTGAGTGCATTTTCGCCTCTGAATGTGGAAATGTAGCCGTTTTCGATTCTTACTTTGGAACCTTGTTTTACCATTTTTATCTGTGCATCCCACAAGCTAAGCTTGATCTGTCCAGTTTCATCTTTTAACATTGCATCTGCGACTTGGGCCTGTCCACCAGTTTTTAGGTTTACAGTTCTTGGTTCGCTAATGCTCTCGATGACCCCTTCGATTGGTTCTAGCTTGTTTTGTGGTCTGTTCAGTTGGTCTATGCTTGGCATTTAAGAAAATTTTCTATTCTCAAATAATAAGTGTTTTGATGAATACTGGTAAGTTGTCTGGGGTTTATTCACACTTGAGAAGGTCGCCAGTTTTAGAATTGACGGTAAGTGTCTTGATTGATTGGTTACCAAATAAGGATACAAATACTTTCACCGACCAAACGTTATCTTCAAGAGTCGTGCTTACTATGTTAAACGAAGAATAATTCTGTTGAAAGAATCGTATTGCTATTTGTTCAATCTCGCCAGAATCAACATCTGTCAATAGTGTGCCAACATCTACACTTTCTACTAGAACAACTTGCTATATACAGCATCCGTTACTACGTTCTGAATTCAAGTTCTGGTCTGTTGTTTTTTTGTAGCCAATTTGATAAGGGATCCAATTTCGTCTTGTCCTAAATCTGGGAATTTCATATCATTCAATATTGATAAAAACAAGGAATGTATACCTAAATGGAAATGCTAGATGAAAATAAAGTAAAACAAATCATTGAAGAACAATTTCAAAGACTGATCAGAGAAAATCCAAATGGTCGCAATGCATCAATCGAGGACAGATTGCAAGCAATTGAAGATAGACTAGAAAACATTGAAGAAAAATTAGGAATCTAGAAAATACTAATTTTTCCATTTGGATTCATTTGTAATGATTCTATTTTGAAATTATTTGACCTTTCAGCCACTGGGCAATCTGTTTTGTTGCCTCGTTGTGTGACATGTCAATTATTGGCAAGAGTACATTGTTGTTGCTATTTTTTAGATATTGCTTGTATTGTGGCATCTCGGTGTATTCTATTGCTGCAAAATGTATCTTGCCTTCAATCTGGTCCTTGATTATCTCAGGTGTTGGAGGAAAACCCTGTGGTTCATACAATATGCCATCTGCCCAGCGTGCTGGAGGTGCAGAACTGCCCAATGGAACATTGTTGGTCTTTATGCTTAGAAAGTCCTCGATGCTGTTGACCTTGACAAGCTCATGAATTATTATCTCATTTATTGGCTGGTGCCTGATAATTACCATGGTTCTAAAGAAATCAGTTGTATCATTTAATGGATCCGATCAGTTTTGAGCTTTGTACTCTAGTATGACTGGAGAACAAGAATTATCATTACAACTGTAAATGCAGTAAAAATGGAACCAATTCCTATTGCCATCTTGGTGTTTCTGTGCATATCTTTTTCTGCTTTTTTCGCTAATTTAAGATATCTCATAAAATCCAAGTATCAGACTTTCCAAACCTGATTTACTTGATCAGATTTTAAATAAGGTGACAATAAATCTAGTCTTCATGAGCGAACAGCCAAGGCAATTTTTCAATTTTTCATTTTTCAAGGTGGACCCAAAATGGCGCTGGATGGCAGATCTTGCAAAAGAAGAATCAGCAAAGGAGGTCGAAATTGTTCTTAAAAATTCACAAATAAAGTACAGGACATATTCTACTTTGGGCCTAAGAGATGATGCAGAATTTTTGTTTTGGTTTGTATCAGAGTCAGTTGAAAAAATTCAGGATGTAGTATCAAAACTATACCTTACAGTCTTTGGAAAATACATTGTACCCACTCACGTATACCTATCCAGCACAAGACCTTCAATGTATGCCAATAATCCTGCAACTCGTGGTTGGCTTGGTGGAGAAGATCAGAAAAAATACGTTGTGGTGTATCCTTTCATAAAAACACGAGAATGGTATCTGTTACCACTTGAGAAAAGAAAAGAAATGATGGCAGAGCACATCCAGGTTGGACACAAGTATCCTGAGGTCTTGCTCAATACAACATACTCATTTGGAATACATGACGAGGACTTTATGCTTGCATTTGAAACTGATACACTGCACAAGTTTCAGGACCTGATAATGGACTTGAGGGAAACTCGGGTCAGTGGATACATTGCAGTTGACACACCCATGATTGTCTGTGTCAAAAAAGACATTGTTCCCCTGATTAGGAGTCTTGGATGATGAAGGCGCTAAAAGAATGGGCTACAGTAATAACAGCACTTGAAAATGGAGACCAAACCGTTTTACTTCGAAAGGGAGGAATACTTGAGACTGGCTCTGGGTTTAAGGTTGAGGACAAAAAATTTGCCCTCTTTCCAACATATGAACACCAGGATAACTCATCTCTGAAATCGCAATTTTACAGATATCTTTCAGATGTACGAGAACAAAAACCAAGAGATGGTTTTAACAGAATCACGTCTTATGCCGAAGTACTTGCAGAGCATGATGTATCCTCGATGCAAAAGATGGAAGAGTTGTCAGACTTTCACATATGGAGTGACTCGTATATGGTTGAGCGTATGAACTGGATGCCACAAAAACCGATGACTGCAATATTTCTCAAGGTGTATAAAGTTGCTCCAACAGAAATTCCAGTTCTTCCTGAATATCATGGATGCAAATCTTGGATAGAATTAAATGTCAATACAGAATCTGGATCAGCTGTTTTAAATGACGCAGATCTTCAACAAAAATTATCAGAGTTTAGGGGTATAGTGAATTGAAATATAGAAAACTAGGAAAGAGTGGAATCTCAGTATCTGAAATTGGATTTGGTGCATGGACGCTTGGACTAGATTGGTGGGGAAAAAAAATTGAAGACGATGAAGCAAAGAGAATGCTAAAGCGTGCATTTGACCTAGGGATTAATTATTTTGAGACAGGAGATATCTACGGAAGAGGAAAAAGTGAAAAGCTAATCGGCGAGGTGTTCTCTGGAATGCGAGACCAAGTTGTCTTGTCTACAAAATATGGCTATGACATTTACTCAAACGAGCAGATTGGCCACAAGGAGCTTCCTCAAAAATTCACAACAGAATTTACAGATTTTGCCTTGAAAAAAAGTCTTGAGAGATTACAAACCGATTACGTTGATGTATACGGATTGCATAATCCAAAAATTCCCACAATACGGGACAAGCAAATTTTTGAACTACTAGACAAAAAGACAAAGGACGGAATAATCAAAAGTTACCAAATTGCCCTTGGTCCTGCCATAGGATGGACCCAAGAGGGGCTTGAGTCCATGAAGATAACAAACACTGCCGCAGTCCAGACTGTCTATAACATTCTTGAACAAAATCCTGGAAATACACTCATTGATGAAGCAGAAAAGAACAACGTTGGAATCTTGGTCCGTGTTCCAGACGCATCTGGGATATTGACAGGTAAAGTCAATGCAGATACAAAAATCAGTGAAAAGGACCACCGTTCTGTAAGAAGCGGTAACTGGGTACAAGAGGCACTAAAGAAAGTAGACCAACTGATGCCTATTGCAAAAAGAAACGGCTTGAACATTACTGAACTTGCAATCAAATTCATCTTGTCCCAAAGGCCTGTCTCATCTGTATTGCCTACAGTTGTAAGTGAAGAAGAGATTGAAATGTTTGCGGCAATGTCTGATGGCAAGTATCTAAACGATGATGACAAGAACGAGATAATCGGACTTTTCAACCAATGGCCATCATATGATTTGAAAGCCTCTGTACAAACTGCCTAGATTTTCCAAACTAGAGAAATAAAACAAATTATATTCAAAGAGGATTAACGTAAGTACGGTGACTCTCAATCAAAAAAAGACGTCAACCATGACGTTTCGAATAGATGAAGATGTGCTCAACAAACTTCGTTCTGAATCTGAACATCGCGAAACCAGTCTTAATACATTTGTCAATCACATATTCAAAAGATACGTAGAGTGGGACATGTATGAAGCAAAGGTGGGAATGATTCCAATCGCAAAACCAATCATCTTGGAACTTTTTGGAAATCTAACTCAAGAACATACGATTGAAATGGCTACTCGTATTGGAAAAAATGTAGTACGGGATACGGCATTATTTATGCAAGGTGACTTTAATCTTAATTCATTTATCACTTGGTTTGAAGCAAGAATGCGTGCATCATCAATTGAAATAAATCATAATATAAAAAATAACGTCCACACGTTTATCATAAAACACGACCTCGGTGATAACTGGTCCTTGTATCATACTACAGTGCTTGGCTTGATCTTTCGAGAAGTTTTGGAGAAAAAAGCTGATTTTGAGTATAACTCAGGCATGATGTCATTCAAATTTTCTGAATAAATAATTGCAAATGATTGCATCTGTTTGCAAATGAACTCACTCTAATCGCTCTTGTTATATTTTGTAACTTGGTATTGAATGCCATGCAAGTATTACAACAAGGCCGAGTCCTTGAAAACAAAGATGCAGACAAGATTTTAAAAATCATGGCAAATGACCAGGCCATGCAAATACTAAGGTCCACAATTGACGCCCCAAAATCCGCATATGATATCAGCATAATGTCTGGGATTCCACTGACTCAGGTGTATAGGTGGGTTCGCAGGCTACACAGCTCCGGACTAGTACGTGTCTCAGGGGACACAAATCTATCTGGAAAAAAGTTCTTCATGTACAAAAGCAAGATAATCTCAATCAAGGTAACACTAGCATCTGCTACAGAATCATTGGTTGAGCTGGCCTAGAACTTTTATAAAATAACTATGCCGTGATTGGATCTTCGATGTTGAACTCGTGTTCTACAAAATATTCGACACGAGTCTTTTTGAATTCCCTGGAACTGAATAAAATCTTGTATTCATCTACATTGACTTGTTTTTGAATCTCTTTTGCCATGTCCTCTGCCTCTGCAATTGACTTGCAATGAACCATTGAAAACACGCTGTATGGCCAGTCCTGGTATACAGGTCTCTGGTAACAATGGCTTATCTGTGGAAACGCTCCAAGCGTTGCACCAACTTCTTCAATTCTCTCGTCTGGAACTTTCCATACTATCATGCCGTTTGCAGTAAAGCCGACTTCTCTATGTCTTAAGATGGCTGCAAATCTTCGCATTATTCCTGTCTCTTCATACTGTTTTATCTTTTCAAGAACTTGCTCTTCAGTTATTCCAAGTTTTTGTGCAGATTTTAAAAATGGTCTTTCAACTACCTCAAGATCTTTTTGTAGTTCACGTATGTAGTTTTTTTCCTCTTCTGTTGCAACAAACTTGGTATCTGTAATCTTTTTCTTCTCCTCTGATGGTTTTATGTCTGATTTTTTTTCCTCTACCATCTCAAGTTTTACTCCAATCTTGAAGAGCTTGATTGTTGGAAGAAGCCGTGTTTTTTGAATTCCTGATAATTTTGAAAATTTGTCAATCTCTGTCTTTAGATCAGACCCCGGAGGGACTGCAAGTGCGAACCACAAGTTGTATTCATGGTTTCTCTCATAATTGTGACTTACACCTGGGTGTCTATTCACCTGATTTGCAACATCATCTAACTTGTCTGCGTCTATTGCCATTGCAACAAGTGCGCTCTTGTATCCTAATTTTCGTGTGTCAAATATTGCACTGATCTGTCTGATTATACCTGCTTCTTTTAGTGCGACAAGTCTTTTCATCAACTCTTGGTTTGACAGGCCAAATTTCTTTGCCATGACCTCGTATGGTTTTGGGGTCAAAGGAAAAGTCCACTGGATCTCATTTAGAATCTCCTTGTCCAGCTTGTCCATGTTACATGGAAAACCTATCTTACAATTAAAAACGTTGCCTAGTTTCTCATAGAATCTATAAATATCATTTCTAGTCAGCCAAGATCCGTTGATAGTTGATCTAAACCTTAAAGGAAATTTGGTTATTGTGGTAGGAGGAGGAAATGAAGGCCTCAAAAAAGTAAATACGCTATTGACTCAAGAATGTAAGATTCTCCTTATCAGTGATTCAACCAACAGGCAAATCCAAAACTATGTCAAACAAAAGAAAATCTCCTTTCAGAAGATGAGGCTTGTCAATGCAAACTTTGTAAAAAAATACAAACCGTTCATGGTACTGGCAACAACTGATGACAAGGAACTTAACCGTAAAATTGTAGAGCAGGCCAAGTCCATGCGATGTTATGCATATGCAGCAGATGATCCAGAGGTCAGTGACTTTGCATTTGGTTCTGTGATAAACATAGAGGATACAGTCCAAATTGCAGTATCTACAGGTGGACGAAGTCCTGCGATGGCAAGAAAACTAAAACTTCAGGCAGAAAAGATCTTTAAAAAAGTAATAAAAAAAGAGGACATTTATCACATAAAATTACAGGATTTTGCAAGAAAGGCCGTAAAGGACAAGATCCCCACGTTTCCCGAACGAAAAAAGTTCCTCTACAGCGTTATGAATGACAATCAGGTTAAACAATTAATACGAGACGGAAATCTAAAAAAAGCACAGAAGCGGGTTATGGCAATGTTAGGTGATCTAATATGACAAGTGATGTAATCAATGCTAGAGTTACTTTTAGGAAATCTCCAATTCACATGCTTGAAAGGTTTACTTTTCCAGATCTAGATTCTGCATACGAGTCATTTCTAAAACATTCTGGATTGCAAGAGTGTGTCATACTACAAACCTGTAATAGAGTTGAACTCTTTGGCTGTACCAATTCTGCAGATCTTGCCAAAATAAAAAAAACATGGGCATCTGTTGCAGGACTTGAAGAGAATGCATTCAAGGAAAACCTTGAGATAAGCCAAGGAACTGACGCATACACTCACCTGCTCAAACTTACATCTGGTCTTGATTCTCTTGTAATTGGAGAAGAACAAATACTTGGCCAAGTAAAAGAATCAATCAGTACGGCAAAGGGACTCAAGGCATCTGGAGATAATCTCAATACTTTGTTTGACAAGGCAATAAAAATTGGAACTCGCGTACGACAAGCAACAGGCATCAGCAAGGGAAGCATATCGATTGGTTCCATGGCAGTAAACCTTGCAGAAGAAAACATTGACGACCTAAAATCAAAACATATCTTGTTGATTGGAACTGGAGAGGCAGCAAGTCTTGTTGCAAAGTCGCTCAAAAAAAGAGATATTGATTTTCTTGTAACCAGCAGAACATTTGAGCGCTCAAAGGCTTTTGCAGAGACTGCAGGTGGAAAACCAATGCAATTTGAACAAGCAATTTCCAATTTCAAATCAATTGATGTACTGTTTGTAGCAACGATTGCACCATATTTTCTTGTTACACATGAACGAGTAAAAGAGGCAATGGAATCTAGAAACAATGGAATGCTCATAATGGATCTTTCCAATCCACGAACTGTTGATGACAAGGTATCAACAATAGACAAAGTCAAGGTGATGAACCTTGATCAAATTGCAGAGATGGTGGAAAAGAACATGAAAAACAGAATGGGCGTAGTATCATCAGCAGAGCATATAATTAATGAAGAATTGCCTGTAGTAGAAGCAGCAATGAAAAGACTTGAGGTAGAGCCCATTGTAACTAATGTCTTCAAGGAGATAGACCAAGCACGAGTAAAGGAATTGAAAAAGGCGCTCTCAATGTTGGGAGAAAAAGACGAACAAAGAATACGAATTATTGACCAGCTCACACAAGCAATTGTTGAAGATATCATGTCTATTCCTATGAATAATCTACGAAAGGCATCAGAACAAGGGGATTCTGAAATACTAAAGACTGTCACACGACTCTTTGATTATAAGACAAGAGAGTAACAAATTATATTGCTAAAATAGCGTGTTTTGTGTATAATGTCTTTTCCTAATTTAAGACTGCGACGTTTGAGAAAGACTGGTAAAATTAGGGAACTTTTAGAAGAAGTAAGATTATCGCCAAGAGATCTAATCTGTCCAATATTTGTACAAGAAGATCTCAAATCAAGAATTCAGGGAAGCTCAATGCCTGGAATGGAGAGACTTCCACTTGCTGATGTGGTAACCGAAGTACACTCGATTGCAGAATTAAAAATTCCTGCAGTGATGGTATTTGGAATACCTTCGCATAAAGATGAGCATGGTACTTCAGCTTTTACTCAAAATGGAATTGTACAAAAAACAATTTCTGAAATAAGAAAAAATCTCGGAAATGATATTGCAATAATGGCAGATGTATGTCTATGTCAGTATACAAGTTCTGGTCATTGTGGATTGGTCAAGGGAGACAAGATTGATAATGATTCAAGTCTTGAAACTCTTGCAAAAGTTGCAGTGAGCCAAGCCCAAGCAGGAGTTGATGTTGTATCGCCATCTGCAATGATGGATGGTCAAGTAAAGGCAATACGACAAGGCCTAGACGATGCGGGATTCCACGATGTTGCAATAATGTCCCACTCTGCAAAACACAGATCTTCATTGTATTCTCCATTCAAGGACATGGCCCACTCTGCACCTCAGTTTGGGGACAGAAAGACCTACCAGTTACCATACACCAATCCAAAAGAGGCAATGAGAGAGGTGGAGACTGATATTCAAGAAGGAGTTGACATTGTAATGATAAAACCCGCACTTGCCTACCTAGACCTGATTTCAATGACTAGAGAGAAATTCAATGTGCCAATTGCAGCATACAGTGTATCAGGAGAATATGCCCTTGTCAAGGCAGCTGCCATGGCAGGATACATTGATGAAAAAGAGGTTACACTGGAAATTCTTACTGCCATAAAACGTGCGGGCGCGGACATGATAGTAACATATTTCTCAAAGGGTGCGGCAAAAACTCTCAACGAGAGATGAGAGAAGACCTAACATTTGAGATAACACGTGCATATGACTTGCTTCCACATGTAGTGGGTGCAAGTTGGGCATCAGTCTGGTTTCGTATGAATAAGATACGAAGACCTACAAAAGAGCAATTTCGAGAAAAAGTTGCTGAATACTTCAAAATGCTAGAACCACTTACAAACGCATTTCCTACAAATGAAAATTTCACCGAGATGACTGCTTACATCAGGGATAAGCATGCAGATGAAATCAGGAGAATCTTGACTGGTAATAATTCTGAGATTGAAAAAAGATACAAGCGATATGTAGATTACGGCTAGATCTCTTCTTTTAGTTCATCAAGAAACTTTTCCATCTTCTTAACTCTCTTTCTTGCCTCAATTTTTCCAGTATTGGTGTTCATTGTTTTTTTAATCAACAAGAGCTTTTTGTAAAAATGATCCAGGGTCCAACGCGTGTCATCTGGTATGTGTTTATTACAAAATGGATCGTCCGTATTGTAAAATGGCCTTTTTTCTGCACCACTAACTGAGAATGTTCTTGCTATTCCTATTGCACCAAGTGCATCTAACCTGTCTGCATCTTGGAGTATCTTTCCTATTAACGTCTTGGGTGTGATGCCTCTTGAAAAACTATGGTCTCTTATCGCATCAGATATGGTATCAATTTGTACTTGACTAAAGTTATATTTTTTTAAAATCTTTCTTGCTTCTTGTGCACTTTCCACCGAGGAATTTTTCGAGCGAGGATCAGATTTTGGATATGAAATGATATCATGTAATAAAACAGCTGCTGTTATGATTCTGATATTTGCTTTTTCCTTTCTTGCAAGCATTGTTGCATTCTTGAGTACTCTCATGATATGCTCAAAATCATGAGCCACGTCATTTTTTTCAAGCCTCTTTCTTACTTGCTCTTTTAATTTTTTCAACTCCAATTTGCTCACTGGTGTGAGTTTGTTTTATAAATTAAGGTCATGAGGGTAAATTTTGATTCATGCTTTGATAAAAAATTCCTAAAATGTGATACAAAAAAGCAAATAATTCAAGACATTTTGATCCAGGGTCCTAGTTATGCAAAAAATGCCAACCAAGTTACAATATATTTATAAATTAAAATCACGTATAATCCATGTGAGCACTAAAGCGTGGAAATGTTATAGATGCAATCTGACCTTCACAGATGAATCCCACGCTGCATTGCACGAAGACCTGTCAAGACATAATGTAAGAGAGATCCAAATAGTAAAAGTGTAGAAACTAAGACGAAATGATAATTCTTGAGGCTGGTTGAACAGAACCATATTCTTACTCTAATGTATCCAGGATGAATTTTGAAATCTCTGAGGAACAGAAAAATTTTCTAGTAAACACTAGTATGGATTACTATGGGAGAAAACCACCGAGGTTTTGATGAGCCAAATCGCAAACAAAGACAGAGAAGAGAGAAAAAGAAGAGAAAAATGCAGAGGGTGGGATTTGAACCCACGAACCCCTAAGGGAAGGGATGTCTTACGAAAGATCTTGAGTCCCTCTCGGTTGACCGGGCTTCGGTACCTCTGCAACGAGAGATCCCTATACTGAAT
>Ga0134125_10002643_pt1 | contig 21121 bp, 20 predicted proteins | sample KB31751_FD_96464 | JGI IMG/M metagenome (GOLD analysis project Ga0134125, IMG submission 96464) | Terrestrial soil microbial communities with excess Nitrogen fertilizer from Kellogg Biological Station, Michigan, USA - KB3-175-1 | ecosystem: Environmental > Terrestrial > Soil > Unclassified ... | reverse complement strand
TGACATTAAAGTGGAGCAAACGTCTCAATTCGATCTCCAGCAACCAATACATAAAGGATACGGAAGCCTGCCGTCACGGAAACGAAGAAATCGCAAGCGACAATTCCACGTGCATGGTTCCGGATGAAGGTGGACCAGCGCTGGTCCTTTCTGCCGTGAGGCCCGGGCGCTTGCTCGATGTACTCCTAACGGCACGTGGTGAGACTCGAATCTGGAGTTTGAGCCAAAGTTCATCTGCGATTCGCTCTTCGCCTCAGGTCAGATTTTCCGCTGCCATTCGCCGAATGAAGCATCGGACCTCCGCCGACACCGGTGGCCGTCCGACTGGTCTCGATTTCCAACGCCAGAATCGGCGGAACGCAGCTCGATGCCAGCCGATCAAGGTGGCTGGTTTGACAATGACCAAGGCGCTGCGCTCAATGCTGTCAAACATCTGTGAGCTTTTGAAAGATGGAGCGGGAGACGCGGATCGAACCCGCGACGTCAAGCTTGGGAATTTAGTGTTCATCATTGGGTCGAGTTACTTAGTGAGTCAGAGCGTGGCGAGCTGTTGGCAGTGCCTCTTTTCGGGACCTTTTTATACTCCTTGTACTCCGATTACGCCATTATTTGTGTTTTGACAATGACTAGTATGTTTGCAAGTTGTTGAAAACATGGAGCGGGAGACGAGAATCGAACTCGCAACCAACAGCTTGGAAGGCTGTGACTCTACCATTGAGTTACTCCCGCCCGGGTGCTTGAGGTGTCGCGCATTCCTATTGTAAATGGCCGCACGATTCGGGGTCAATGCGACGCCGAGCCACTTCCGTTCGCCGGGTGCAAAACGAGCTTCTGCACGCGCCAATTCAAGAGTTCCGCCACATAGAGCTCGTTTTCGGCCGGACAAGCGAGTTCGTGAATCCAACCGAATTGCTTCGTCTGGTGGCCGGTTTCGCCAAGCATCCCCACCACTTTTCCATCGAGCGTGAGCTTATAAATGCGCCCGGGATAGGCATCGGAGCTGTACAAATATTGAGTCGGGCCCGGCGTGATGCAAATCGCCCACGGCGAACCCGGCTGCATCGTGAGCGACGTCTTCGGCCCAGGCTTCGGGCCCATCCACACTTTCGCGTCGGGCGACGCGGGCACATCAATCGTAATCGCGCGCAAAAATTTGCCGTCATGATCGAAAACTTGAATTCGCCGGTTTCCCCGGTCTGCCACATAAATTCGGCCTTCGGCATCGGCAGCAATACTGTGCGGCGTGTTGAATTCACCATTGGCCTTTCCGGGCCCTCCCCATTGCTTCACCCAATCGCCATTCTTGTCGAATTTGGCAACACGTGAATTAACGTAGCCGTCACTGACAAAGATATTCCCTTCCGCGTCCCATGTAACGTCGGTGGGCTGGCGGAATTCGCCGTCAATAGCCGGCCTTGGCGGAGTCACATGAGTCCACGGCCCATCACCCTCATCCCCCGCTTCCTTCTTGCGCCCGAATACCATCACTACCCTGCCCTGCGGATCGAACTCGATCACCATGTCCGAGCCTTTATCCACTACCCAAATATTGTCATCCTTATCGACGCGCACGGCATGGGCAAATGACCAGGCGTACAGGTTATGCCCGATTTCACGAATGTAGTTCCCATCCGCATCGAATTCCAGCAATTGCGCCGCTGCCGCGCCGAATGCCGGTCCAGTCGTGCTTCCTCTTGAAAACACGAAAACATGCCCCTTGGAGTTAACTGCCACGCCCGCAACCTCACCCAAGTAAAGATTTGGCGGCAACTTCAAGAAGTTTGGAACGGAATCGTAGAGAATTTCGGGCGGCGCCGCTTTTTGCGCAAATGCGCCGAGCGTAAGCGTCGTCATAGCCGCGAGCGCCAGAAGACAGGTTTTCAAGATAAACTCCTCAGGTCGGAATAAACAGATTCATGCTATCGCTCTTCGACCAAGGAAAAGCGTTGACGGCTGCCCTTGCGCGGAGATCCGTTTGCGGCTATATTCTCTTAAGAGGGTTCCCGCCCTCTCATATGCGCAACAGGAACTACAACGCGGTGGCCGTCCCGGTCCCTTTGGGACAAGGACTTACTATTGCTGACGCCGATGTGGTTCCCGTCTTCTCCGGCATTCTCCCAATTAAGACGCGCTAACCTCCCATCCCGCTAGTCAGCGTTTCCAATTCAAGGTTTTTGCGGTAGTGCGCCTGGAGGCGCAAAGTATGGCTTCTCTAGCTGTAAACAAGCGATCGGTGAGTATCTGGCGTTCGCTCACTGAGGCAATTCGAGGTACTCATCAGGATTTCACGGAAGGTTCTATCAGCAGGGCCGTTTTCCTTCTAGCCACGCCCATGGTGTTGGAAATGCTGATGGAATCGCTGTTTGCAATTGTCGATGTGTTTTGGGTAACACGTCTGGGCGCAAATGCGGTAGCAACGGTCGGCCTTACGGAGTCCATGCTCACACTTGTGTTTTCGGTTGCAATCGGCGTCAGCATGTCTACTACCGCGATGGTGGCGCGCCGCATCGGCGAAAAGGATCACGGAGGTGCTGCAATCGCAGCAGCGCAAGCGATCCTGCTCGGCGTAGTCGTAGCAGTATTGATGGGCGTTCCGGGAGTGATATTTGCGAAGGATCTCCTGGCTTTCATGGGTGCGAGCCCGGAACTGATTGCCAACGGGCACCACTACACATCTGTCGTATTCGGCGGCAGTGTGAGCGTGCTGCTTCTGTTTCTGAACAACGCCATTTTTCGCGGAGCGGGCGATGCGGCGGTAGCCATGCGGGTGCTCTGGTTTTCGAATATTATCAACCTCGTTCTCGATCCGTGCTTTATTTTCGGTATCGGCCCCTTTCCGGCCCTCGGTGTCACCGGAGCAGCCGTGGCAACGCTCACCGGGCGCTCTCTCGGTGTTGTGTATCAATTGTGGATCTTGCATCGCGGCACGGGCCGCATCCAACTGAAGCTTCGTTCCATTCAATTGGTTCCGCCCGTATTCAGTTCCTTGATCCGCGTCTCGAGCACTGGCGTTCTGCAATTCGCGATTGCACATACAAGCTGGATCTTGCTTGTCCGCATTATCAGCGCATTCGGAAGCTTCGCTCTCGCGGGTTACACCATCGGTATTCGCATCTTCATCTTCGTCATCCTGCCTTCGTGGGGACTCAGCGGCGCCGCCGCCACCATGGTGGGCCAGAATCTGGGAGCCGGCAAGCCCGAGCGCGCGCAACGAGCCGTCTATCTGACTGCGGCTTACAACTTATTGTTCTTGGGCTCGGTTGCAATCGCGTTCATCGCGATACCGGAGCAACTCGTGCACATCTTCACTTCGGAAGCCCAGGTAACGCCCTTTGCAATCGACTGTCTACGCATCGTGGCGTTCGGGAATCTTTTCTATGCATTCGGCATGGTGATGGTACAGGCGTTCAATGGCGCGGGAGATACAGTGACGCCGACGATCATCAATTTCTTCGGATTCTGGCTAGGTGAAATCCCGCTTGCGTGGATTCTTGCCTTCCCGCTGCACCACGGCGTCCGCGGCGTTTTCACCGCTATACCGATAGCGGAGTTTCTGATGACGATAATGAGCTTCACGGCGTTCCTACGCGGCCGATGGAAGCGCACCTTAATTTGATGATTATCGTTGAATCAGTTCTATGAGCACTCCGCCGCTGCTCTCCGGATGAATAAAGGCGTAAAGATGACCGCCAGCGCCGCGTTTTGGTTCGTTCAGAACGCGGCCACCCGCGGCCTTGATTCGATCGAGCGCAGCCTGCAAATCATCAACTTGTAGTGCAATGTGATGAAGTCCCGGACCGCGCCTTTCGATAAATTTGGCAATTGGCGATTCCGGCCCCGTCGCCTCAAGCAGTTCGATCCGCGTGTCTCCCGCGGGCAGCATGGCCACATTCACCTTTTCGCCCGCAACTGTTTCGCGCGCCGCAAGCGTGAGCGCCAGTTGCTCCGTGTAAAATAGCAGCGCTTCGTCGATTCCGCGAACCGCAATACCAAGATGATCGATTCTCGCTTTTATATGGCTCATTCTTTCAAAAGCTGCCGCGCAATCACCAGCCTCTGAATCTCGCTGGTACCTTCACCAATCGTGCATAGCTTTACGTCGCGATAGAACTTCTCTACTCCATAGTCTTTGATAAATCCATAGCCCCCGTGAATCTGCAGCGCATCGTCACACACCCGCACCGCAATTTCCGATGCAAACAATTTCGCCATACTCGATTCTTTGGTGACACGATGCCCGGTATCTTTCATTGCGGCCGCCCGAAATACCAGCAACTGCGCCGCCTCTATCGATGTCGCCATATCGGCGAGCTTGTGCTGGATTGCTTGAAATTCAGAAATAAAGCGACCAAACTGCTTTCGCTGCTTTGAATAGGAGAGCGCGGCTTCGTAGGCTCCGCGTGCCGTCCCTACCGACAGGGCCGCAATCGAGATACGGCCGCCGTCGAGAATGCGCAAGCTATCCACAAAGCCTTCTCCGGGCTTCCCCAGTAGCTGCGAGGCCGGCACGCGGCAATCGGTAAAAATCACTTCGCCCGTCGCGCTCGAGCGCATTCCGAGTTTGTTTTCTTTTTTCCCTACGCGGAATCCCGGCAATCCTTTTTCGAGAATGAATGCGGAAATTCCGTGATGCGACGCCTGCCGGTCGGTGACACACATCGCAACACATACGTCCGCGTAATGCGCGTTGGTGGTGAACGTCTTGCCGCCGTTCAAAATCCAGCAGCCATCTTGCTGTGAGGCACGCGATCTGGTGCCTCCGGCGTCGGACCCGGCTTCGGGCTCCGTCAACGACCAGCACCCAATCCACTCGCCGCTTGCCAATTTGGGGATGTATTTCCGCTTCTGCTCTTCATCTCCCGCGACGAAAATGTGATTCGTGCACAGCGAATTATGCGCGGCAACGATCAGCGCAAAACTGGGATCCACTCGCGCCAACTCTTCTATGACGATGGCGTATTCGACATAGCTCATGCCTGAGCCGCCGAGTTCTTCAGGGAAAATAACGCCAAGCAGCCCTATCTGCCCGGCTTTCTTTACTGCTTCAAGCGGGAATGTCTGGTTCTCATCCCACTCGGCAATGTGTGGCCCAATCTCCGCGGTCGCGAATTCCCGGACCATCGACCGGAGCTGTCCCTGCTCCGGCGTAAACGAAAAATCCATACGATGGATCGGTCTGGTAAGACCTCAACCTCCTGGACAAAGGATATCTGAAGGCGTTTGAAAGCTGAAAAGCGCTGAGTGATCCGACACTCATCTTTCGCCATTCTCATTTTTTATACTTCCATTCTCTTGCATAAACAGGACTTCTAGCTTATGCTTCTACTAAGGGCATCGGCCTTGAAGCCAACCCGGCTGAAAGAACGACCAGCCCCGCCGTGTTATGAACCTCCTGATTCAGGTAGTTGTCGGGCTCGTAGAAGTGGTTGTTATTGGAACCGCTTAGGTGCCTTCACGGTTAAAAGATTGGGGCCACCAGGCGGTAAACAAGCCAACTGGTGGCCCTTTTAGTTTGCGGCGGGAGGTTTCCCGCCGATAGATTTCGAATAGTAGAAAAAGATACGGACAAAACTTTTCTTATGTCGACCCTCCTCTCTGGCGCAAAAATTTTGCTCGAATGCCTGGCACGCGAGAACGTAGAGATCATCTTCGGATATCCCGGCGGAGTGACTCTGCCGCTTTACGATGCGCTCTACGATCACCACATTCGCCACATTCTGGTTCGTCATGAACAAAACGCGGCATTTGCGGCGCAAGGTTACGCGCGGGCTACCGGCCGCGTCGGCGTTTGCTGCGCCACTTCAGGCCCGGGCGCCACCAATCTGGTGACGGGACTTGTGGACGCGATGATGGATTCTATTCCCATCGTTGCGCTGACAGGGCAGGTATCGACAAAGCTGATGGGAACCGACGCATTCCAGGAAGCAGACACCTTCGGCATCACGCGTTCCGCCACCAAGCACAACTATCTGGTTAAGAACATCAGCGACCTGCCGCAGATAATTCATGAAGCGTTTTACATTGCCGCAACCGGACGCCCGGGTCCCGTTCTAGTCGACATTGCGAAAGATGTGTTCCAGGGCAATGCCCATTACACGCCCGTAACCGAGATTCATCTACCCGGCTACAAAGTGTACAGCGAAGGGCATGGAGGACAGATCCGCCGCGCCGCGCAGATGATGTGGGAAGCCGAGCGGCCATTTGTCTATGCCGGCGGCGGCATTATCGCGGCAAATGCAAGCAACGAGTTGCGCGCCCTGGTGGAAGCGCTTGACGTTCCGGCCGTTTGCACTCTGATGGGGCTTGGCGCGCTGCCTGGCGATCATCCGAATTTCATCAGCCTGCCTGGCATGCACGGCAGCTATGCCGCCAACATGGGGTTGACGCACTCCGATCTGCTGATCGGTCTCGGTGTACGCTTCGACGATCGCGTCACGGGCCGCCTGGCCGCATTCGCACCACACGCCAAAATTATTCACGTCGATATCGATCCCTCGGAAATCGGCAAGAATCGCGCGGCCGACTTACCCATTGTCGGCGATGTGAAGCGCGTTCTACCAAAGCTCACTGCAGAACTAAAGGAACTGGAACCAACGTTGCGCCGCAAGAACTCCGAAGCGCGGCAAGCCTGGTGGAAACAGATTCGCGCCTGGAAAGGCGAGCATCCGCTGGCTCCCGAGACCTCCGCCAAGGAAATTAAGCCGCAACATCTGGTGGCCGAGATCAATCGCCTTTCGGGCGGCCAGGCGATTGTGACCTCCGATGTCGGCCAACACCAGATGTGGGCCGCGCAACTCATTAAATTCAACGAGCCGCGCCTCTGGATCAATTCGGGCGGCCTTGGGACCATGGGATTCGGGCTTCCGGCTGCAATTGGCGCGCAGTTTGCGCGGCCGGACAAGCTGGTGTTCTCGCTCGTCGGCGATGGCGGCTTTCAGATGTCGCTTCCCGAGTTGGCAACCATCGTCAACCACTCCCTCCCTATTAAAATCGTGGTGATGAATAACGGCTACCTCGGCATGGTTCGCCAATGGCAAACGTTATTCCATAACAACCGTTTGAGCCAAGTGGAACTCTCTTCCTTCCCTGACGTCGAAAAACTTGCGGGGGCCTATGGCTTCAAAGGGCGCACGGTGGAGAACGTCGCGGATATGCCCAATGCCTTGGAAGAAGCGGTTCGCGAGCCTGGACCGTTCCTTCTGAATGTAAAGGTGTGTCCTATGGAGAACGTTTATCCGATGGTGCCCGCCGGTGGAGCGATTAGCGAAATGCTCCTCGGGCCACCGCAACCGGTGGCCGTGTAGCGAAGGGCGAGAACCATGCAACAAGTTATTTCTTTATTGCTTGAAAACAAACCCGGCGCGCTGATGCGGGTCACCGGCTTGCTTGGCCAGCGCGGCTACAACATCGAGAGCCTGACGGTGGCGCGCACACTCGATCCTACGCTTTCCCGGATGACCATTGCCGTTGACGTGGAACCCAACATCAGGGCGCAGGTCATCAAACAGATGAACAAGCTCATCAATATCCTTCAGGCAACGGATGTGACAGAGGCACCGGCCGTCAATCGCGAGATGGTGCTGCTGCGGGTCCGTGCGCAGCAGCAAACGCGAACGTCTATCTTGAAAGAGGCCGAAATTTTTCAGGCTCGCGTCGTCGATTCCACTGTGGAAGGTTTTGCACTCGAAGTAACAGGCGATCCGGAAAAACTGGATGAATTTGTCGATGTGATGCGCAGCTATGGCGAAATCGAAGTAACCCGCTCCGGTATCGTTTCCATGTCGCTCGAGAATAAAAAACTCCGCCTTTCGCCGCCAGTTCCCACCGGAGCATCGGTGGAAGACTTCGCGCTCGAAGGGGCTGAGTAGAAAACGATCCCGCGCCTCAACTGGTTTTGTAATGGCCGGGTCTGCCCGGCCCTGATTCGATTTGTAGTGCCGGGTCTCCCCCGGCCAATTCCGTACAGTAAGAGTAAGGATTCCTAAATGCCAAAGCGTTTTTATGAAAAGGACGGCACTCTTGCCCCGCTTCAGGGGAAGACGGTTGCCATTATCGGTTACGGCAGTCAAGGCCACGCGCATGCTTTGAACCTGCGCGATTCGGGCATCAACGTAGTTGTCGGCCTCTATGAAGGCAGCAAGAGCCGCGCGAAAGCCGAAGCAGCCGGCCTCAAAGTGTTGAGCGTTGCCGATGCAACTAAGGCCGCGGACTTCATCATGGTGCTGCTTCCGGACCACGTTCAGGGAGATATCTACCGCAAGGACATTGAGCCGAATCTCACCAAGGGCAAAACGCTCATGTTCGCGCACGGATTTAATATCCACTTCAACGAAATTAAGCCTCCTGCGGGCGTTGATGTTTCGATGATTGCGCCGAAAGCGCCGGGCCACCGCGTCCGAGAATTGTTCACCGAAGGCGTAGGCGTTCCGGCCCTCGTTGCCGTGGCTCAGGACGCATCGGGCAAAGCACTCGAAAACGCCCTCGCGTATGCGTTGGCGCTTGGCTGTCTCAAGGCCGGAGTTATCGAGACGACTTTTAAGGAAGAAACGGAAAGCGACCTTTTTGGCGAGCAAGTCGTTCTTTGCGGCGGCGTCAGCGAGTTGATCCGCTCTGGCTTCGAAACACTCACTGCGGCCGGTTATGCGCCGGAAATCGCGTATTTCGAATGCCTCCACGAATTGAAGCTGATCGTCGATCTCATTTATGAAGGCGGCCTCGGCTACATGCGCTATTCCATTTCTGATACCGCCGAATACGGCGACTACACGCGTGGTCCGCGCATTGTCACCGACGAAACGCGCAAAGAAATGAAGAAGATTCTGAGCGAAATCCAATCGGGCGAGTTCGCAAAGAAGTGGCTGGACGAAAATCGCACCGGCCGTAAGAACTTCCTCGCCATGCGCGAAAAAGCGAAGGATCAGCCGGTTGAAAAGGTCGGCGCGGAATTGCGCGGCATGATGACCTTCCTTAAGAAGCGCAAAGAAGAAGGCGTGCCGCAAGAAGCAGCCGTCAACGCATAACCAGGATCGTACACCAAAGGAGCCGGAAGCGTAAGCGACCGGCTTTCCTTTCAATTTCTCACCGCTTCAGCGGATCTTCCACCCATGGCGGCGTCGCCTTCACCAGGGCCCCGAGCATCGGATCCACCTCATCCAGCGCCAATTTCATTTCCCAAGCCACCTTGCGATATGAGAAATGTCCCTTCACGCCGCTGCGCAGCCGCGAAATGTATTCCAGTTCCGCGAAATCCATTTTGAACAGGAATCGTGACCGCGCCGCAAATGGAAGAGCATACTGCGCCCCTGGCTGTGAAAGCTTCTCTATCGCCTCATCGGCTTGTTTCAGCGCCGCCCGGTACTCTGTTTCCGCTCCGCATTCCGCAACCAGATTCGGAACTTCATAGCCCAACGCATTCGTATATGCTTGCCGTAACTGCTGGCAGCGGCGATGCCGGTGCAGATCACGATACGCGCCAATGTCCATCACCATGTCGAACACGTACGGTGCACTTCGGAACTGTTTCGGAAGCTCATCGCGTCGCTCGCGCGTTAAAAGCGCCAGGTCGATGACTTCTTTCCGCTTCTCGTTTGACCACTCGCGGATATGATCGTACAGTTCGCGATAACTGCGCTTAGTAACCGGATAGAGCAGCGTTGCACACAAATCTGCCACATGATCGCCCGGCTGAATCAGATCCACGGTTTTCGACGCGCCACCAGTCGCCGCGGGCAAGTTCTGATCCGCCCACTGGCGCATTTGCTGGCGCATACGTATAGGGTATTCATCGGCATCTGCATGGCGCGCAAGTGTCGGAGCAATCGCTTCTTGTGGCCCATCGCCCCATTCGCAACTTGGCGGCAGGGCGCAAGCCTTGGACAGTTCCTGGGCAAGTTCTCGCAATTCCTGGAACTCCGAAGCCTTCAGCCGGCTGATTTGGCGCTCCAAGGTCCGTATACTCGTTACCTGCCCTATACCCGTAGGAATGCCGAACGGCAACAGGTAACGAGCGACATCAAAAGCACGCGCCGTCAAATTTCTGCGATACGCTTCCGGCTTCATATCATCCGGCTTCGGCAGCTTTTCTTCCAGCGCCGCCAGCGCCCGCTTATGTACAACCCGGTAACCATCAAGCAAACGGTACGCCGCCCCTCGATACCACTCCGCCTCTTCGGCTGAAAATTCCGGAGGAACAACCACCGCTGATTTCGAAAAATCCTGATACCGGGAACTGCGCGCCTGCCCGTCCCACAACTGCTCGTCTTCTATTTCCGTCGCCGCCAGCTCCGAAATGCCTTCGAAACAAACGGCAAGGTGTCCCAAGTCTGCAATGGACGCGTGGCCGTACTGAAAATAGAAACTTTCTAAAAATTTGGCCGAATCGTGCGTCTTCACCCATTCGATGGAGTCACGAATCGAATCGGGCGACCGGCTGTAGCGCGCTAGCGCATACGCCAATTTTTCCGGTGGCATCGGGGCGACAGTTAAAACACGTTTCGGCACGGCGGCGCTTTCGGAAATTGGTGCAGCGGACATGAATGGGTATCATACGGATTCTACCCCGATGAAGATTCGCATTAAACGCCTCCACCCCGACGCACACCTGCCCGTTTACGCCCACGGCCCGCTGGAAGACGCGGGCATGGATGTTCGCACCATTGAGACGGCATTGCTGGAACCCAATGTGCCCGCTGCACTCGCCACTGGCCTCGCCCTCGAAATTCCTTCCGGTTATGAAGTGCAAATTCGCCCCAGAAGCGGGCTTGCCTTGAAGCACGCCATCACGCTCCCGAATGCGCCCGCCACTATTGACCCCGGTTATCGGGGCGAATTGAAAATTATTCTTCTGAACCTCGGCAAAACGCCGTATCAAATCCACGCTGGGGACCGCGTTGCACAGCTTGTGGTGGCGCGCTACGAGGCCGTCGAGTGGGAGGAAGGCGAGTTGGCGGAATCGGCGCGCGGTGCGGGCGGCTTTGGATCTTCGGGACGCTAAACTGGTATTTCTGACGAGCGAGATCGATCCATGCAAAATACAGACACCGTTCAACGCCTGAAAGAGTTGGGTATCGTTCCCATTGTCCGAACTGCAAGCGCTGAAGCAGCAATTCGTTCGGTGGAAGCTATTGCCGAAGGCGGCATTCCGTGTGCCGAAATCACCATGACCGTCGCCGGCGCGGTTCACGCACTCGAAAAAGTGGCGGATAAATTCGGAGACAAAATCATTCTCGGCGCTGGTACCGTGCTCGACCCGGAAACGGCGCGGATTTGCATGCTAGCCGGGGCTGAATTCTTCGTCACGCCTAGCTTGAACGTTCGCACAATCGATCTGGTGAAGCGCTACTCAAAGGCAATCTTTCCCGGCGCGCTGACACCAACCGAGATCGTCACCGCCTGGGAAGCCGGGGCCGACGCAATCAAAGTTTTTCCCTGCAGCGCGCTGGGCGGAGCCAAGTACATCAAGGCGCTGAAAGGCCCATTCCCGCACATTGAATTCGTTCCCACGGGCGGCGTCAATCTCGAAACGGTCAGCGATTTTTTGGCCGCTGGCTGCTGCGCCGTTGGCGTGGGTAGCGAGTTAATCGATTCGAAAAACGCCGCCAACGGAAATTACACGGTGTTTACCGATCGCGCCCGTCAGTTCCGCGACAAAATCGCTGAAACGCGCGGCAAGCTTCAGCCGGCATAGGCGAATGCCTCACCAAATCCCCGGCACGATGGCCTTCACGCGGCGTTTGTATCCCGTGTATTTTTCGCCGAACTGCTCGCGCATATAGACTTCTTCTACACCCCATTTCATCCGCCACGCGATGACGGACAGAACCACAGCAATCAGGCCGCGAAGTTCTCCGACTGTAATTGCCGTGCCTAGTGCCGCCAGCGAAAATCCTGCATAGATCGGATGGCGCACAATCGCGTAAGGGCCGCGTTGAATCAGTTCATGATCTTCCTTTACCGTGATGGCCGAGCTCCAGTTACCCTTCAGTGCGAATCGCGCCCAGATGGCAAAACCAATACCCGCCAGCGTAATTACAAATCCAGCAATATCTAAGAAAGTTGATGGAGAGCGAAAACGGAGCCGGAGCGTCGTGACCGGCAAATGGGAATCAAAGAGCAGGAGCGCAGCGAAGAATGCGATTATCTTGTATCCCAGGCTGATCGCCATAGACTGCCTTCGAGCAACGGGCTTGGTCTTCAGCGATGCCGCAAGCCATACTATCGCTACAGCCAGCCATACGTAATTGCACGCTTTAATCCAGTCCATATAGCGACAATACGGCGTTAGCCGATATTAAGTTCATTTTGCAACACCTTCGAGGCAATATGTCCTCAAATAAACTCCCAATTCACTGTCGATTCAAACGCCTCCCGTGCGACTAAATCATGAGGAGATGATCATGAACCCAAACGAACCCCGCATGGAATATGGAAACCCGCTGTTGATCGCGGGTCTCCGGCGCCACTTTGCCACCCCGTCCAACGCAATCGCAGAACAATGGAACCAATTCGCTCACTATTTGGGCAACATACCTGGACAAGTGGGCCGTGCGGCATACGGCCTTTGCTTTCTCCAATCGAAAGGGCTCGATTATCTATCGGGAGTTGAGGTTTCTTCCATCGACAGCGCGCCTCCCGAATTGACTTGGACTATGATCCCAGCCCAACGGTACGCGGTGTTTTCTCACAACGCGCATGTATCGAAGCTTCGAGAGACGCTGGAAGCTATCGAGCGTGATTGGCTGCCTTCCTCAGGGCATACAGCCGCTCCAACTCAGCCCGGTGCACCTTCCTTTTTCGAGCGCTATGGCGAAAAATTCGATCCGAAGACCGGAATGGGCGACATTGAGGTGTGGGTGCCGATAATGTCCTGAGGGCGAACTGTAACCAGTGGTCTGGTTTAATCTCGCAGTAGTGGAGCGAAATTTATGAAATACATGTTGCTGATCTATATGGACGAGCAAATCCTCAGCGAAAGGGAACGGGAAGAGTGCTACCAGGAATCCGCCGGCCTCGCCCACGATCTCGCAGCGAGTGGGCAATACCTGGCGGCAGCCCCGCTGCATCCCACCTCGACAGCAACCAGCGTTCGCGTACGCGAAGGGAAACGTCTGGTAACCGACGGCCCATTTGCGGAAGTTCGCGAGCAGCTTGGGGGCTACTTCCTGGTGGATGCAAAGGATCTGGACGAGGCGCTTGAAATCGCGGGTCGAATTCCGGGAGCGCGGCGAGGCACCGTTGAGGTCCGCCCCGTCATCGAAGTGCCTGGCTTGCCGGCGTCCCGCGAAGCGCGCGAAGTGCCCGTGCGCGCCTGAGATGCGGCTCGGAAACTCAGCTAGCGTTCGCAATAGCTTACCGAGCCGCGACCGCGAGGGAGCGGAAAAAACAGGTGTTGCTCCTTCGCCGCCGCAATAGACCGAACGCCCGAAAACGTCGCAGGTACCCTGGAAACAGTGCCCACTCCGCGCCTTTTCCTGATCGATAGCTTCGGCTTCATTTTTCGTGCCTATCATGCCCGCGCGCGCAGTGGCGCGCCGCCCATGCGCACCTCCACAGGACTCTCCACGGAAGCTGTCTTCATTTTCCACAACATGGTGCGCAAGCTGTTGACGGCATACAAGCCGGAGTACATTGCCGCCATTTTTGAATCTTCCGAACCCACGTTCCGCTCCGAAGCATTCACCGACTACAAAGCCAATCGATCGGAAATGCCGCCCGACCTGGGCGAGCAGATCCCCTACGTGCGCCGCACTCTGGAGGCACTGCGAATCCCCATCCTGGAATTCCCCGCCTATGAAGCAGACGACGTCATCGGAACCATCTCGTGTACGCAACATCCTAAACCGCTCAATGTCGTGATCGTTTCGAGCGATAAGGATATGCTGCAACTCGTCAACGAGCGCGTGTCGATGCTCAACCCGATGAAAGACGATACTTGGTACAACCCGGCAAAGGTGGAAGAATTTATGGGCGTCCAGCCGTCGCAGGTCGCCGACCTGCTGGCACTAAAAGGCGATGCGATCGACAACATTCCCGGCGCACCGGGAATTGGAGATAAGGGAGCCAAAGATCTGATCGTTCGCTTTGGCTCCGTGGAATCGACACTCGACCGGGCTGCGGAAGTGGAGCGCAAGATGTATCGCGAAAGCCTGCAAAACAATCGCGATCAGATTTTGCTCAGCAAGCAACTGGCGACCATCCATACCAGTGTGCCCATCGAGTGGAGGCTGGAAGAGTTAAGAGCGCAGCCGCCCGATACTGCCGCGCTTAAGGAAGTCTACAAAACACTCGAATTCACCAGCCTGTTGCGCGATCTTCCCGCTGAGGATGACAGCCACAAGCGCGACTACGCCACTATTGAAGATTCCGCGAAATTGGAAGCATGGCTTGCGGAGCGTCCGGCGGATGCACCCATCGCCCTCGCCCTCGACACAATTAATTCCTTCCTTGGAATCTCATATCGCGAAGGCCAAGGCCGAGCGGTCCCCCTCTCACTTTTGAGTACTGTGAAATCGATGCTCGAATCGGCCGGTGTGCCAAAGATCGTTCACGATGCGAAAGCCGCCTCCATCGCCATGAAAAGCGCCGGGATAAATATCGCCGGAATGTATCACGACGTTTTCCTCTATTCGTTTTTGCTCAATGCCGACCCCGGCGGATCCTCGCCTGAAATTCTCGCCGAACGTTATCTCGATCGTAAGTTGAACGCCGCCGCCGAGCAGCAAGCCGAAACGTCGCTGACACTCTTCAATATTCTTCGCCCTCAGGTAGAGCAAGCCAATCTGGTCTCCGTCTACGATTTAATCGACCTCCCGCTTGCCCCGGTTCTCGCCACCATGGAGGAGAACGGAATCCTGATCAATACCGCCGCTCTTGCGGCTCTTTCCAAGCGTCTTGACGCGGAGATTGAACAAATTGCCGGGCAAATTTATGAGCTCGCGGGCAAGACGTTCAATATTAATTCTCCGCAGCAGCTCGGGAAAGTGCTCTTTGAAGATATGGCGCTGCCCGCGCCGTTCAAATACGGAAAAGGGAAAGTCATATCCACCGCCGCCGACGTACTCGAATCGCTGGCGCCGAATTATCCCATTGCCCAACTAGTGCTCGATTACAGGCAAATCGCGAAGCTGAAGGGCACCTATGTGGATGCTCTGCCTTTGCTAATCCGTCCATCCACCGGTCGCCTTCATACTACGTTCAACCAAGCCGGAGCCGCCACCGGCCGGTTGTCTTCATCAAATCCCAATTTGCAGAACATTCCCATTCGTACGGAAACCGGCCGCGAGATTCGAGCCGCATTCATTCCGGATCCCGGCTGGCAGCTCGTCACGGCCGATTATTCGCAGATTGAACTGCGCCTGCTTGCGGACATGTCTCAAGATCCCGTTCTACTCGGTGCATTTCGCAAGGGTGAGGACATTCATACGCGGACCGCCGCCGAGGTCTTTCACGTAGATCCGCTGATGGTAAATGCGGAAATGCGGCGGGGAGCTAAAGCAGTGAATTTCGGTATTGTTTATGGTCAGACGCCGTTTGGACTCGCCCAGCAGTTGGGTATCGACCGGAAAGAGGCGGAACTTTACATCCGACGCTATTTCGAGCGTTATTCCGGTGTGCGCGAGTTTATCGATCGCACCATCGCCGAGGTCCGCCAATCCGGCGTCGCTACTACTTCGTTTGGCCGCCGTCGACCCATCCCCGATATGCACAGCCGCAATCCTAATTCGCGCGGATTTGCGGAGCGAACAGCCGTTAACACGCCGCTACAGGGCACGGCCGCAGACCTGATTAAGCTGGCCATGGTTCGTATTGCAGCACAACTCGCAGAACGGAAAATGCAATCGCGAATGCTTCTGCAAGTGCACGACGAATTAGTGTTTGAAGCACCTCCCGCTGAAGCCGCGGAGCTCGAAGCTATGGTCAAAAAGGAAATGGAAACCGTTCACCCGCTTTCCGTACCCTTGCTCGTTGAAGTCGGTACCGGGCACAATTGGAGAGACGCCAAATGAATCTTCACCAAACAACTTCTGCTTTTGTCAGTGCCGCGCTGCTGGCGCTACTTGCCGCGTGCCATAGCAAACCAAAAGAACTTGGACCCGCTCCCGCAACGTTCCAAGTGCGGTTCGACACGACGAAAGGCCCATTCACCGTCATGGTCCATCGCGATTGGTCTCCGCGTGGAGCCGACCGGTTCTATGAACTCGCAGCAATGCACTACTACGACGGAAATTATTTCTTCCGCGTCCTGCCGAATTTCATCGTGCAGTGGGGCATCAACGGCGACCCAAAGGTAGCTAAGGATTGGAGTGTCCTTACCATAGCCGATGATCCTCCGAAACTCACCAACAAAACCGGAACGGTCACCTTTGCTACCTCAGGGCCAAACTCGCGGTCCACACAGGTGTTTATCAACCTGCACGACAACACGCAGTTAGACGCGCAGGGCTTCACGCCCTTCGGTGAAGTATCGGAAGGAATGGACGTGGTGCAAAAGTTCTATTCCGGCTACGGAGAAGGAGCCCCGCGCGGATCGGGACCCGACCAGAACGCCATTACGGATATCGGCAATGCCTACCTGGAAGAGCATTTCCCGCGTCTCGATCACATCACCAAGACACAGCTAATAAAGTAGACCGCTCCCACGTCGCGCATAGGGCACAGCAACCGCTTTGCCCCCGACAGGACTTATTACTGAATTGTGCCCGCTGCCAGCCAACCGCTATAAACAGCCATAATGCCGATTGCCAGCAGATACAAAATAACGACTATAACCAGATATTTGTTTAACTTATCTAGCGCATCTATCCGCTTGCCGTGCGCAACTTGAGTGGCCGTAATACGAGAATCGGTGGAATTATTACTCAGGTGGATATTATGATCGTCGTGATCGTCGATGAATTTACGATAGAGAAACGACGCAATAAGAAAGAACACCAGAACACCACAGACGCTAAGGTGTAAGGGGAAATTCATTGTAGGGATCGCTCCTTTCTGCCCTGTGGGCCGCGATCGACGTCCTCGGTGCCTTTTTTAAGCCGGGCGTCTTACACGCGGTGCCGGGATTTCTGCTGGCCGAATGATACGTCCAATTTACTCCAAATTCAAGTATTTTCTTGCATAGTAGTCAGCTTTGTTACGATCACTAGTTACTCCCAATGCGATCCCTTTTTCGCAAAGAGGAACAGTTCTTTCCCAAAAACGACCGAACTTTTCAGACGCCGAGATCGCCAACGCCCATTTCAGGTTGCACGTTCTGGCCCTGTGCGTGCTCAAGAGCAGGCCGGAGAGTACCTATATGGAAGAGTACACTAGGGATGTTGTCCAGGGCACATTGACATTCGAGTACTTCCAGGAGCGCGTAAAAGCTGGATGGACTCCCATTGCGGTTGAGTGGGCTCGGCCGTCAAATTCCACTCAGACGAAGTCTCGCCGCGACACAATAGAACCGCCCTATGGGTTCCAAATTGCCGCCGATTGTAAGCGGTTGGAGCCGAACCCTCAGGAGGTGGAAGTGCTCCAGACGATGCTTGAGGAAATCGTTCAGGATCACCGGTTCACGCAGATTGCCGAAGCCTTGAACAAGAGATCACTTCGTACCCGCGAGGGGAGGAAATGGTCGCCCACAGCGGTTTTCGATCTTTTGCCGGCGTTGATCGATGCCGGACCCTCGCTAACCAAAAGCGAAGCATGGGCGCGCCGCCGCCCGGCCATGAGCCACACTCTACCCGCCTGATTCCTCCCGGCCACCATCCTCTACATCAACTTCTGTTTCTTGGGCAGTTTGGCCACCTCGAACCAGAATGCTTCGAGCAGCGAACACACATGGAAAAAGTCGTCGATATTCTGAGGCTTTTGGATGTAGCAATTGGCATGGGCACCGTAAGCCCTCTGCACATCTTCCGTCAATCCGGAGGATGACAGCACAATTACGGGTATTGTCTTTGTTTTAGGATCATCCTTGATTAGCGCCAATACCTCGTGGCCGCTTTTTCGCGGCAGGTTCAGGTCCAGAATGATCAAATCCGGGGCAAGCAGGCTGGTTTCCTCGCTAAAGAGGCGCAGCAGCGCTTCGTCGCCGTCGGAGGCAAGCTCCAAAACGTATTGCAACTCCGTTGTCTTTAGTGCTTCCTGAATTAATCGCACGTCACCGGGGTTGTCTTCCACCAGCAGAATGTGCACCTTTTCGACCCATGGTCCGCTCTCCGCGGCTCTATTGCTCCCAATCAGCATTACGCTTCTTTCAGGTCCGATGCGAAAATCTTAAAAGTCATTACTTCCTATTTCCTTTAAAGTGAAACAAACCGAAGCTTTCTTTAGCTTTGGCCCGGAAATGCACTCTCTTCTCTATGCGAACCTAAAGCCATCCCCCGAAAATGCCCGACCCGCCATCCAGGACGAAATCGCTGGCCCGAGCCGCGTTTTACTATCCCAATTTTCGCTGGTACATGGCGGCCCGCTTCCTCGTTACCATTTCCTCGGAGATGCAGTCCGTCGCTGTCGCCTGGCAGATCTACGGCATCACCCATAGGCCGCTCGATCTTGGCCTCGTCGGCCTGGCCCAGTTCCTTCCCGGAATTCTACTATTCCTCCTAGCCGGGCATGCCGCCGATCGTTACGCGCGCCAGCGGATTTTGCGTGCCTGTTACGGGTCGTTTTCCATTTGTTCGGGTCTGTTACTTGTTTTTACCTTATATCGTGTTTCCTCGCCCTACCCCATCTATCTCGCCCTCCTTTGGAACGGAACTGTCCGTGCGTTTAACGGTCCTGCTTCGCAAGCGTTTCTACCCTTACTCGTCTCGCGCGAGCACTTCCCTAACGCCGTCGCCTGGGGATCCTCGATTTTTCAAACCGCCACCATTGTTGGACCGGTATTAGGCGGAGTGCTTTACGGTGTCACCGGTAGCCCAGTCATCGTGTATGCCAGTGCCGGTGTTGCCTATCTTTTCTCGCTGTTGTTGATGTTCCAGTTAAAGATTGTTACAGCCGAGCGACCGCCGAAGGCGCCTTCTCCCGCCATCGTATTCGAGGGCCTGCGCTTTATCTGGAGCGACAAGTTGATTCTCGGCGCCATTTCGCTCGATTTGTTCGCGGTTCTGCTGGGAGGCGCAGTGGCGCTGCTCCCGGTCTATGCCCGCGAAATTCTCCATGCCGGAGCCTCCGGGCTGGGTTTGTTGCGCAGCGCGCCTGGGCTAGGTGCGGTGGTTATGGCCATCGCCGTTGCCTATTGGCCGCTGAAAAGGCACGAGGGCAAAGCAATGCTTGCCTGCGTCGCAGCCTTTGGAATATTTACAATCGTTTTCGGCTTGTCGCGCCACATGACGCTGTCGCTGGTGGCATTGGTGCTGCTCGGAGCATCTGACATGATCAGCGTGATTGTCCGCCACACCCTAATCCAGCTTGGTACGCCCGATGAAATGCGCGGCCGCGTGAGCGCCGTGAATATGGTGTTCATCGGCGCATCGAATGAAGTGGGCCAGTTTGAATCCGGCCTGACTGCACAGTGGTTCGGAACAGTCCCCGCAGTGGTGCTGGGCGGCATGGCCACCATCGTCGTGGTCGCGCTCTGGAGCTGGTGGTTTCCCACCCTCCGCGATGCCGATCAATTTGAACAAGAACCCGAGGCCGTACTCGATACGGATCAGCCATAGGTCGGTATTGTTGTAGCCGTCTTCCAGGGTGGGGCCGTCAGTCCTGACGGCGAGCCGGCTTCCTGCCGGCTTTGGCTGGGCCGCCCAGCCTTCGTGATCTTCGATCCTCGCCGCGCCTACTCATACCGCAACGCTTCGAGTGGCTCCGTTTTCGCCGCGCGACGGGCTGGCAGCAAGCAAGCCAGTATTCCCGCGATGAGCAAAATACCTCCGGCTGCGGCCGTGACGAACGGATCGAATGCCTTCATCTGAAAGAGCAGTCTGGAAAAAAGCCGTGCCGATCCCCAGGCGACCATCACGCCGATGACGACTCCCAGGGCCACTGGCAAAACACCTTCGCGCACGATCAAGTGGTAAATATCGCTTCTTTGCGCCCCAACGGCCATGCGGATGCCGATCTCGTGTTGGCGTTGTAGCGTCGAGTAGGCCACGACGCCGTAAATGCCGATGCTTGCCAGCAGTAGCGCCACGAGCGCAAACGCAAGCAACAGGCGCGTTTCAAATCGTCTGCCGGCAACTGAGCCTTGGACGACGGTCATCATCGTGCGAATGGAAGGCACGGGAGCCTGCGGCTCAATTGCGGTGACGACTTTGCGGAAGACTCCCGCGAGCGCTTGCGGATCCTGCCGCGTCCGCATGACAAAGAATCCCACGTTCCGGCTGCGATACCAGTAGGGAACGTACACCATCGGTGGCGGCTGCTCGCCCAGATTCAGACTGCGAACATCGCCCACAACTCCAATTACTTTAAATGGCTTTTCGCCTGGATCGCCGCGCGTGAATTTTTGCCCAATTGGATTTTCACCGGGCCACACCGTATTCGCGATTTGTTTTGAGATGACGGCAACCCTGTGGCCCTTATCGCCCGCGTTCGGAAAGCGGCCGGCAACCAGCGGATCCATCAACGATTCGAAATAGCCGGGGCTGATCCAGCGGAAATGCGCGCCGGGCCGCTCGAACAACGGCCGCGTGTCTCCGATACGCGAGACCAGATCGCCCCAATAATCGCCATCGAGAGGCAGCACGCTCACCACTCCGGCCGATTGCACTCCGGGCACTTGCCGCAATTGCGTCAGCACACGCTCGTAGAACGCATCGCGTTCCGGCGCGCTACTGTACTGTTTTTCGGGCAAAACTACTTTGGCACTCAACACATGTTCCGCGGCGAAACCCATTGGAACCCGCAGCAGTTTGAACATGCTGGCCACAAATAACCCTGCAATCAACACCAGCGCCAGACTTGCAGCCACTTCCGCCACAACCAATCCATCGCGCAATCCCTTACCCGAGCGTGATTGCGTTGCGGTGCGGCGGTTGCCGCGTAGCGCCGGTTCCGGTTCCGCCTTGGCGTATTGCCAGGCAGGAATAATACCGCAAATGAGCGCCGAAAAGGCAGAAATCGTCGCCGCAAATCCCAACACCATCCAGCTAAGTGAAACATTGCCGAGGAGGGGCAAATCCGACGGGGCATATCGCGT
>Ga0134125_10002641_pt1 | contig 21131 bp, 21 predicted proteins | sample KB31751_FD_96464 | JGI IMG/M metagenome (GOLD analysis project Ga0134125, IMG submission 96464) | Terrestrial soil microbial communities with excess Nitrogen fertilizer from Kellogg Biological Station, Michigan, USA - KB3-175-1 | ecosystem: Environmental > Terrestrial > Soil > Unclassified ... | reverse complement strand
GCCGACGGGCGACGTTCTGCGCGAGTTCATCGGCAAAGCGGTGCTAGGGATACCGTTATTCTGAGCGTGAAGAGTCCACGCTGCTTGGCAAGGGTCGTATCGCAATCGATCGCATTTGAACGTTAGGCTTGGGAAGCGAGGAGCCGTCATGAGCCGGACGATCTGGGTGGGTGCCGTCGCCTATGACCCAAAGGTGGTCAGTATCTGGGAGGGCATGCGACGGTACTTTCACGACGAAGCGCATGTGCCGGTCGAGGTGGTGCTGTTTCAAAGCTATGAGATGCAGGTCGCCGCGCTGCTCGCCTCGCATGACGCGCCGCTGCCGCGCATCGACATCGCCTGGAATACAAATCTCGCCTATATCCAGTCCGATGCCTGGAGCGACAGGCGTTGTCGACCGATTGCGATGCGCGATACCGATGTGGGCTGGATGACCAAGATTGTCGCAGTCGCCGGCGGGCCGGTGGCAAGACTTGCCGATCTCAAGAACCGCACCTTGGCACTCGGCAGCCGCGACAGCGGCCATGCGGCGATCCTGCCAGTCTATTTCCTGCAAGGCGAAGGGCTGGCTGAGGGGAAAGACTACCAAACGCTGCGTTTCAACACCGACCTTGGCAAGCACGGCGACACGGGGACGAGCGAGTCCGAGGTCATTCGCGCAGTCCTCGACGGTCGCGCCGATGCCGGCGCAATCGGCAGCCCGTTCTGGAACGCCGTGCGTAGCGAGCGTCTGGTGCCCGAAGGTGCACTCACCGAAATCTGGAGCTCGCGGCCCTACAACCACTGCATGTTCACCGCACGATCTGATCTCGACTCCGCCTTGGAGCAGCGGTTTGCCAAAGCCCTATTCGGCATGAGTTACGACAACCCTACGCATCGTCCTGTGCTCGAGGCCGAAGGACTGCGCCAGTGGATCACGCCGCAGCTTGAGGCCTATGCCGAGTTGCGGGAGGCCTCGGCGCAACAGGGATTTCTGATGCGGCCTTCTTAGCGGCCGCCCCCATTCCGCCGCCAGGGCACTTTCCGCCTATCTTAGGCGCAATTGAAGATCCTGGCCAACCGGCGCTGGTGCTCGGATTCGCGATCGAAGGCGCGGCGCACATCGGCGAAAGATTGGGCGAGTGGGAAGATGTCGCGACTGACCAACAGGTCGCTATCCTCGGCTCCGACCGGATGCCAAAATACGCCTTCGGCCGTGATCGTCTCCTCGGGGACCAAGTCCGCCCTTGCCAGGGCGATGCCCTCTGTGGCGGTACCGCGCAGAGCAATTCGCCTGATCACCCGGTTCTCCTCGCTGACGTCATGGACGTCAAGGAAGCTCTGAAACTCCCGTGCCTCGGCGTCAGTCGACACTGCCGCCGCCAACCGCACCCGGAATCCTTCGGCGCGGACCCTTTGGATTCCATTCCAGGCACGGGCCCATGTCCCCTTTCCACGATGCCGATCGTGGCGCTCCGGCGTCGGACTGTCGAGGCTGATCTGAAAAGCTACGCGCTCGCGCGGCAACGAGCGCAGCGTTTCAAGCCTGCTCCCGGCAAACAGCATGCCGTTAGTGAGGACCGTAGTCGGCGCCGCCGCGGCACACGCGGCAAGGATCTCGCCAATATCCGGCAACATGAATGGCTCACCGCCGGTCACAAAAATTTCACTCACGCCAAGTTGCGTCGCCTCAATAGCGATCCGTCGCACCCGCTCGAGGCCTAGTGCGCGCCGTCGGGCTTTGGGTGACGAGCGCACGCAGCAATAGTCGCAGGACAGGTTGCAGTCGAAGTTGGTGTAAAGCCACAGGCGAGAGCCGACAGGCCGATTTTCTCCGACATCTTCGGCAGCCTCTCCGTACCGAAACACCCAACGGGTACGACCTTCTTCGACGGCCATGTCGATCAAAGTGTTGCGGGTGAAGCGACACCATGCCTCTAGGTCGGGGCCAATGCCTGGATCGCCGCTGATCACGGCCACGAGATCGCCCTTACGGCCACCACGCAGCGCAGCTATCAGATCCGGCAGGAGGCCCGAGGCAAAGGTCTTGGTGCCGGCGTCGAGTTCAACGTTGGCAGGTATTCTCATGGATGAACCCATGGTCCTCCAGACGACGCGCCAGTTTCGCGCAATCAAATAAGCTCACCGGAGCGCCCCGACACAATCAATTTCCAACTAAAATGCAGCGAAATCAACAATTGCGTCGCTGACAGCGGAAATGATCAAGTCGCCTGGTGGAACGTTTTCCCCGACCAGTTTCAGCTGAAATAATACTGTCCGCATGGCGCGCGGTCGGCTGGACGGCCCCTGACGGCGACAACCCAGACGCTGCTGGAATAGTATCGAGACTAACGCGCTGCGCCCAAAGCTAGGCTGGCTTGTTGGCGGCGGTTGGCCTTGGGAAGGGTGCAGCGGCAGTCCGCGCCGTGGAGGTCATCGCCACATTGTCGGGACGGTGCCTAGCGCGCTCCTGCCGATCCGCTTCAAGTCTTCTGCCGAGGTTTCGCCGCGCGTCGCGGCTTCGAGAATCTTGGAGGCGACGTGCGTGCGCGCGCCGGTTTCGTACTTGGAAACGTTTTCACAGACTTCGTCCAGGATCGCACGCAACAGCGCGGTCGTCTCAGCATTGAACATCGAAGAGACCTCCCCCAGCAGCACAAGCAGTGAGAGCCTATGAAGCGATCGATGTTTCGGAATTCACGTATGTTAAGCTGAACAACTAAATGAATCCCGCGACGCAACGTATGTAGCGTGATGGCACCGTGGACAGCGCAGGTGCCGTGTCCTGATCCGGCTTAGGGCAGTAGCCGGATTGCGGCGCGCGAGCACGTGCCGGTGTGAGCCGGGCCGCCAACGATCAGCGCTTGTTGCCGCGCTGATCCGTATTGCGCTGATGGCGAGGCAGGCAATCGGCTCCTGAGCGATGCCGCCCTCACGCGTGCCCAGCCCGATCAAAGCGACCGGAATATGCGACTAAGCCGGTGGGTCGTAGGCTTGGATCGGCGGCAGGTTGCCATCGAAACGCTCCACCTGAACCGTCGTCAGCTGCCCGGTGCAGCCCTGCGCCAGCGCCGAGGTGCCGATGTCACGGGTTAGGACATTTGGATTGCCGTGAACGCAAAGCGGCTTCTCCTCCGTGGGATCGGCGGGGTCATACCAGGCGCCGGTCGGAAGCTGGATCACGCCGCGCCGAATACCGTCCGTCAGGGTGACGCTGGCAAGGCAGGCACCGCGTTCGTTGAATAGCCGGATGATGTCGCCCTCGGAAATGCCGCGCAGCGCCGCATCGTCACGATGCATTGTTGCCACCTCGCGCCCCCGGTGCTTTGCGGCGCCGCTGTGCCCGCCGAAATCGAACTGGCTGTGCAGGCGTGTACGCGGCTGGTTGGCGATCAGCACGTAGGGTGCGGCTTCGTCGGGGACGTAGGCCGGTCCGAGCCAGGAGGGATGGCCCGGACAATCGGCCTCGCCAAAGCTCGCGATAGTCTCGGAATAAATCTCCAGCCTGCCGCTGGGTGTGGGCAGCGGGCTTGCCTTGGGATCGTCGCGAAAGGCACGCAGATTTCCGCCGTCGTCGGGTTGCTGCGGCAAAAGACAGCCCTTGCCTGCCCAGAACTCGGCAAAGCTGGGCGCCGGCAGTCCCATGGCGGCGAGCCCCTCGCGCGTCGGCTCATAGAGATGCTCCAGCCACTGGCGTGCGCTGCGACCCTCAGTGAAGGCCTCACGCGCGCCGAGGCGCTCGGCGAGATCCGCGAAGATCGCGTAGTCGTCGCGCGCCTCGCCGTAGGGGGCGGCGACGGGGTGCATCGGCACAAGCAGCGGGTCGTTCGAGCTTCCACCGATGTCCTCGCGCTCCAGCGTCATCGTGCAGGGCAGGACGATGTCGGCATGGCGCGCGGTTGCGGTCCAGGCGAGTTCGTGGACGACCAATGTGTCCACGCGCGCGAAGGCCTTGCGCAGGCGGTTGAGGTCCTGGTGGTGGTGGAAGGGGTTGCCCCCCGCCCAATAGACCAGTTTGATCTCGGGATAGGTCCGAGTCTGACCGTTGTACCGATAGGTCTCGCCGGGATGAAGCAGCATGTCCGAGATGCGCGCCACCGGAATGAAGTCGCGCACGCCGTTGCGCCCTTGCGAGAAGGTCGGCATGGGCACGGCATTGAAACGTCGCCCGTAATAGGCGATCGCGCCGAGCGCATAGGCGTAGCCACCGCCGGGCAAGCCGATCTGACCCAGCGCAGCGGCAAGCACCATGCCCATCCAGACCGGTTGCTCGCCATGCTCGGCGCGCTGCAGCGAGTGCGAGACGACGATAAGCGCGCGCTTGCTGTGGAGACGGCGGGCGAGCGCGACGATCTCGTCAGCGGCCACGCCGGTGAGGCCCGCCGCCCACGCTGCATTCTTCGGCTGGCCATCAGTCTCGCCGAGCAGGTAGCGCTCGAAGAGCGGCCAACCCGCAGTGTAGCGTTCCAGGAAGGCGCGGTCGTGCTTCCCTTCGACGACGAGGGTGTGGACGATCCCCATCATGAGCGCGGTGTCGCTGCCCGGGATGCACGCGAACCACCTCGCCTTCGCCTCGTCCGGCAGGTCAACCCGCAAGGGGCTGACCAGCACGAAATTGCAGCCGCGCTCTGCCGCGCGCCGCATGGCGCCGCGCTCGACATGCTTGCTAATACTACCGCCGGCGACCATCGAGTTCTTCAGGGCCATGCCGCCGAAAGCGAGCACGATCTCGCTGTGCTCCGCGATCTGCTCCCAGGAGACGTTGCGCTTGGTCAGGTCCTCGTAATCGCCGATGATATGTGGGATCAGCACCTGCGATGAGCCGGAGGAATAGCTATTGACCGATTTCACATAGCCGCCACAGGCGAGATTGAGGAAACGATGGATCTGGCTCTGGGCATGGTGGAAACGGCCGGCGCTGGCCCAACCATAAGAGCCGCCGAAGATGGCACCGGGGCCAAAGCCGTCGCGGACGCGGGCGAGCTCCTTGCCAAGCAGGTCAAGTGTCGCATTCCAGGACAGCGGAACAAATTCGTCCCGCCCGCGCCGCTCGTCCGGGCCGGAACCGTTCTCTAGCCAGCCCTTGCGCACCATCGGCTGCGCGATGCGCGCGCGATGACGCAGCGCGGCGGGAAAATTCTGGATGATCTGGTTCGGGTCCGGATCGTCCTCATGCGGCCTGACCTCGAGCTCGCCCTCGCGCATCCGGGCCGAGAACACGCCCCAATGCGAGGTGTGTGGGGCAAAGCGCGTCTCGGCTTCCCTATTCCCGGCGGCAGCAGCTTTGGATTCGAGCATGGTAGGGCCTTTCTTCGGAACGTACGGCTGGACGGAAGTCAGCCGGAGCAGCGCTGACCCGGCCCCAGCGATTACAAGCCAATACTTAATCTGTCGATCACGACTTTGCGCGAAATTACCCGAAACGGAAGTTGGCCGCATGGGTTCGGATTCGGCGCAACCCTGCGAGTTCCAATACCCGGCTCCTTCAGACACGATATTGCTTGGTGCAATGCTGGGCAAATTGCGGCTCACGATCAATCGCAAGAAAGGCAGAAGCCCTGGACCTAACAATGCCTCCGACCATGCCGAGCCGGACCGAAGGGGGTGATCGAATAGCGCCGGATTCGATCGAGGAGTCCCCGCGGAATGCCGCGAAGACTTGCGTGGCAAGCTTCTGTATTATCCACCCATGGCACCTTCCGATCCGGAACAGGACGTCCCGACCCCGCCTCGCCGCAAGATCATCCATATCGACATGGATGCTTTCTACGCGTCGGTCGAGCAGCGCGATAATCCGGATCTGCGCGGCAAGCCCGTCGCGGTAGGCGGGTCGATGCAGCGCGGCGTTGTCGCAGCCGCGAGTTATGAGGCGCGAAGATTCGGAGTTCGCTCTGCCATGCCGTCGGTCACGGCGAAACGGCAGTGTCCCGACCTGATCTTCGTCAGGCCCCGCTTCGAGGTTTACAAGGCCATCAGCCGCCAGATCCGCCAAATCTTTGCCGAACACACCGCAGTCATCGAACCGCTGTCGCTCGACGAGGCATATCTGGACGTCACCGAGAACATTCAAGGTATTCCTCTGGCGCGCGACATCGCGCTGCAGATCCGCGCCAAAATCAAATCGGAGACCGGCCTCAACGCCTCTGCAGGCATCTCATACAACAAATTCCTGGCGAAACTCGCCTCGGACCACCGCAAACCGAACGGACAATACGTCATTTCTCCGGAGATGGGTCCAGCCTTCGTGGAATCGCTGCCCGTTGGCAAATTCCACGGCATTGGTCCCGCGACGGCAGCCAAGCTGAACGGGTTCGGGATACACACTGGTCTTGATCTCCGAAACCAATCCCTCGCCTTCCTGCAGGAGAATTTCGGTAAGGCTGGCGCCTTCTACCATTCGATTTCACGCGGCATCGACGAGCGGCCTGTACGCGCCAACCGAATCCGCAAGTCCGTCGGTGCCGAGAACACGTTCTCCAAGGACCTCACCGAGCTTGAGGCGATGGTTGCGGAACTCCAGCCGCTCCTCGACAAGGTCTGGCAACACTGCGAGACGACCAGCAACCGAGGAAGAACCGTCACGTTGAAGGTGAAGTTCGCCGACTTCGAGATCGTGTCGCGGAGCCGCTCGGTCCCAATCGCCGTGTTGAGCCGGAGCGACCTCCAGCGACTCGCCGTCGGTCTCCTCGAGAACGAGGTGCCCCTCCGCAAACCGGTGCGGCTTCTGGGCGTTTCGCTATCGTCCTTGCAAAACGCGAACGAAGTCGAGCCCCAGTTGGATCTGCCCATCTGACGCGCGACAACTTACCTCTCCGAAAATCGCCGGCACTCTCGCCTGGCTCAATCATGGGCGCGAAACGGCCAACTCTGCCGCAATGATCGCGCCAAGAGCCATGTCGCTTTGTTGTCCGAATCCATGATGGACGAGGCTACCATTGCGTCCGATAAGAATGCTGGTTGGAGTTCCCTGCATTCCAAATCTCTGCATGGTAATCGGAATGGGCGTACCCTCCCCCGCCTCGTCGACTCCGATTGGAAAGGTCAACCGATATTCCTGAATAAAGGCTTCCAGTGATACCGGGGTCATGGCCTCGTGATGTTCGAATACGGTGTGTAGCCCGATGACCTGCAGGTCCGAATGTTTAAACAGCTCAAATGCGCGCTGCGTCTGTGGCGTCCCGTGAGCGACGCATCCCGGACAAAGCATCTGAAACGCATGTAGAAGAACCGGTCGGCCCCGTAAGCGGGACAATGTCAGGGGTTCGTCGGCGTTGAACCAACGGGATACCGCGATTTCTGGGGCGAGAATCACAAATCCACTCCTTGCGCTTGCCGTCGGCCAAAAACTGACAAAACAAAGCCTGATCTGTCAACGACAGGCGGAATTGAATGCTCCGGCACAATCCACGAAATGTCGCCGACCGGTTCAGCCGCCCAAGCATAGGCCGTGGGTCCGGCAGCCACCGATCAGAGCGTCGACCTCGGTCGCCCGCTTCGTATCGCCGCTATCGTCATGGCGCATCTGATCCGCGTGGCCTTGTTGATCGGGCTTTCGCTTTGATACGTTCGTTCCAGGTCGTGCTTAGGGAGAACAACAAAATGAAGCTATCGATGAAAGACCGGGTCGCTGTCGTGACCGGCGGCAGCAAGGGCATCGGGATCGCGGTGGCACGGCGGTTTGCCGAGTCAGGTGCAAAGGTGGCGATACTCGCACGCGGGGCGGCCGATCTGAAGACCGCGCGTGAGACGCTTGCCAAAGACGGGCTCGTGGTGCGCGATTACGTCTGCGACGTGTCCAAGGCCACCGACATCAGCAAGACCCACGACCAGATCGTCGCCGATTTCGGGAAGGTCGACGTGCTCGTCAACAACGCTGGAACCGCACGGACGATGGCATTCGAGAGCATCAGCGACGAGGCCTGGCAGGAAGACTTCGATTTGAAGCTGTTCGCGGCGATCCGTTTCAGCCGACTGGTCTGGGGAGGGATGAAACAACGCAAATGGGGCCGGATCATCAACGTGCTCAACACCTTTGCGAAGGCGCCGGCCGGTAATTCCGCGCCAACCTCCGTATCGCGCGCCGCCGGCATGGCGCTGACGAAAGTGATGGCCAACGAGGGCGGCGAGCACAACATCCTGGTGAATGCACTCCTTGTCGGCCTGATCATGAGCAATCAATGGGTTAAACGTCACGCGGCGCAGACGCCGAACATGGATTTCGACGAGTTCGCCAAGGGGCTAGCCAAGGGCACGCCGCTCGGACGCATCGGCACGGCGGAAGAGTTCGCCAACCTCGCCTGCTTCCTCGCCTCCGAGCAGGGCTCCTACATCACCGGCACCGCCATCAATGTCGACGGCGGCCGATCGCCCGTGGTCTAGCGTCCAGTTCTGATTGCATCGAGGGCAGACGCCAGTGCTGCTCTGAAGCGCTGCCTGAACCCGACCGTCAATATCGGAGAAACATTGTGACGAATAAGAGCATGATCGTAACCCCCCAGCCCGAGGCTACGGAGGCAGGGAGAGACATTCTAGCTGCCGGTGGTAACGCCATCGACGCCGCTGTCGCAACTGCGCTGGTGCAGACTGTCGTCGACCCGCTAATGTGCGGCATCGCCGGCTTCGGGAGCTTGGCAGCTTATCTCCCATCCAAGAAGGTCCATACTTATTACGACTTCCACTCTCCGGCGCCGGCGGCCGTCCGCCCCGATATGTGGGAGTCCTTGATCGAAGGCGAAGCACGCGACGGCTATGGCTTCACCCTCAAGGGTAATGTGAACGACATCGGCTATCAGTCGATATGCGTGCCGGCGTCGCTAAAAGCCTACGCCGAAGCCCATCGCGATCATGGCAAATTGCCATGGGCCGAATTGTTCGGTGCTGCCATCGCCTACGCTGAGGGCGGCTGGGATGTCCGACCTCACGTCTATACGTTCTGGTCCGAAGAAGGGATGATGGGACGCGTCGGTAACGCCGAACGCATCGCGTTCACTCCCGCAGCCCGGGAACTCTATTGCAGGCCCGACGGATCGCCGAAACGCGTGGGCGACAGGGTGACTAACCGAGATTACGGTGCGGTGCTTAGGGCAATCGCAAAAGCCGGAGCCGAATCATTTTACCAGGGCGAGATTGCGGACGCGATCGACGGAGACATGCGAGTCCATGGCGGCCTTTTGCGCCGATCCGATCTCGAAGCATTTCAGATCGTCCGGAATGCGCCACTTTCGAACAACTATCGCCATTTCCGGGTCACGACCAACCAGGCACCGGGCGGCGGCATCATGCTGCTTGAGATGCTCGGTACGCTCGAAAATTTCGACTTGCGTTCCCTGGGTCACAACAGCGTGGAGTACGTTCGCGTCGTCGCCGAAGCCATGAAGGCAGCGACACGCGACAAGGACCTCTTCATTGGCGATCCGCGCTTCGTAGACGTCCCGGCTGAACGACTGATTTCGAAGGATCATTGCGCTGAAATCGCTGAGGCCATCCAAAGCGGCAAGAAAGCCGAGGTCGCACGGTTCAACGCCGGCCTGCCGAGCAAAGAAACGACACAGGTGTCGATTCGCGATGCCGAAGGAAACTGCGTCTCCATGACTCATTCCCTCGGCATGCCGTCAGGTGTGGTCACGAAAGGTCTGGGCTTTATGTACAACGGTTGCATGGGGGTGTTCGACCCCAGGCCCGGTCGCGCCGGGTCGTTGGCGCCCGGCAAGGCGAGGTTCTCCTCGATATGCCCGTCCATCGTTTTCGAAAACGACAAGCCGGTGTTAGTGATCGGCGCGCCTGGCGCAACCCAAATTGCGATGGGCGTGCTTCAGGTGACGCTCAACGTTCTCGATTTCGGAATGACCATGCTCGAGGCGGTCTCATCACCACGATTTTCAGCGACCAGCAACGTGATCGATCTCTCGAACCGCATCCCCCGATCCATCGAGCGTGGGCTCGTCGGCCTTGGATATCAGACGGTACGATCGCCGCTGAGCCATACGTTCGCCTGGGTGCACGGCATCAAGATTACGCCTGACGGACCGGAAGGTGGCGCCGACCCGGCGACCGATGGAATGGCCTTGTCGATCTAAGTGCAGATCGGCTGCCGAACCATGCCTTGCCGAAGATTTAGCGGCTTGAGCTTCCCGCCTAATGACCGCAAGTGATGATCGACGAGGTCCGGCAATGAACCGGAGATAGCAAGTGTAGCCCGAATGTGCTGAGCGATATCCGGGTTCGTCGCGCGGAACTCCCGGATGTCGCGGGGCCTGTCATCGGGCGCGCATTCGCGCGACCCGTCGGCTCGTCTAGGCTGCTCGCTGTTGCGCCCTACTCGCTTGAATCAATCAGACGAACGTAACACCCATTCGATAGTCTCTCTGCCAGACAACGCGGCACGACAGCTTCAACCGATCTTCCGGGATCAGCAGCGTGAACGCTTTGACGTTGCGGAGCAGCGCGGCCGAGTCTGAAAGCTCCAACGCTGCGCCGGTGCTGGAGATGTCGCGAACCGTGCACGGATATTTGTCGCCACCGTGGTTGATGGTGGCCCGCTTATTGACGCGGTAACGAGGCGCAATACGACTTTCAACCATGGAAATTCGACCAGCGGTAATATAACCCGCAGAAGTAGTATGATCGATACAACTTAACTAATTTCAACTCGTCCCGCCACCTCTGCCGGCGCGACCGTCGCATTCAGCGAGACCCACTATCTCGGCTCCGACGCAAGGCGCAGGGCAGATCAGCGAAAGCGCGATCCGCCATTCCGGTCGGCGCAATACGCCGCGCCCGCCATTAACCGAGCGCTAAGCTGTTGGCTGTAGGAACAGCCCTCACAGCGCGGGACTTTGCTTCGGGGAGTCCCATGAATTATCAAGCATTCACGAACGACACCCTTTTGATGATGCATCATGGTGCGCGAGGCGCACTCGCTGTCGACGACGAACTGAGCAAACTAGGTCAAGAAGCAAGGTTTCAGGTCCGTCAAACGCCGGACTGGGTCGCGCATGCGAGCGAGCTGGAATCGGAGATGCTCAAGCGCGGCATGAGCTTTGATGCGATCAAATGGTCGGAAGACCAGGCTCAGCTCTCCCAGTCGACCGATATGACGCGGCCGGCAGATGACCCTGACGCCTCGCCAAATCAGACGCCGGCTTCCGAAGCAGCAGCGCAAACCGTCGACGGCGCTAGTCGTCTGCGAAGCAGACTTGCCGCGATTTTCGGGGTGAAGGCGACCGATTGAAAGCAAGCGTAGCCCGAATGAGCGCGACGTCCGGGTTTCGTCGGGCGCAGCTCCCGGACGTTGCGCTCCTCCGGGCTACTTGCCTCTCACCCCTATCGGGGTGTGCATTCGCGCGGCCTTGAACCCGCCATCCCCTTTTTCCGACCAATGAAGCGGCGGGGCGATGCTCCGCGCCGCACCGCCCTGCCGGAGCGAATACAGCCGCTCGCAAATTGCAGCCTGTCCTGGCGCCAATGGAAGGATTGCAAATCATGGCGAACGTTCTTGAAATCGCGAGAGCCTCGATCACCGCGTTCAACGAGAAGGACTGGAACAGGATAAGGGCTCTTTACGCCCCTGATGCGGTCTATGACGAGAAAGCGACCAACCGTCGCATCCAAGGCCCCGATCAGATCATCGAGGCCCTAAAAGGCTGGGCCACCGCTTTCCCCGACGCCAAGGGCACCATCGTCCGTGAACTTGCCACCGCGGACACCGCCGCCCTCGAGATCGTGTGGAAGGCCACGCACACCGGACCATTGCAAACGCCGTCAGGGACCATCCCCGCATCGAACCGCGTCGCGGAACTGCCGGCTTGCTCCGTGATGTTGATCGAGGGCGAGAAGGTCAAATACGACACGCACTATTTTGATCTGCTCACGCTGCTCACTCAGATTGGTGCGGCTGGTATGTCGCCCGGGCAAAGCCGCGCAGCATGACAGAGCCGTAGCGCGGAAGCGTAATCCACCACTGCGATCAACAGTCGCGGTGCCGCTTCCGCCTTCGCGGATACGTTAGGTCCGCCGATCGATCGAACCCATGGCTATGCCGGATGTGTTGCGGCGAGCCGGGGCCGACTTCGTCATGCAAGTTGCACAGGGGCCCAACGAAGGAGGATGACGATGGTAACCTATGTCGTGCTGACGAAATTCACCGAGCAGGGCATCCGCAATGCCAAGGACTCGCCAAAACGGGCGGGCGCCTTCAAGGAAACGGCGAAGACCTTCGGCGTGACGGTGAAAGATATCCTCTGGACCCAAGGACGATATGACATCGTCACCATCATCGAGGCGTCGGACGAGTCATCCGTCATGTCGCTGAGCTTGAGCCTTGGCGCGCTTGGCAATGTTCGTACCGAAACGCTGCGCGCGTTCTCGGCAGCCGAGATGACGACAATCGTCGGCAATATGCTTTGAAGCGCGCAACGGCTGTCGGGCGGATCAGCGACCGTCCGCTGTACCTCAACGAGCGAAAGCGCGAAGCGTAGCAAGTCATTCCCGTTCAACATCTGGCGGGATACGCTGACGCTAGCCCGCCCCTGCGCTACGCGCTGGCGGCAATCTGTGTTACGATCCACACAGGCGGGACTACTCAATAGGTTAGACAAGCCCAAAGGCGTAGGATTTAGCAAGCGTAACCCTGATGAGCCAACGGGTCGCGCGAATGCGCGCCCGATGACAGGCTCCGCGATATCCGGGTTTCGTCGGTCGGAGCTCCCGGATGTCGCTGCGCTCATCCGGGCAATTTACTTGAGGCCATTCATCGCCGGGAGCCAAAGAAAAGGCCGGCGGGCACTACGCCGCCGACCTTTCCTTTGCAACTGCCGGCTCGCAGGTCCGGTTCCGCTGCGAATTGACCCAAGCCTGATCCTGGATGGTTAACCGAGATTTAACGAGAAGGCCGTGATGCATGTCAGGTCGCCCCTGCTGTTAAGGGTTCGCCTTGTTTGCTCCCAAGCTCTGAAAGTGTTGGCGGACAAGTCGAGCTACGGCGGACCAATCGCCAAACTGCCCTACCATTCGACGACGGCTTCGCAACGTGGGCGCGGCCTCCGCGCAATTCACGTTCCTCCCTGGATTTTGACCGGCCGAAAATAAGCTCTGACCGACCTCTTCTTTACCCGACCGCGCCTTCAGCATTGGCCCTGTTCGCGATAATGCCGCCTGCATTCCGCGTCTGAACAGCCGGAACAACTCCTCGCTCTGACGGATTGTACAAGGTCGGCGGAGATTGCCGGACGTTTTGAGGAGGATGCTATGTTGAGAATGCTCGCGGCAGCGGCGGTCACTGCGGCTCTTGTCGTGCCTGCGTCTGCTGATCAATTCTATGTCGTGCAGAACGCCAAGACCAAGAAGTGCACCGTAGTCAACAAGAAGCCGGTCGGCACATCGGAGACCGTCGTTGGTCCCTCCGGGACGGTCTACAAGACTCGCTCTGAAGCCGAGAGCGGCATGAAGACGGTCAAGGTCTGCACGTCCGACTAGAACGGCCCTCCGAACTGAGCGAAGCGACGAAACAATCCAGACTGCATCCACATAGAAGGTCTGGATTGGTTCGCTTACGCCCGCAATGATGGCATCACGCCGCCTTGGCGCTCGGCTCAGGCGCCGCCGTTTCCATGGCTCTCATATAGAGGTCGAGGAGAGTTTCGCGCTCGTCGCGCTCCTCTTTGTCCTGCTTCCTCAGTTTGATGATCTCTTTCAGAATCTTCACATCGAATCCTTCAGCCTTGGCTTCCGAGAAAACCTCCTTCTTCTGCTCGTTCAATTCCTGCAATTCGGCATCCAAATTCTCGATCCGCTCCACGAATGAACGAATGCGTCCGCCCGGAATGGTGATATCAGCCATAGTCACTCCCTGCTTAATAAGGCCGTGAAAAATGGCCGCAAACAGGTGACCAATGCGTTAACTGCGGCGAGCGCCAGGAATGCGTGCGAGGCCTGCGGAACCGCACCTACAGCCCTCGAAGGCAATTCACTTCTTACCGCCCTGACCCTGAGCGTTTTTGTTCGTGTCGGATTTGTTCGCCTGGTGATGACCAATCGCCCATCCGGCCGCTGCGTCGACCTTGCCGCGCCCGGCCATATGTCCCGCGACCGCCCCGACGACCGCGGCTTTGATGCAGCCCTTGGCGTTGCCTGCGGAGATCGTATGCCAACACATTAGCTAGAAGCGAGTCGGCCAACCCGTTGGAACCGCGGGGGCCTCACCGATCCATGCGACCTCACCGTCGAGCACGATGCTGTCGACCTTCAGCTTCAGCAGGCTGTCGGCGATGCGTGGATAACGTGTCGTCTAATCCTTGCCGCCGCGGGTCCCAACGTGCACGCGGCCGCCGATTTTGCGGATCGTCAGGCGGTAAACCAATTGCAGCGGCACGTCTCCTACCTCGTGACACAGGCACTCGGAAGCGCGATACTCGTTGGCTAGCTGGGATCGGGATAAGCAAGGAGTGAGCAATGACTGACGATCAGGTCAATCGCATTGTCGAGCACCTTTGCCAGCACTTGCACGTGGCGGTCCGGTTGAAGGGCACACAGTCCGCGGTCCGCCCGCCAAACCTTAAGGATTTAGAATTCGACTCCATGTCGGCGAAAACCGTATTGCTAGCGAGCTTACACTGGGCCGGCGTTACGGTCGCTGACTACGCGTTGACGGAGCCGGAACCACCTTGGTCCTGACAAAACCGCCGGACCGAAGCCCTGCTCCCTTGTTCTCTTGCTAGAGTTATCGACAGGCTGGCGGCAACAGATCGGCGACGAAGTAGGAACGTGACACGGGGCACTCTTTCACCCGGGTCCTGCACCGGCTCCTCACAGGCTGTTCGACAAGGACACCCACAGCGCCTGGCGGCCCGGCACACGGCCCCCCGCCGAAGGGTGTGCTGAGCCTAGCCAAGCCAGCGCGCTAGCCGATACCGGCCGGCTGGGATCAATGATGGCAACAATGGTTTCGCGGTCTTACCCAATCGCAGGGTTGACGCGCGCCATGCCGGCATGGTCTGGACGCATAAGGGCATGACCAATTGGTATCGCAAATCGTCGTGGCCGCGTGTTCGCGATCATGCCGCGGCTGTTGAAATACTGGAAGATGACGTCAGCGTTTGATCCTTCGGAATACAAGTTCGAACCGGGAGAGTGTGATGCGGATTGCAGTAGTCGGCGCCGGCGGCGTCGGAGGCGGTTTTGGAGCTGCGCTGGCTAAAGCCGGCGCGGACGTCACGTTCATCGCGCGCGGCGCGCATTTGGCGGCGATGAAAAGCGCCGGCCTGAAGATCGAAGGCGGCCGCGGCGAGACACACATCGTGCCGACGCAGGCGACCGATGACCCGAAGATCATTGGCGAAGTCGACTTCGTGCTGTTCTGCGTGAAGCTTTGGGACGTCGAGAGTGCGGGCGAGCGCATCAAGCCGCTGGTCGGTCCCGGCACGGCCGTGATCCCGCTGCAGAACGGCATCGACGCCGCCGACCGGCTGATCCCCATCCTCGGACGCGAGGCCGTGATGGGCGGCGTGGCGCAGATCTCGGCCTCTATCATCAAGCCCGGTGTGATCCACCAGGTCGGCAGTTTCATGCGCATGATCTTCGGTGAGTTCGACGGCAAGATCACCAAGCGTGGCCAGGACCTGCTCGCGCTCTGTCAAAAGGCAGGCTTTGACGCGACCTTGAGCGAGCAGATCCAGACCGATCTCTGGATGAAATTCATCCTGCTCGCCACCAACGCCAGCATCACGGCGGCCACGCGCCAGCCGATCGGCAAATTGCGTGACGATCCGGATATCCGCCCGATCATCCTCGCGGCCGTAAGGGAAGTCTTCGCCGTGGGCCAGGCCAAGAAGATCGCGCTGCCTTCCGACGCCGTCGAAAAGGTGCTCGATTTCATCGGCCACGCGCCACCCACGATGAAAGCGTCGATGGCGCTTGATCTCGAGCGCGGCAATCGGCTGGAGCTGCTCTGGCTGGGCGGCAAGGTCGTGGAGCTTGGCCGCGAGCTGGTCGTTCCAACGCCGACCCACAGCATGATGTACGCGCTGCTCAAGCCCTACGCGATGGGAGCGCCAGCCTAACCGTGAGTTCGCTGCGCGAGGCTCGGGCGGGCCTATCGACGGCGATGCAGCCGCTCGACCACCCCGGGGGCCGGAACGGGATTGTATTGCACATGCAGTGCCCGGACCCGCGTGGGCGCTCACAAACTGCCCCCGGTCTGTCAAAGGCGCGAGAGATTTTTTGTGCCGCTTTTACGGGCTAAGCAGAAATCTTCTGCTCGATCAGAGCATTGCCGCGCGTGCCCCCAACCAGAACCTTGCCCTTTCGCGCCCATCAAAAATGGACGATTTGTGTCGCGCGTAAAACGAACCGGTTCAGGCAATCGCTTTGATGTAAGTCAACGTCGCAGAGGAAAACTCAATTACCGTTGCCGGCTTAACGATGCCGAGATCGTGAGAATGCTCAAGCGTCTTTTGCAGCGTTTGCTGATTTTTGGATTGGGCATCCTTTGTGTCTGGTTGATTGTCTTTGTTGTCTTTGAAACCGCGGACCGCAGGTTACCCTGGATCCTGGCCGTGGGCATTACCTATGGAATTGCTGCATATATCATTCTGCCTCGTGCCGTTCGCATGGGCTTGAAGATTCTGCATCGCAAACGTGTCCCTAGTTACACAATTACGGGCGACGGATTGCCCGGTGATCCCGTGAACGTCGCACTCATAGGCACGCTCCAGCAGCTTCGCGCGGCCTTTGCGGCGCTCGGCTGGTCAGAGGCAGATGGGCTGAGTTTGGCCAGCTCATGGGGCATGATCCGCGCCTTCGTCTTGAACTCGCCATACCCCACCGCCCCGTTCAGCACCCTCTATCTTTTCGGACGTGGCCAGGACATTGGCTTTCAAAAAGCAATCGATAACAGCCCGCGAAAGCGCCATCACATACGGTTCTGGGCTTTGAGCCAAACGAGCGCCCGGAAAACCTGGGGAGCGGCAGACTTCTGGCTGAATACCGAACGCCCGTCGGACCATGAACGCGCTCTCTGGGTGGGAGCTGGCACCAGAGACACCGGCTTGTCCCTGACTCGCCTTACATTCCAGATCACCCACGCAACGGACTCGGATACGAATGCAGAGCGCGACTATATCATCGGTGAATTAAGGAAAAATCGATCGATCGAGGCGGAGAAAGCGTATCAAGCCGGCCAACGTCTCCGCACCGAGCGCGTGAACCACTACATCACGGATGGCGAGGTCATCTTGGCGAGCCTCGTGCCAAACAATGATTGATGCCACAGTCATGTTTTGCCGTCGCTACGAGACAACAACTGGTCGTACAAGCGTGCGCGCTTACAGGCGGTCGATGCACCGCTATCGAAAGCGACGCCGTCAGTCCGGGAATTGAAAACCGGTCGTTTTTGAAGGGAGCTGAGCCATGGCATCCAGCAAGCGCCCGTTTGCCGTCATCTGTCCGTATTGAAGCAACGCAGCGCGGACGGCGACTTTCACCGCCGTTCGCTTGCGGAAGACGCCCGCGGTGGATCGAATTGTAAGCGCGCCAGCAGTTCCAGGAACTCGATCCCTAACCACTTACGGCTTGGAGCGGCTCGTTCACGCGCTCATTGCTCGGGAGCACTTGGCGATGAATTCGAGCTCGTGGTTTCGGCAGCTTGGGGCAATTGTCTTGAGACTTTGGGGACGCGTCCTCTGTCTGCTGTTAGCAGCCGTAATGCCCGTCACATGTTGCGCTCTGGAAATACGGCGCGTGCAGACCTGCTCAGGCGTGGTCTTACGGTTGCGCGGCGACATTAGGGAGGGTGACTTTTCGCAGCTGACGTCTCATATCAGGGGAAACGATCCGATCCTTGGCTTTGATTTGAGTTCCGACGGTGGGGTTCTCGAGGAAGGCCTCCGGATCGCAGATCTGACACGCCGCAAAAAGCTCGTTGTCTATGTCGCCGGCGAATGCAATTCCGTTTGCGCGGATATCTTCTTTGCTGCAGCGAAAAGATATTACGCGCCGAATCCAAAAATCGGCGTTCACGCCGTTTCGAACTATAGAGATATTGAAGACACAGGCTCCAGGCTTCTGACGATAAAACTTGCCCGGCTGTGGGCCAAGCAAGGCGTGCCCAACTCCGTGATCGGCAAAATGGTCACAACCCGAGCCGAGGCGATCACCTATCTGGACCGAGCTGATTTAGCGGCTATGGACGCGTCAGAACGAAATCCATTTGTATCCAAACCCGAAAAGTCGAGCGACGCAGCAGGAGCACCGCAGCAATCAAACTGCGCAACTCAGTTGAATTCCAGTAGTGGGGTAACGCATGACCCGCCACCTCTTCGATAAAATCAGCTGGAAGCTGGCGCCATGCGATCAGCTCCAATGCCGAAGCAGCACGGACCGCGAGTCTCAGAGTCGATTTCTCGCAGCGGCTGATGCTGCTTGACGAGCCGTTCGAGGCCTTGCTGCCTCAATCATTGCTGAGGTGTTGGTAGGGCCTCGCCCGTTGCGATGGCGCCCTGCATCATCGGCATGATCGCGACCATGTTCATGGATCGGGCGTTCTAAAAAGGCAGCTTGCCGTTCAACATTCCTATTCGGCGGGAGCAGGTGATGGCTGGCCCGCCAATTGGCCCTGTGCGCGCCGATAGACCAACCAGCCAAATAGAAGCATATCCGCGAGGGCCAGCAACGAACCAGCTGCAGCTATCGGGTCGCCCATTGCATGCCCCGAATCCAACAAGGCCACGCCTGCCGCAAGGATGATCGTTGCCGCTATCCAGACCCAGACCTGCACGAAGGTCAAGCGGTGTCGGTCGATTGCCGGATGCAGATGATAGTAGACCCCGAAAAGAAATAACGACACCCAGCCGAGCAGGTTCAGGTGCGCATGCGCGGGAAAAGTAGAATGATCCTGACTGATGCCCATGACGATGCCCCAAATCATTCCGGCGACGACCATGAGCACAGCGGCCCGGAAACTTAGAACGGAAGCTTTCATTGATATCCTCCCCTATCAGTTGCGCGATCGTATCGGCCCTAGCTTTCGAGCGAAAGCCCGTCCTCAGCCGACGGCGGCCCGACTTGCGCGGAAGTACATTCCTTTGTCCCAAATGCGCCACTTTGTCACCTGAGAGCCACACAGCGGCGCCCTCAAGCTCTCAGCTGCGCTCGAGCGATCTGTCCGCGCACTAGCCCGATCTCGTTGAGAACACAGCGCAACGGCGCTTTTGACCTATTCCGGGGGTCGGAGGCGGCGTGGGAGCCTTGATACCAATTGGAGGGCTTCGGAGGGCCAGCTTGCCCGCCGCATGACGCAAGAGCATTGTTCGTTCAAGCTGATTCGGAAGTGAGGTTTTCGATATTGATGCCTCAGATCGGAGGGCTCGTGTCCGATTTTTCGCGACGTCGTTTTCTGCAATCCGCCGCCCTCGCGCTCGCCGGCGCTGCACCCGAAGCGCCGACCGCAATAGCGCAGCCGCGGCCGGCGCGGTTATCGGACATCGACCACATCATCATCATGATGAAGGAAAACCGCTCCTTCGATCATTATTTTGGCACGCTCTCGGGCGTGCGCGGTTTCTCCGATCCCAAGGCGATGCGGCTTGCGGGCGGTGGCTCGGTTTTTGAACAACCGGATCCGGAATCGCCCTCAAAGGTTGCACTGCCGTTTCATCTCGACACGACCACAACCAGCGCCCAGCGTCTTGCCGATCTCGACCACAGCTGGCCCGTGCAGCATGCGAGCTTCGCCAATGGCAAAATGAACGGCTGGCTTGCCGCCCATCGCGACGCCGACCGCAACCGCGGTCCGCTGACCATGGGCTATCTCACGCGCGCCGATCTGCCGTTCTATCACGCGCTGGCGGACGCCTTTACAATCTGCGACGGCTATTTCTGCTCCATTCTGGGGCCGACCATTCCCAACCGGTTCTTCGCGATGACGGGATCGATCGATGCCGCGGGCAGCAATAGCGGGCCGCAGATCGACAACCGTATCCGCTCGCCGATCTCCTGGGAGAGCTATCCGGAACGGCTGGAGCGCGCCGGAATCACGTGGCGCATCTATCACGATCTCGATGATTTCAACTGCAACGTCTGCAAGTTCCTGGTGCAGTACCGGCAGGCGCCCAAAAATTCGCCGCTACGCCACAACGCGCTACGCAACCGCCCCTTCTACGAACTCCTCTACGATCTACGCACCGGCAACATCCCGCAGGTGACCTGGATCGTGCCGCCGTCCTATCTATCCGAACATCCCGATTATCTTCCGGCGGCCGGCGAGCATCACACTCAGCAGATATTGTCTGCGCTGTGGTCCAATCCGTCGCTCTGGGCGCGAACGGCATTCATCATCCATTACGACGAGAACGACGGCCTGTTCGATCACGTGCCGCCGCCGACGCCCGAGCCCGGAACGCCCGACGAGTTCGTCGACCACATGCCGGTCGGACTTGGTTTTCGCGTGCCCTGCCTCGTGATTTCGCCGTTCTCGCGCGGTGGTTTTGTCTGCTCCGACACTTTCGATCATACTTCGACGCTGCGCCTGATCGAAACGCGCTGGGGTGTCGAAGTGGCCAAACTTAGCGCCTGGCGCCGTGCAACCTGCGGCGATCTCACCGCCGCGTTCGGCTTCGGCGAGCCACCAAGCCTCGATCTGCCCAGCCTGCCGGACACCGGATCGGCGTTGGCTCGTGCCGAAGACGAGGCCATGTCTCTTCCGCCGCCCGCCCCTCCGGCGGCCGAGACGCTCCCGAGCCAAGAGCCGGGCGCGCGCCCGCGCCGCGGCAAGGCCTAGCATTCCATCCGGTCGTCAGCCTCCGCGCGCGGGCCGTCTGCAACAGACACCTGACTCGACCTGTTCCCCATCCTACTGGGATCGGGCGCCTTACGGCCGGCATCGGTGTCAGTCAGTTCGTTAGATAGGACCTGGCCTCGGCCAGTTCGGGGCGCGCCGGACCGACGGGTTTGCTTAGCGCCACAAGCTTCCGGTAGGCGTCGTGAGCGGTCACGGAGTCACCCGTCTGCTTCGCGGCTCGGGCCTCGCCGAGAAGGCTGCGGAAGCGATTGGGATCGGTACGCAACATCGCCTGGTACTCGATCAGGGCCGCCGCTGGCTGCTTGAGTTCGAGCAACAGATCGGCCAATAGCGCGCGCGCCGGCAGCACCGAGGACGGGGT
>Ga0134125_10002638_pt1 | contig 21147 bp, 19 predicted proteins | sample KB31751_FD_96464 | JGI IMG/M metagenome (GOLD analysis project Ga0134125, IMG submission 96464) | Terrestrial soil microbial communities with excess Nitrogen fertilizer from Kellogg Biological Station, Michigan, USA - KB3-175-1 | ecosystem: Environmental > Terrestrial > Soil > Unclassified ... | reverse complement strand
GGAGCTCGAGCTTGCGCTTGGCCGCCAGCGCCGAGGCCCTGAGCATCGCCTCCTGTCCGGCGGTGTCGGCGTCGAGGGCGAGGAGCACCGTCTGGGCCATCCTCGCCAGCTCGCCGACCTGGTCGGGGGTCAGCGCCGTCCCCATCAGCCCTACCGCGTTGCGCATCCCGGCCTGGTGCAACGCGATCACGTCGGTGTATCCCTCGCAGAGGATCACGCGGCCCGCTTTGGCGGCGTGCGCCCGGGCGAGGTCGGCGCCGTAGAGGTGAAGGCCCTTGTGGTAGACCTCGTTGTCGGAGGTGTTCAGGTACTTCGGGCGCTTCCCGCCGCCGCCGTCGCCGCGTCCGGCCCCCTCCTCGCCGAGGTCCATCGCCCTCGCCCCGAAGCCGAGCACCCGCCCCCGGACGTCGGCGAGGGGGAACATGATCCGCGCGCGGAAGCGGTCGTAGATGCGCCCGCTCCCGCCGGAGCGCTGCACGAGCCCGGCCTCGTAGAGCTCGCGGTTGCTGAACCCGCCGCGGCGCGAGGCTTCGAGCACTTTGTCCCACGCGCTCGGCGCGAACCCGACGCGGAACTCGCGCAGGATCTCCTCGCCGAGGCCCCGCCCGGCCAGGTACTCGCGGGCCTTCGCAGCCTCCGTGGACTCCCACAGGTAGCGCTCGTAGTAGCCGGCCGTCCGGGAGAGCAGCTCGAGCAGCCGCTCGCGCTTCTTGCGGCGCTCGGCTTCTCGGGGGTCCTCCTCCTCGCGTTCGAGCTCGATCCCGTAGCGCTCAGCGAGCAGCTCCAGGGCTCCCCGGAAGTCGACCCCCTCGGTCTCCTGCACGAACGTGAAGACGTCGCCGGAGGCCTGGCAGCCGAAGCAGTAGTAGACCTTCTGGGTGGGGTCGATCCCGAACGACGGCGTTCGCTCCTCGTGGAACGGGCACAGTCCCTCGTAGCGGGCCGGCCCGGCCCGGCGCAGCTCGGTGCGGGCGCCGACGAGCTCGACGAAGTCGACCGCGTCGCGGACCTTGTCCTTCGACCCCTTGGTGTAGAGCGCCACGGCGCAGACGTTAGATGATCGGTTCCGCGGCCCTGCGCCGCCCGAGCCCCGCCCCGCCCGAGCGATCGATCAGCGCGCGAAGGCCCGCGGGACCTGAAGCTCGGTGTAGGCCCTGATGCAGTACCGGTCGGTCATCCCGGCGAGGTAGTCGGTCACGCGCCGCGCGAGCTCCTGCTCGCCGCCGCCGGCGTCGGCGTCGCCCGCCGGGAGGAGCTCGGGGTGCTCGACGTAGTGCTCGAACAGCCGCCGCACGACCGCGGCGATCTTCTCCCGCTCGGCGCGCACTTCCGGGCCCAGGTAGACGCGCTCGAACATGAACTCCCGCAGGGCCGCCATCGCGGGCCCGGCCTCGGGCCCCTGGACGACGTCGCCCTCGCGCTCGGAGTGCTCGACCATGTCGTGGACGAGGCGGTCGATCCGCGCGGAGCCGGAGTGGCCGAGCACCTCGATCGGCTCGGCCGGCAGCTCGCCCTCGCTCAGCAGCCCGGCGCGGACGGCGTCGTCGATGTCGTGGTTGATGTAGGCGACCCGGTCGATCAGCCGCACGATCCGCCCCTCGAGCGTCCGCGGCCGCTCGGCGCGGCTGGAGTGGCGGGCGATCCCGTCGCGGACCTGCTCGGTCAGGTTCAATCCGCCGGCGATCACTCCTCGCAGCGAGCCGGGGGGCGCTTCGAGGCGCTCGACGACGCGGAGGGAGTGCTCGTAGTGGCGGAAGGACATCCCGAAGCGCTCCCGCAGGCACTCGTCGAGGATCTCCTCGCCGAGGTGCCCGAAGGGCGGGTGGCCGAGGTCGTGGCCGAGGCCGATCGCCTCGGTCAGGTCCTCGTTGAGCCGCAGCGCCCGCGCGACGGTCCGCGAGATCGTCGTGACCTCGAGCGTGTGGGTGAGACGCGTCCGGTAGTGGTCGCCGCGGGGGGAGACGAACACCTGCGTCTTGTGGGTGAGGCGCCGGAAGGCCTTGCTGTGGACGATCCGGTCGCGGTCGCGCTGGAAGGGCGTGCGCAGCGAGCAGTCCTCCTCGGGGTGCTCGCGCAGCGGCGGGTAGGAGCGGGCGGCCTGCGGCGCGAGCAGGCGCTCCTCCTGCTCGCGGATCCGCTCGGCGAAGTCGGCTGCGACGGCGTGGACGTCGGTCGGGCTCACGACCCGATTCTCGCACCGCCCGCGGCCGGTCTAGCTTCGCGGGCTCCAGTCGCCTTTGCCCTGCAGGCGCCTCACCCAGTGCTCCCACTTGGTCTCGGCGGGATCCTCGCGGTACTCGGGGGCGGACCCGCCGGGACGGGGCAGCTCGGCGACCTCGCCGGAGCCGATCCGCAGGTCGACGCCGAGCTCGTGCATCGAGGCGACGTCCTCGGCGGGGACGAAGCGCTTGCCGAGACGCCCGGAGTCGATCACTAGGCCGTGGAAGATGTCCTGCTCGGGGGCGGCGACGACGTGGTTGACCTTCCCGACCTCGTCGCCGTCGCTGGAGATGACCCGCACCCCCCGGCCCAGCACCCGGTAGGCGATCGGCTGCCCCTCGTCCATGTCCGAACCATACCCGCGGGACCCGATCTCGGGGACCTTTTAAATATGAGGAGAGGTTCGCGCTATGCGGCTGCGAAGGCCGGCATGAGTCTCAGGTGCGCGTGGTGCTCGAGCGTCGCCGCGATCGCGCGTTCGACCTGCCCGAGCGCCTGCTCGCCCGCCCCGGGGGCCTCCGTGAGGGGCCGTCCGAGCGCCGCGGTCATGAACCCGTGGGCCTCCTCGTCGATCGGGAAGGACCCCGCCTCGCACGCCGCGCACACGACCCCTCCGGCGGCGCCGGAGAAGCCGACAAGATGATCGGGCTCCCCGCAGCTCGCGCACGCGCCGAGCTGGGGCGCGAGGCCCGCCGCGAGCAGGAGCTTCAGGCGGAAGCTGAGCGACCCGGCGCGGCCCGCCGCCGATGCCGGGCGCCCCTCCGCGGGTCCCGCGCCGGCCTGTGCGTCGAGCAAGCCGAGATGGCGGCAGAGCAGGTTGAAGACCCCCGGGTGGGGCTCGTTCGTCTCGAACAGCCTCCCGACCGCGTCGCAGGCGCGGGCCGCCGCGTCGATCGCGCGCGCGTCGGCGCGCAGGCGCGCGTGGGGGTCGACGGTCTGCGCGCCCGTGACCGTCAGCAGTTCGCCGCGCCCTTCGTGCAGCTCCGCGTTGATACGGAAGAACGGCTCGAGGCGCCCGCCGAAGCGGCTGCGCGCCCTCCGCACGCCCTTCGCGATCGCCGAGACCCGCCCCCGCGCGGGGGTGTAGAGGTGGAGGATCCGGTCGGCCTCGCCGTAGCGCATCGAGCGAAGCACGACCGCCTCCGTCTTGACGGGTCCGGGCACGCTCCGAGCATAGGCGGGGCAGCGGATCGTGCGGCCCGCAGGTCGGCCGCGGCTCCAGTCCGGCGCTACCCGCGTTTGGACATCGTCCTTTCGCCTCAGCATATACTTAGTATGAGTAAGCGCTAATAGAGGTCGCGGTGTCGTCTCCCCGAGAGCATCCCCAAAAAATGCCGCGCGAACGCCTGCGTCGCACCGCCCCGCTCGCGCGATTCGTGGCTCGCGCCACTGGCGAGGCCGCCCTGACTGCGCTGCGCCGGCGGCTGCGCGAGGAGCGAAGCGTCGAGTCCCATCTGCGTGCCGCCGAGCGCTACGCCCAGCTGTTCGGCGAGTCGAAGGGAGCGCTGATGAAGGCGGCGCAGATGTTCTCCTACGCCGCAATCCGTTTCGCGGTTCCCCTCGAGCTCCAGACGATCTACCAGAGCGCCTTCGAGCGTCTGCTGGACGACGCGCCGCCGATGGCGCCTGCGCTCGCGCGTGCGGTCGTCGAGCACGAGCTGGGCGAGCGGCTCGACGCGGCGTTCGCCGCATTCGAGCCGGAGCCGCTCGCGGCAGCGTCGATCGGCCAGGTCCACGCGGCGAGGCTGCACGACGGCCGCGAGGTTGCGGTCAAGGTCCAGTATCCGGGCGTCGCCGAGGCGATCCGCGCCGACCTCGCCAACGCCGAGCTCCTGGCGTCGTTCCTGACCTTCGCGATCGGCGCGATGTTCCCGCGCGGCCAGCGGCTGGACCTGCGCAACGCGGCACGCGAGATCGGGGCGCGCATCGAGGAGGAGCTCGACTACCAGCTGGAGGCGAGCAGGCAATCGGGCTTCGCCGAGCACTACCGAGGCCATCCCTTCATCCGCGTGCCCAATGTGATCGACGAGCTGAGCACCCCGCGCGTGCTGACGCAGGAGCTGATGAGGGGTCTGTCGTGGAAGGAAGCCCTCACCGCCGAGCAGGCCCTTCGCGACCAGTGGGCCGAGGCGATCCACCGCTTCCTCTATGGGTCGATGTACCGCCTGCAACGCCTGAACGCCGATCCACACCCGGGGAACTTCCTGTTCCACGACGACGGGAGCGTGACCTGCCTGGACTTCGGCAGCGTGAAGCAATTCGAGGTGGAGCACGCGCTGATGCTCAGGGCGATCTTCCGGGAATGCCTGCGTAACGACGTGCTGGGCACCTGGAGGGCGAGCGTGGAGGCAGGTGCCTGGAGTTCGTCGGATCCGGTCACCCCCGAGGAAGCGTTCGCCTATTGGCACGGGGACAACGCCCTGGTCTGGGCATCGGGGCGTTTCGTCGCGACCCCGGGCTACGTCGCGAAAGGCATCGCGCGCCGCTACTCGCCGATCGGCCCCTCCTCCAACGCGCTGCGCCACCTTCGGCTGCCGCCCGAGCTGGCGCTCATGGTGAGGATAGAAATCGCCCTGACCTCCCTGATCGGCCGGCTGCGCGCAGGCAACGACTGGGCCTCGTTCGCGGCGGAGTACTGCGAAGACGCCGAGCCGGTCACCGAGATGGGCAAGCGCGAGCGCGCCTTCTTCGATCGCCGTGAGAAGGAGCGCGTCGCCGAAGCCGAGGCCCGATGAAGATCGCAATTGTCGTCGGGTCGCTGTCGAGCCTCGTTCCGACCGGCACCCCCCTTACGCGACGGCATCGCGGACTTGGGTGGAGTAGCGACCCGGCCGCCGGGGCTACGCCGGTGCGCCGCCGAGCAGGCTCATCATCATCGGGACCCACGCGCCGACAAGCGTCTCGTCGTCGACCTTGCTCTCCGCGCCGAACACGTCGCGCAGGATGCGGTTGCAGAGCAGCGACCCGAGGCCGAGCGCGGCGATCGCCGCAGCCCTATCCCCGTCTGGTTCGCCGCTGCTGTCCCCGACCCACGAGGCGAACCCGTCGAACGTAGAGCTCACGAGCTGATCGACCGCGCCGGACAGCAGCTCGGGGTGGCTGCGCGCCTGCGCGGCGAGGATCCGCATCAGCTCCGCCTCGCGATCGAGTTCGGCCAGGACGTAGCGTGCGATCAGCGTCAGTTCCGCTTTCAGGTCCCCCAGCCCGACCAGCACCCGGCGGATGTCGCGCAGCGCCTCCAGGCGCGCCAGCTGGCGCTCGACCCCAGCGGTGAGCAACGCCTGCTTGCTGTCGAAGTGGTGGTAGAGCCCGCCGGCCCCCGGGGACAGACCCGCCGCGGCTTCGATCGTCGCGATGCTCGTCGCGGCGTAGCCCCGCTCGCTGAACAGCCGCATCGCCTCATCAACTATTCGTTCCCGTGTAGTGCTTGACATGAACCTTCCCTAAGTATACACTTGATTAGAACAAGCGGCCATGGTGGAGTAGAGATTGCCCGACAGCGGATTCTCCCCGGAACGGAAGCCATTCGAAGAAGTGATGGCGCACGGGCGTCTTAGGCGCACCGCTCCCCTGGCGCGGCTGGCGGCCCGCAGCGCGGGCGTCGCGGCGATGTCGGCGATCCGCGGCAGCGAGGACGAGGCCGCGATCGAGTTCCACCACCAGATGGCGGATCGCTACGCCCAGGCGCTCGGGCACTCGAAGGGCGCGCTGATGAAGCTCGGGCAGATGCTCTCCTTCGCGGCGGTGCGCTCGATGGTGCCGCCGGAGCTGCAGGCGATCTACCAGGCGGCGCTCGGGCGGCTTCGCACGGAAGCTCCCCCGATGGAGCCGGAGCTCGCGAGAGTGGTTCTCGAGCGCGAGCTCGGGGCTCCGGCGTATGAGTTCTTCCTCGAGTTCGACTGGGATCCGCTGGCCGCGGCGTCGATCGGCCAGGTGCACGCGGCGATGCTCCACGACGGGCGCGCGGTGGCGGTCAAGATCCAGTACCCGGGGATCGCCGAGGCCGTCCGCGCCGACCTTCGGAACGTCGAGCTGCTGGCGTCGTTCCTGACGCTGACCGTCGGCGGGCTGTTCCTGCGTGGACAGCGACTCGGCCTGCGCAGCGTCGCGCGCGAGATCGGCGCGCGAATCGAGGAGGAGCTCGACTACCGGCTCGAGGCGAGCAACCAGGCGGAGTTCGCCTCGCTCTTCCGAGGACACCCGTTCATCCGCGTCCCCGGCGTGATCGAGGAGCTGTGCACGGCCCGGGTCCTCACCCAGGAGCTCGCGCACGGCCGACCGTGGGAGGACGCCCTCACCGCCGAGCAGGGCCTGCGCGACCAATGGGCCGAGGCCATCCACCGCTTCGTGATGGGCACCTACTGCCGTCACGGCCTGTTCAACGCCGACCCTCATCCGGGGAACTTCCTGTTCCACGACGACGGCAGCGTCACGTGCCTCGACTTCGGCAGCGTCAAGCGGCTCCGGCGCGACCAGGTCGAGATGCTCGTCGCGATCTTCCGTCACGTGCTGCGCGGGGACGTGCGCGGCACCTGGCGGGCGAGCGTCGAGGCCGGCGTGTGGCGGTCTTCGGACCCCGTCACCCCGGAGGAAGCCTTCTCCTACTGGCGTGAGGACAACGCGCTGTTCTGGGCTGAGGAGCGATTCGTCGCCACGCCCGAATACGCGGCCAGGAGCATCCAGCGCCGGTTCTCGCCAGTCGGGCCTTCCAGCAACGCGCTGCAGCACTGCACGATGCCCGCTGAGTACACGTACATGGTCAGGATCGAGATCGCCCTAGCCTCGGTAATCGGCCACCTCCGAGCCGGCAACCGGTGGGGGTCTTTCGCTGCTGAGTACTGCGAGGACGCGATCCCCGAAACGGAAATGGGAATGCGCGAGCGCGCGTTCCTCCAAGCGAGAGCGGAGATCCCGTGAAACCCCAAACCGCGACCGTTCTCGCGACGGCTTTCCTCTGCGCGGCTTCAACGACCGCGGCAGTGGCATCGACCGCCGCGCCACTCCCATCGGCGGGCCCGCCCGTGCAGCTCGCGGCGGCGCTCACGCCTAACGTGCCGGGAGCGCCCACGAACCTGTCCGCCACGTTGACCCTGCCCGGGACCGGGGCCGGCTCGACTCCGGCCCGTTCGCTGCTCGTGCTCGGACCGAGGGGCATGAGCCTGGACGCGCGTGGTCTTTCGACCTGCACGGCGGACAGGCTCGAAGCGGTGGGACCGCGAGGCTGTCCGGCCCAGGCGCGGGTCGGCTTCGGCGGCGGGGTCGGGGAGGTCTCCTTCGGGAGCGAACGCGTCCGCGAGCCGTTCGTGCTGGACTTCTTCCTCGCCCCTCCGACGGGCGGCCGTCTCGCTGTGCTGGCCCTGCTCAGCGCCCACAGCCCGATCGGGCTGGAAATGGTCTTGAAGGGCGCGGAAGTCCGGGGTCCGTCTCCCTACGGGTTCGGGCTCGCCCTCGCGCTGCCCGCGATCGAAACGGTGCCCGGAGCCTCCGCCGTCTCGATCGAAAGCGGCTTCGTCTCGATCGGCGGATCGAACATCGCCTACTACGAGCGACGGCACGGGGTCCGCACGCTCGAGCACGTGAGGGGCCTGATCGCCCCGCGGACGTGCCCAAGCGGCGGGTTCCCCTTCGAGACGACCGTCACGTTCGAAGACGGCACGACGAGCGTCGCGCGGACCTCGTCTCCCTGCCCGGCGAGACATCGATGAGCTCCGCCCTCCTGAAGGCCGGCGCGACGGCGCTCCTGCTCAGCCTCGCCGCCTGCACGGCGCCGGCGGCCTCATCGCGAGCGGCGACGACGGCGCGGCTCACGTCGCTGCTCTCGGTGGGGCGCGGCGCCTCCTTCGGCGCGGTGACCTTCGAGGTGCGTTTCAGCGACCCCGACACGGCGATTCCGGCGCCGGTCCGGGTGGCGACGCTGAGCCTCCCCACCGGGCTCACGCTGCAGGTGCCGCGCCTGAGCGCCTGCGAGCCGCGCCGGCTCGCGGCGCACGGACCCGGGCGCTGTCCCGACGCCTCGCTGCTGGGGCGGGGCCGGGCGCTGGTCGAAGGACGGGCCGGCTCGCAGGTGATCTCCGAGCAGATCTCGCTGTGGGCGTTCCTCGGCCCGTTGCACGACCTGCAGCCGACGGTCGAGATCCTCGCCCGCGGTTACACGCCGTTCGACAGGAGAATCGTTCTCGGCGGCCTCGTGCAGGCCCCCGAAGGCTCCAGGGGGGAACAGCTCGTGCTGAGGATCCCGCCCGTGAGGACCCTGCCGCTGGAGCCCGACGCGTCGGTGTCGACGATGACGCTGACGATCGGCGCCGTGCCGGGACGTCCACGGCGCAACGGCAACGCGGTGAAGGTGCCGAGAAGCTGCCCTCGCGGCGGCTTCCCGGTAGCCGGGGAGTTCGTGTACGCCGACGGCTCCACCAGCAGCGCACAGACCACGATCCCGTGCCCCCGATGAGAAAGAGGTGACGATGACCCGGCAACGAGCAGATAGCCGCCGGCTCCGCGCGTTCGGCCCCGGCCTCCTTTGCCTGGCCGCGCTCGCGGTCGCCGGATCCCCCGCCGACGCACGCACCGTCTCGCTCAACGAGACCGGACATCTGCACCTCACGAGCAAGCACAACTTCACCCTCAACGAGCAGGGGTCGGCCTCGGGCACGATCGCCGGCGCGATCTACGTTCGCCTGACGGCGGTCTCGACGAGCCGGGTGACGGTCGAAGTCAGCATCCGCCCGCCAGGGGGCTCGATCTCCGGGAAGGGGTCCGGCAGCTACCGGCGCACGGGCAGCATCGCCAACTTCTCGGGGACGATGTCCTTCGGCAGCGGCACCGGACGATTCGCGCGCGCCCACGGAGCAGGCCTGAGCTTCAGCGGCAAGATCGAAGAAGCCAACCGCGACGCCATCACCGTGTACGTGCGGGGCACGGTGTCGGACTGACCCGCGCCGATGCTCGAGCTGTGCGATCTCGTCAAGCACTACCCGGCCGTCGGCAGCGAGACGGTGCGGGCCGTCGACGGGGTGTCGCTCGCGGTCGCCCCCGGCGAGACGGTCGCCCTCTATGGGCCCAGCGGCTCGGGCAAGACGACGCTGCTGCTGATGGTCGCGATGCTGCTGGCGCCGACCGCGGGCACGATCACGATCGGCGAGCGCGACACGGCGACGCTCTCCGAGCGTGAGGCCTCGCGCTTCAGGCTCATGGAGCTCGGCTTCATCCGCCAGAGCTTCGACCTGCTGCCGGGCGTGACCGCGCTCGACAACGCAACCCTGAAGCTGTTGAAGACGATGCGCTGGCGCGAGGCCCAGCGCGAGGTGGCGCCCCTGCTGGAACGGCTAGGGCTGGGCGGCCGGCTGCGCCACCGCTCGGAGACCCTCTCGATGGGCGAGCGCCAGCGCGTGATGATCGCCCGAGCGCTCTCGACGAAGCCCTCCCTGCTGCTGGCCGACGAGCCCACCGGGAGCCTCGACAGCAGGCGCGGTCGCGAAGTGCTCGAGCTGCTCGGCGAGCTCTGCCGGGAGCGGCGCGTGGCGAGCGTGATCGTGAGCCACGACCCGATGGCGGCAGAGTACGCGGACCGCGCGCTCGCGCTCCGCGACGGGAGGCTCGTCGAGCTGGACCATGGCGGCGCGCCCGTACACGAGCGGGCGATCGCCGGGGCGTGCGTCGACGCCGCTCCCCCGGCGTCGCCGTGAAGCCGCTCAACGCGCTCGCGCTCTACCGCGTCCGGCTGCGCGCGCGGCTCTGGCAGGAATGCTTCGCGGTGATCGGCATCGCCGCCGGGGTCGCGCTCCTGTTCTCCTCCCAGGTCGCGACGTCGAGCCTCGGGAGCTCGGTCGGCCAGCTCTCCCGGGGCATCGCCGGCGACGCGACGCTGCAGGTCAGGGCGCGAGACCCGCACGGCTTCCAAGAAGACTTTCTGCGGCGCGTGCGCGCGCTGCGGGGCGTCCGCGCGGCCGCGCCGGTGCTCGAAGCCGACGGACGCGCGCTCGGCCCGCGTGGCAGCCGAGCCGTCGAGCTGATCGGGGCCGACGCGAGCCTCTCGCGGCTCGGCGGCAGGCTCGTCCGTGACCCCTCGCTTCGGCCGTTCGGCGGGATCGGCGCGGTCGCGCTGCCGGCCGGGCTCGCGGGCGCGATCGGCGTGAGCCGGTTCGGGCAGGAAGTCCGTTTCCAGCTCGCCGGCCGCACCGTCGAGGTCCCGCTCTACACCCGCCTGCACAAGCGCCAGATAGGACAGCTCGTGGCCGCGCCCGTGGCGCTCGTCCCGCTCTCCACCGCCCAGGAGATGACCGGGCTCGCGGGCCGCGTCAGCCGCGTCCTCGTCGAGCCGGCCCCGGGCCCGCAGGCGGCGGTGCAGCGCGGACTGCGGGCGCTGGCCGGCGGTCGTCTCGACGTCGAGTCGATCGACCACGAACAAGCGCTGTTCGCGACGGCGTCCACGGCGAGCAACCAGTCGACGGCCCTGTTCGCGGCGATCAGCGCGCTTGTGGGGTTCCTGTTCGCGTTCAACGCGGTGCTCTTCTCGGTCCCGCAGCGACGGAGGCTGATCGTCGATCTGCGCCGCGAGGGGTACACCCCGGCGGCGGTCCTCGCCGTCCTGCTGCTCGACGCGCTGCTGCTCGGACTGCTCGCCGTCACGCTCGGCCTCGCGCTGGGCGAGGAGCTCTCAAGCCACCTGCTGCGCTCGAACCCCGCCTTCCTCTCGCTCGCCTTCACGCTCGGCACGCAGCGCGTCGTGAGCTGGCAGAGCGTCGCGCTGGCGGCTGGGGGCGGCATGCTCGCGGCGACCCTCGCGACGCTCGTCCCGCTGCGGGACATCTTCTCCTCCGATCCCCTCGCGGCGACCGGCGGGCAGGAGAGCGGGAGCATGCGACGGGTCGAGCGGCGCGCCGCCCTCTGTGGCGCGGCGTGCGTCGCCGCGGCGACGATCACGCTCCTCGTCTCACCCGACGCGGCGATCCCGGCGATGGCGCTGCTGGTGGGCGCCCTGCTGCTGGTTCTCCCGCTCGCGCTCAGCGCCGTGCTCGCGGCCCTCACACGCTGCGCCCGGTCGGCGGCCTTCCTCGTGCCGCACGTCGCCGCGATGGAGCTGGGCGCGGCCGGGGCGCGCGCCGTCGCGATCAGCGCGACCGGGGCGATGGCGATCTTCGGGAGCGTCGCGATCCAGGGCGCGCACGGCGATCTGCTCGCCGGCCTGGAGAACGCGGCGCGAGACGTGAGCTCCTCCACGGACGTATGGATCGCGCCGGGCGGGTCCTACGACCTGATGAACACCGCTCCCTTCGCCCCCGCCGGCCGGGCCCGGCTGGAGCGTCTTCCCGGGGTACGCGCCGTACGCGACTACCGCGGTGGCCTGCTCGACCTCGGCCGGCGCCGCGTGCTCGTGATCGCGCCCCCCGGCGGCTCGGGTCCGATCCTGCCCGCTTCTCAGATCGTCGAGGGGGATCCCGGCCTGACGGCGCGACGGCTTCGCAGCGGGGGCTGGGCGGTCCTCTCGAAGGCGCTCGCCGGCGAACAGCGCCTGCATCTCGGAGAGGCCTTCACGCTCGCCTCGCCCGACCCGGCCGTCTTCCGGGTCGCGGCCCTCTCCACCAACCTCGGCTGGGCCCCGGGCGCGATCGTGATGAGCTCAGCCGACTACGCGCGCGCCTGGGGCAGCAACGACATCAGCGCCTTCAGCGTCCTGCTGGCCCGCGGCGCCCGGCCCGGCGCGGTCAGAGACGAGATCCAGGCGACGCTGGGGCCCCGCTCGACGCTCGTGGCGCAGACCGCGGGCGCCCGCTCCGAGCAGCAGAGCGAGCTGAGCCGTCAGGCCCTCTCGCGCCTGACGCAGATCGCCACCCTGATCCCGATCGTCGCCGCGCTCGCGATGGCGGCGGCGATCGGGGCGATGATCTGGCAGCGGCGACCGCGCCTGGCGAAGCTGAAGCTCGAAGGGATCCCTCGCTCAGACCTGTGGCAGACGGTGCTGCTGGAGAGCCTCGTGCTGCTGGGCGTCGGCTGCCTGGTCGGCGAGGCCTTCGGCCTCTACGGCCAGCAGCTGGCAGACCGTGCGCTGGCCGACACGATCAACTTCCCGGTCGTTCACTCGCTCTCGGCCACGGCGGCCCTCTCGGGCCTCGCGCTGATGGCGTTCACGACGCTCGCGATCCTCGCCGCGCCGGGCTGGCTGGCGACGGCGGTGCCGCCCGGGCTGGCGCTGCAGGACTGACGCACCCCTTCCTATACTTAATGAAGTAATGCCCGACCACGCCCCCGTAGTCCTGTACACGACAGATCCGTGCTCCTTCTGCGTCCGCGCGAAGGGGCTGCTGTCCTCCCGCGGCGTCGAGTTCTCCGAAGTGAACCTCTCGAAGGATCCTGAGGGTCGCCTGCAGCTCGCCCGGCAGACGGGGATGATGAGCTTCCCTCAGATCGTCGTCGGGGACCGGCTCGTGGGCGGGTGGAGCGAGCTGCTCAAGGCCGAGGAGGACGGGCACCTGGAGGAGCTGCTGTGGCCCGAGGCCGCGTGACGCGGCGCCGCGGCCGCGGCTGGCAGGTCTCGCACACGTAGGTCCCGCGCCCCGCGACGACGATCTTGCGGACCTCGGTCCCGCAACGCACGCACGGCTCCCCCGCGCGCAGGTGGATCTGGAAGCGGTCCTGAAAGGAGCCCCGCACCCCGTCGATGTGGCGGAAGTCATCGATGCTCGCCCCGCGCGCGTCGATCCCGGCTCTAAGCGCGGCGACGATCCCCTCGCGCAGCAGCTCGTACTGGGCCCCGGTCAGCTTCCCCGCCTCGCGCATCGGATGGACGCGCGCGAAGAACAGCGCCTCGTCGGCGTAGATGTTCCCGACCCCCGCGATCCGCCGCTGGTCGAGCAGCATCGCCTTGATCGGCGCCCGGCGGCCGCGCATCGCCTCGCGCAGGTGCTCGGTCGTGAAGCCCTCGTCGAACGGCTCGAGGCCTAGGCGGGCGTCGAGGAAGCGCTCGAGCTGCTCCGAGCCGAGCAGCAGCTCGCCGGTCCCGAAGCGTCGCGGGTCGGTGATCGCCAGGCGCACCTTCCCCTCCCCCTTGCGCCGCCCGAGCAGGATCCGCACGCGCGTGTGGGGCGGCTCGAAACGATCCCCGCCCGCCCGGACGAGCACCGAGCCGGTCATGCGCAGGTGCTGGGCGAGGTGCACGTCGCCCTCTAGATGCCACAGCAGGTACTTCCCGCGCCTGCCGAGCGTCTCGATCCGCCGGCCCTGCACGGCCGCCTCGAGCTCGGCGGGCGCCAGCGGGCGCGGCCAGCGCGGGTCGAGGATCTCGATCCGCTCGATCCGCCGGCCCTCGACCAGCGGGGCCAGCTGGCGGCGGATCGTCTCGACCTCGGGAAGCTCGGGCACCGCCTCAGCTTAGGAACGGCGCGCCCGGGAGCCGCGCCGAGCGCTCACCGGCCAGCCACGCGAGGACCGTCGCGCCGACGTCGGCCATCGGCCCGTCGTGGCGGGCGCCGCCGTAGCCCTCCCCCCGGGCCGCCCGCGCGGCCATCTCCCCGGTCGCGGCGAGCAGCGGGACGTGCTCGCGGGTGTGGTCGGTGCCGGGGTGCAGCGGGTCGACGCCGTGGTCGGCCGTCACGATCAGCAGGTCGCCCTCGCGCAGGCCCGCCAGCAGATCGCCGACGCGAGCGTCGATCTCGGCCAGCGCCCGGGCGAAGCCGGCGACGTCCTTGCGGTGGCCGTAGATCTGGTCGGTCTCGATCAGGTTCACGAACACGAGCGCCGGCGGGTCCCCGTCGAGATCCTCCGCGAGCGCGCCGAGCGAGCCGAGCGCCTGCTCGTTGGTGGCGCCGGGCCTCGAGTCCGAGAGGCCCCGTCCCGCGAACAGGTCCGAGATCTTGCCGACCCCGACGACCGCGGCCCCGGCGGCGCGGAGCTCCTGAAGGTAGCTCGACCGTGGCGGCGCGAGCGCGAAGTCGCGCCGCCCGGCGGTCCGCTCGAAGGCGCCGGGCTCTCCCGCGAAGGGCCGCGCGATCACCCGCCCGACCGCGTGCGGTCCCGCCATCGCTTCGCGCGCCCGCCGGCACGCTTCGTACAGGCCCTCGGCGGAGAGCCGTTCGGAGTGGGCGGCGAGCTGCAGGACCGAGTCCTGGGAGGTGTAGAGGATCAGGCCGCCGCCGCTCAGGTGCTCCTCGCCGAACTCCTCGATCGCCGCGAGGCCGTTGTCGGGGCGGTTGCAGATGACCGCGTGGCCCATCGCGGCTTCCAGGCGCGAGACGAGCTCCGGGGGGAAGCCTTCGGGGTAGGTCGGAAGCGGCGCCGCGAGCGTCACCCCCATCAGCTCCCAGTGCCCCGTGATCGAGTCCTTTCCCGGCCCGAGCGGCGCGAGCCGTCCGTGAACCGCCGCGCCGGGAGCCGGGGGCACGCCGTCGATCGGAACGATCGAGCCGAGCCCGAGCGCGCCGAGGTTGGGCAGATCGAGGCCCCCGTTCGCCTCCGCGAGGTGGGTCAGCGTGCAGGTCCCCTCGTCCCCGTAGGCGGCCGCGTCGGGGAGCGCGCCGGCCCCGCACGCGTCGATCACGAGCACGAACGCTCGCCGTGGGCCGCTCGAGGTCATGCCCGATGTCTACCGGCCGGCGAGGCCGCCCGTCGCCTGGACGGGCGCGCCGCCCCCTTCCGTGCTCGCCGCGCGGGGGTGCGCGCCGAAGTACGCGTCCTTCAGGCGGTCGGCCGAGAGGTGCGTGTAGACCTGCGTCGTCGCGAGGTCGGCGTGGCCGAGCATCTCCTGCAGCGAGCGCAGGTCGCAGCCGCCCGCGAGCAGGTGGGTGGCGAAGGTGTGGCGCAGCGTGTGGGGGCTCATCTTCTCCTCAAGGCCCGCCCTCCGGGCGTGCCCCTGGACGATCTTGTACAGGCCCTGGCGGGTCAGCACGCCGCCGCGGTGGTTGACCAGCAGGCGGGTCTGCGGGCGGCCTCCGACGAGCTCCGGGCGCCCGCCTCGCAGATAGACCGAGAGCGCCGCGAGCGCCTGGCGCCCGACGGGGACGATCCGCTCCTTGTTGCCCTTGCCGCGGGTCCGCAGCAGGCCCTCCTCGAGGTCGACGTCGGAGAGCTCGAGGCCGACCGCCTCCGAGGCGCGCAGCCCGCACGCGTACATCATCTCGAGCAGCGCCCGGTCGCGCAGCGCGAGCGGCTCGGAGCCGCGGGGCTGCTCGAGCAGCCGGCGGACCTCCTCACGCGAGAGCACCCGCGGCAGCCGTTGGGGCTTGCGGGGGCCGTGCAGGTCCGCGGTCGGGTCGTGGGCGATCGTCTCCTCGCGACGCAGGTGGCGGTAGAACGAGCGCAGGCACGCGACCTTGCGCCCGAGCGTCGTCGGCGCGACCGGCGCGCGGCCGTCCCGGCCCGCGGCGAGCTCGTCTAGGAAGGCCGCGAGGTCGGAGTGGCGGGCGTCCTGCACGCTCAGCCCCCGGCGGCCGAGGAAGGCGGTGAACTGGTGCAGGTCCGAGCGGTAAGCCTCGAGCGTGTTGCGGGACAGCCCCCGCTCGAGCTCCAGGTAGGCGAGGAAGTCGCCCACGAGCCGCTCGGCCGCCTGCTCGGCGCCCCCCGGCGGACCGGGTCCGGGCGGCGGGGCCGGCGTGCTCGAGACGGTTTCGAGGGAGGCCATGGAGACACCTTCGCTCCAATCGCCGGCGCTCCTTGGAGGTGCAATCAGATGTTCAGTCGTCGCGCGAGCCAGAACAGCGCGATCAGGGTCTTCGCGTCGCGGCACTCGGCGAGCGCCTCGTCGAGCCGCGCGAGCGGCCACGGGACGATCTCGATCCGCTCCTGCTCGCCGCTCTCGGCGCTCTCCTCGTACAGGTCGGTGGCCGCGAACAGGTGAACCCGCTCGTCGGTGAAGCCGGCGCCGGTGTAGTAGGTGACGATCGGCTCCCAGCTGCGCGCCCCGCGGCCGATCTCCTCGGCCAGCTCGCGCCGCGCGGCCGGAAGCGGCTCCTCTCCGGGCTTGTCGAGGCGACCGGCGGGGATCTCGAGCAGGTCCGCCTCCCCGACCGCCTCGCGGGGCTGGCGCACCAGCCAGACGCTCGTCTCGTCGTAGGCGAGCATCCCCACGGCCCCGGCATGTCGGACGATCTCGCGGCTCACCTCTTCCCCGTCGGCGTGGCGGAAGCGCTCGACCCGCACGTCGACGATCCGACCCGAGTAGACCGTCTCCCCGCCGAGATCGGTGAACGCGCGGGGCGAGCCGGGATCCCGCTCCTGCGCGGGGCCTGGATCCTGCGCGGCGCCCGGATCCTGCGCGGCGCCCGGATCCTGCGGGGCGCCGCTCACGCCGCCTCGCTGCCGCCGTCCTCGGCCTGGCGCTCGCTCACGCCTCCGAGGGCCTTGCTCTGAGCCGCGCTGCCAAGCGCCTCGCCGGTGCTGCCAAGCGCCTCGCCGGTGCCGCCAAGCGCCTCGCCGGTGCCGCCAAGCGCCTCGCCGGTGCCGCCAAGCGCCTCGCCGGTGCCGCCAAGCGCCTCGCCGGTGCCGCCAAGCGCCTCGCCCGCGCTGCCGAGGGGCTCCTCCGCCGCTGCCGGCGCCTCAACGGCCGCCAGCTGGCCGAGCGCCGTGCCGCCCGCGAGCGCGGCGCCGAAGAACAGCGGGTCCGCGGCGATCCCCCGTCCCATCGTCTCCGCGGGCAGGCCGCTCGCGGCGTAGGCGGGCAGGTCGATCTCGGCGCGGCGCCAGTCGTGGCGGGTGACCCGGGCGGGGCGCTCGACGTCGAGCGAGAGCGCCGGACGCTCCGTGGCCGCGGAGCCGAACACGGCCCCGAGGCCGGCCCGCAGCTCCGAGCCGACGGGCGAGCGCATCCCGGCGGGCAGCGCGACGGTGACGGGCTCGAGCAGCAGGTCGAGGACGGTCAGCGTGTGGTGGGAGATGCCGCGGTGACGAGCGCGGCTGTCGCCCGAGGACATCCGCGCGACGAGCAGCGCGGGGCAGCCGAGGGCGAGCGCGACGTGGGCGCTGTCGAGCGCCGTCATCCCGCCGTGGCCGAGCCGCGAGGAGGAGCCGACGATCCCGGGCCCGGGGCCGCAGACGGCCGCCTCCCATCCGAGCTCGCCGAACCCGTGGTAGAGCGCGCCCGCGACGCTGATCGCCTCGTGCTCGCCGCCGAACGCGGCGCCGGCGGTGATGTGGCCCGCGAGCAGCCCCCGCTCGCGAAGCGCCGCGACGGTCTGTGAGTGCCCGCCCGGCAGCGCGCCGCCGGCGGTCTGGACGTAGCCGAGACGGCCCCCGGGCGTGCCCTGCGCGAACGCCCACGCGACGGGCGCGAGCTGGCCGTGCAACGCGAGCACCGCGACAGGCCGCCCGAGCGGGACGCGCAGCTCGCCGTCGCGCTCGACCGGCGCGACGGTGTGCTGGAGGCTCGTGTAGTTGAGCTTCATCACGTTGCGATCGCTCGCGCCGGGGAACTCGAGGCCCCGCGTCAGGTTGACGTGAACGACGTCGAAGCCGCCCGAGCCGAGACCGAGGTCGAGCGCTTCGACGTTGACGATCACCTCATCCCCCTCCCGGCACGGCCCGACCGTCGAGACGTCCGCGACGGCCCGCCGCTCGGCGCTCGGCTCACCGGCCGAGACGGCCACGGTCATGCGCTGCTCGCCGCGCGCGGGCGGCGGCTCGGCCTGCAGGACGGTGGCGCGGCGGAGCTTCAGCATCGTGGCTGGAAGCTATCGAGCCGCGTCGGGCCGGAGCGCCGCGACCTCGTCGAGCAGGGCGCGCGAGACGGCGAGCATCTCCTCCAGCGCGAGCGCCGCCACCCGCTCGCCAGGCTCGTGGTTGCGCTCGGTTCCGTTCGCCAGGTTGACCGTCTGGAAGCCCGCCGCGATCAGAGCGTTGGCGTCCGAGCCGCCGCCGCTGGAGATCCTGACCGGCTCGTAGCCGCACGAGCGCAGCGCGGCCTCGGCGGCGCGGACCGGCGGAGCGGAGGGCGCGAGGCGATAGCCGGAGAACGTCCGCCGCACCTCGACGTCCACGTCGCACTCGCACTCGGGGTCGTTGGCCGCGCGGTTGATGCGGTCGACGACCTCGGCGACGAGCGCCTCCCCGCGGGCGTCGTCGAGTCCCCTGACCTCCCCGGTCAGCGTGCAGCGTTCGGGCACGACGTTGATCGCGGTCCCGCCGTGGACCATCCCCACGTTCACCGTCCCCTCCCCCTCGACCCACCCGTGCCGCATCATCGCGATCGCCCGGCTCGCCGCGAGGATCGCCGAGCGGCCCTCCTGCGGGCGGATCCCGGCATGCGCCGCGGCACCCCGGAAGGACGCCTCGAAGCGGAAGTGGCAGGGCGAGTCGATCACGACCTCGCCGATCGGCGAAGCGTGGTCGAAGACGTAGCCGTATTCGCTGCGCAGCTGCGAGGCGTCGAACTCGGCAGCACCGGCGAGGGCGATCTCCTCGCCGACGGTGAACAGCAGCTCGATGTCGACCGGCGCGCCTTCGTGGTGGACCTGGCGGGCGAGCGCGAGCAGGACCGCAACGGCCGCCTTGTTGTCAGCGCCGAGGATCCCCTCGTTCGCGTTCACCCAGAACCCCTCCTCGAGCACCGGCTCGATCGGCGCGACGGCGGGGACGGTGTCGAGGTGCGCGCACATCAGGACCGAGCGTCCCTCCCGGGTGCCGCCGGGCAACCGCGCGAGCAGGTTCCCGCAGTCCGAGCCGATCGCCTCCCCCGCGCGGTCCTCGGAGACCTCCAGGCCGAGCGCCGAGAGCTCGGCGATGACCCGCTCGGCGCACGCGCGCTCGCGCAGCGAGGGGCTGTCGATCGCGCACAGCTCGGCGAAGATCCAGTGCAGGTAGCGCTGCTCCAGCGTGCCGCCGGAGAGTGCCCCCTCGGCGCTTGCGCTCACGGCCGGGCTGAGTGCTCGCCGGCCAGGCCGGCCGAGGCGCGGGTGTCTGCGACCCGGACCTCCTCGCGCTCCTCGCCCGAGGGCGATCCGGCCAGCGCCGCCGCGACGAACTCGCGGAACATCGGCGCCGGGCGCTCCGGGCGCGACTTGAACTCGGGGTGGAACTGCGAGGCGACGTAGAACGGGTGCTCCGGCAGCTCGACGACCTCGACCAGCCGCTCGTCGGGCGAGGTCCCCGAGATCCCGAGGCCCGCGCTCTGCAGGCGCTTGCGCAAGAGGTTGTTGACCTCGTAGCGGTGGCGGTGGCGCTCGTAGATCACGGCCTCCCCGTAGATCTCCCGCACGCGCGTGGAGTCGTGCAGCTTGATCGGGTCGGCGCCGAGGCGCATGGTGCCGCCGAGGTCGGCGACCTCCTTCTGCTCGGGCAGCAGATCGATCACGGGATGCGGCGTCTCGGGGTCCATCTCGGTCGAGTTGGCGCCCTCCAGGCCGGCGACGTTGCGCGCGAACTCGCTCACCGCGACGTGCATCCCCAGGCAGATGCCGAGGTAGGGGATCTGCTGCTCGCGCGCGACCTGCGCGGCGTGGATCTTCCCCTCCCATCCCCTGCCCCCGAAGCCGCCGGGGATCAGGATGCCGTCGAGCCCGCGGAGCCGCTCGGCCGCCTGCGCCGGGTCGAGCAGCCGCTCGGAGTCGATCCAGTCGATCTCGACGCGGCTGTCCTGCAGCGAGGCGGCGTGGCGCAGGGATTCCGACACGGACAGGTAGGCGTCCTCGAGCTGCACGTACTTGCCGACGAGGCCGATCTTGACGGTGCGGGTGGCTCGGGCCGAGCGTTCGATCGGCTCCTTCCAGCGCTCGAGGTCCGGCTCCGGCGCCTCGACGCCGAAGTGCTCGAGGATGAAGTCGTCGACTCCCTGCTCGCGGAACGTGAGTGGCACCTTGTAGATGTTGTCGACGTCGCACGCCGAGACGATCGCCTCCGAGCCGAGCGAGGCGAACAGCGCGATCTTGCGGCGGATCTCATCCGAGAGCGGGCTCTCCGAGCGGCACATGAGCATGTCCGGCGCGATGCCGATGCGCCGCAGCTCGTTGACCGAGTGCTGGGTCGGCTTCGTCTTGAGCTCGCCGGCGTGGCCGATGTAGGGCACGAGCGTCAGGTGTATGAACATGCAGCGCCGGCGGCCGACGTCGACCGGGAACTGGCGGATCGCCTCGAGGAACGGCAGCGACTCGATGTCGCCGACGGTGCCGCCGATCTCGGTGATCACGAAATCGACGTCGCTCGACTCGGCGATCAGCGCGATCCGCTGCTTGATCTCGTCGGTGATGTGCGGCACGTCCTGAACCGTCCCGCCGAGGTAGTCGCCGCGACGCTCGCGCCGGATCACCGTGTCGTAGATGCCGCCCGCGGTCACGTTCGAGGCGCGGCTCGTGTTCGAGTCGGTGAAGCGCTCATAATGCCCGAGGTCGAGGTCGGTCTCGGCGCCGTCCTCGGTGACGAACACCTCGCCGTGCTGGTACGGCGACATCGTGCCCGGGTCGACGTTGATGTACGGGTCGAACTTCTGCAGCCCGACGGTGAGTCCGCGGGCGACGAGCAGGCGCCCGATCGACGCCGCCGCGATGCCCTTGCCCAGCGAGGAGACGACGCCGCCGGTCACGAAGATGAAGCGCGTGTCGCTCGGGACCTGGGCGTGTCGGTCGGAGTATTGCGAGGTCATGCGGGCCTGCCGAAGGAGTCTAGTTGGCGCAGCCCGGGAGTCCGTTCGACGAAGTCGGAAATTGAGCGAAGCTCGCCGTAGACGGTCAACGCCGCCAGGAGCCCCAGGGCGACGACCTGCCCCGCGCCCGACAGCGCGAGCACGAGCCACAGCCCGGCCAGCGCGCCGAGCAGGTTCGCGCCGGTGTCGCCGAGCATCGCCCGTTCGCGCACGTCGTAGAAGCCCGCGACGAGGGCCGGCGCGGCGAACAGGCCGAGCGCCCAGAGCGGCCGCGCTTCGCCCGAGCCGAGACCGACCCCGAGACCCAGCAGCACGAACGCCTTCACGGCGCGACCGGGGCGCAGGTCGAGCAGGTTGAACGCGTTCGTCGC
>Ga0134125_10002637_pt1 | contig 21148 bp, 25 predicted proteins | sample KB31751_FD_96464 | JGI IMG/M metagenome (GOLD analysis project Ga0134125, IMG submission 96464) | Terrestrial soil microbial communities with excess Nitrogen fertilizer from Kellogg Biological Station, Michigan, USA - KB3-175-1 | ecosystem: Environmental > Terrestrial > Soil > Unclassified ... | reverse complement strand
TGAGCGGGGCCGCGCCGGGAACGAGCGCAATCTTCCCGCTCGCCGCGCCGAGGTTGCTCGTCCCGGTCGCGTCCGCAGTCGGAAGAGCGGCGCCGACGTCGGCGTTCGATGCAAGCTGGACCAAATAGGAGCGGCCCGGCGCGATGGTTCCGGCGAGCGCGGTCGCCTGCCACGTCGCTCCAGCGGCTGTGGCGTACTGCACTGTCCAGCCCGCCAGGTCGATGGTGGCTGATCCGGTGTTGAAGAGCTCGACGTAATCGTTCCGAAATGTGGCGCCCGCGTTTCCGCCGCCGCCGTAAATCTGGCTGATGACGACATCGCTGGACCCGGCAGCATCGGCCGCGGCAGGAAGGAGGAGCAGTACTCCGAGGATGACGACCAGCAGGACTCTTGACATGCGCACTCCGATCGGTTGAAAGGCCAGTGGCCTTCCGTCATAGATCGGAGCGGAGGCGAGCGAAAGGGTACGTCAGCGTTTCGGCGCACTCACGGCACGCTTCAGTCGCAGTGAGAGACGAGTGCGTCAGCGCTTGCGGAAGCGCCGGATGCCGACGATCCGGGCTCCATACGACGAGCTTCCCAACCGCACGACCTGCACTACGGTGCCCGAGTGAGGCGCATGCACCATTCGCCCGCGCCCGATGTAGATGCCGACGTGACCGAGGCCGGAGAAGATGAGCACGTCGCCGGGCCGCATCCGCGAACGTGCAACGCGCCGTCCCGTGTCGAACAATGCGTAGGAACTGTGCGGTAGTGCGATGCCGAGCCGGCCGTATGTCCAGTAGACGAGCCCCGAGCAGTCAAAGCCGCTCGCGGGCGAGGAGCCTCCCCAGCGATACGGCACTCCGACCTCTTTGACGGCAATTGCGGCTGCGCGATCGCCGAGAGTTCGAGTCATCCGCTTGTCAACGTCCCGCCAACGTGCATGTTGCGCGGCCGCCGCGCCCGCGTCGTACAGACCGGCAACGGTGCAGCAGAACACCGTCGCGGCAAATGCGCACGTCAGCAGGCGGCTGCGGAGAGAGGTCGGCACGGGAGAGGGTGAACAACGGGCCGCAAAAAAGGAGGGGCAGCCCTGGGCCTGTTCTTGAGCGTCGGATCGTACTGACGAGGCCGGCCCTGTCTACCCCCTTTAGGTACTGCGTAGCAAGCGTCACAACCGGCTTGCCGCTACTCATGCTCGCGCGAAAGCGCGGCCGGACTTGCGCGGATCGTCTCAGCGCCCGAGGTAGGCGAGAACGGCGAGCACGCGCCGGTTGTCCTCGGGCGCCTCCGCGAGTCCGAGCTTCATGAAGGCGCCCCTGATATGCGTCTCGACCGTTTTCGGGCTTAGCCAGAGAATCCGGCTGATCCCTCGGTTCGAGCGGCCCTCGGCGATCAAGGCGAGGATCTCGCGCTCGCGCGGCGTGAGCGTGTCGAGCGGGCTCCCTTGGCGGCGTCGCGCGAGGAGCTCTTCCACGATTGCCCGGTCCACGACGCATCCGCCCGCAGCGACCCGTTCCAACGCGTCGAGCAACTCCTCGACTCGTCCCACCCGTTCCTTCATCAGGTAGCCGGCCCGTTCCGGTTGTTGGTCGATGAGACGTAGCGCGTACGCCGGCTCGAGGTGTTGCGAGAGGACGAGCACGGCCGTCCCGGGATAGTGCGAGCGGATCTCCTGCACGGCCCGTAGCCCTTCGTCGGTGTGCGTCGGCGGCATTCGAACGTCGACGATCGCGACGTCGGGGCGGAGGTCGCGGACACATGCGAGCAGCGCGTCGGCGTCGCCGACTTGGGCGACTACGTCGACGGCGTTTTCGGTGAGCAGACGCGTGACACCTTCGCGAATGAGCGGTGCATCGTCGGCGATCACTACTCGCATGGGAGCTCTGCGCGGACCGTTGTGCCTTGCGTCGGCCGGCTGTCGATTGCGAGCGTCGCGTCCAGCGCATCTAGTCGATCGCGCAGGCCGGCCAGCCCTGACCCAGTGGCGATCTGGGCTCCCCCGACTCCGTCGTCGGTAATGGTGACCCGAAGCACTCCCGATTCCCGAACGAGCGTCACCGATGCCTCGGTCGGCGACGCATGCTTCGTCACGTTGGTGAGCGCCTCCGAGACGACGAAGTAGGCGGCGAGCTCGATCGAATCCGGCAGTCGATCGTGTACGGCGCCGTGGACAGTCACCGGTATCGACGAGCGTCGTGCCAGCGCTTCAACGGCAATCTGGAGCCCTTCGTCTCGGAGGAGAGTCGGATGAATTCCGCGGGCGAGGTCGCGGAGCTCGGTGATTGCCTGCTCTACCTCGTCTTGCGCGCGACAGAGAATCTCCGTCGTCGCAACCGAGTCGACCCGGGACGCTTCGAGCCCGAGCGCGATCGACAAGGTCACCAGCCGCTGCTGTGCGCCATCGTGCAAGTTGCGCTCGATCCGGCGACGTTCGGCGTCGGCGGCAGACACGATGCGCTCGCGTGACGCCCGAACCTCGGCCAGCTGTGAACGTACCTCTGCGGCGAGTCGCTCGATTTCGAGCACGAGGGCGGCAGTCGCGCGGACGGACTCGACGAGTGCCGGTTCGTCGAGCAACGCGGGATCGTGAACGAGCACGGCCACCTCCTTGCCGTCCACCGTGATAGCGGTGACGGCGCGGCCGGGGTCGCTTGGCAGCTCGACAGCTCGACCCGAGGCATCGACGTAGTGCCCGTCGGCGAGCCGATACGCAATCTCCAGCGTCGGGTCTCCAAGCGCCCCCGCGAGGCGCTCGCCCATGGTCGCCGGCGTTTGCGCCTGCAACTCGACGACGAGCTCCGATGCTTCGGGGCGACGTAGACGCGACCAGAGGATCCCCACGACCACGCCGATCGGGAGTAAGACGACGATCGCTCTCGCGATTGTCTCGATCCTAGGTCTGCTCCCATCGCTTGCGATCACCAGACCAAGCCAGACAACGCCGACCGTAAGCGCGACGGCGGCCCCAGCCAGCGGAGGTCCCTCAGAGCGACGTGCCGCTCCGCGCAGCTCTCGTAGCCGCCGGAGGAGCAGCACCAGCACCACGAGCGCGACCGCGACTCCAGCGAACTCCTGCGCTCGGTCGATTGCGTGGGCGGCGCCCGCGTGGGGTGCGACCGCCAGCAGGTCGCGCACGTCCGGCTCCACCAGTGCCCCGGCGACCTGCCCTGCGAGCGTCACCGTGAAGGCCCCGGCGATGGCCCATCGCGTGACCGGTGAACTGCGCCGCCCTTCCGGCAGGGCGAGCAGCAAGACGGCCAGGACCGCGATCCAGAGTTGCTCGACGACCAGTCCGAGTGTCCACCACGCGTGCGTGTCCGCCCACTCGAGGTCGGCGCCGAGAAGGGCAAACGCGGCCGCGGGGAGCAGCCACGTCGCTCGCCGCCGCCGCGGCCGTCCCAGGGTGAGGAGGGCCGCTGCGGCCAGAGCCCAGGCAACTCCCATGTCTACAGCGATCCGCGTCTCGGATATGTGCGTGTCAATGCCCAGTGCACCGACGGCGAGCCCTGCAGCCACGACGAGGGGAGCAACGAGCACGGGGTCGCGCAGCAGGTCTCGCGTCGGTTGAGTCGCGGCTACGGGATCGGCCGACGTCACTCGAGCGCCGCGGCGAAGGTGGCGGCGGAGAGCTTCGACTTGGGGATAAAGGCGCGAGCTCCACACGAAACCACTCGTTGTCCGTAGGCGTCTGCTTCCCGTGACGAAATGAGGACGACTGCAGGTCCCTGGGAGGCGGCGACCGCGGTCGCAACGGCGAAGCCGTCCTGGTCCGGCAGTTGCACGTCGAGGAGCACGACGTCAGGAGCCTCGGCGGCAATTGCGGCAAGAGCCTCCGCCGCATCGCCGGCCTCGCCGGTGACGATGTAGCCCGCACGCTCGAGCAGCTCACGTGCGACGGCGCGGAATGGCTTGTGATCGTCGACGATCAGCACGCGTTTTCGCACAACGGCATCGTCGCACACCCGTTCTGCCGGTCGGTTCAGGGTTTTCCCTGGACCGGCGTCAATCCCAGGGCGATCCCCGAAGAAGCGAGCGACAGCGGGTGCTTCGATCGGGCGATCTCGTGCATCTCCCGAGAGATCGTCCTGAAAGGAAGTTCCATGCGCACTCTTGTTCTTCTCTTTGCCGTCGCCCTTGTCGCGGTGTTCACTCGGGCGCCAACTCCTGCGGCAGGCCATTCGGTTGACATCGGGCCTACTGCCGCATTGCGCGTTGCGGTTCAACCGGCGGTCGTAAAGCTGCACGAGCGGTCGACGATCACGATCTCCGGCCTCGCTTCCCGCTCGCTCCAGGTGCGGCTCGGGGGCGCGACGCATGCAAACGGAGCGCCGCTTCCATGGCTTTCGCTCGTTCACGTGGGTGACGTTTGGCGGGGCAGGCTCCAGACTCCGGCTCTGCGCGGCATCTACCCGATCGAGCTCCGCACATCGAGGGCCGCTGCTCTCATCGACCCGCACCTGTTCCTTCGCGTCTTCGAGCCCGGAACAAGCGCACGTCCTGAGTTCGACGATCCGGCCGAGGCTGTGCGTTGGTGGGTTCGCACGGTTCCGCACGCGACGCTCGTCGCGTCGAAAGCGTGGGCGCTGCCGGCGCTCGATCGACGCGACATCCGATTGCATCGGCTGTTCGTTGTCGCGTACAGCCCGCTCGGCTATCCGGACGTCAGCGAGCGGCTAGGCATGTTTGTCACGGTAGTCCGGAACGGGTTCCAAGGACGGTGGCGGCTCCTCGAGGCGACCGTCGAGCCGCGATGAGGCTTTTCACTCCGACGGTGGGATGATGGGGCACGTGGACCAAACGTCACCGCCCGGACGCGACTCTAGGAACCGTCGCTTCCGGATCGCGGTCGTGGTGGTTTCTGTCGTGGTGGCAGCCGCCGGCTCCGTTGCGCTCGCGATGCGGGACTCGTCCGAGAAAACCACGAGGGCCGGGGTGGCGCTCACTCGGTCCGTGCCGGGTCACCCTGGAACGGTGGTCGTCGGCCCGGATGCGCTCTGGGTTGCGGTGGGCGGCGACCGACTGCGACGCCTGGACCTTTCAACCGGGGCGTGGGCGCCGCCCGTGGACCTGGGTGGGGAGATTTCTCGGCTGACGCGTGTCGGGGACCGCCTCATCGCCTCCGTTCAACATGACTCAGGCGTCGGTCAACTGGCGTCTCTCGACTGGCGCACCGGCGACGTGTCCACGTGGCACTGGTTCAACCCGGCGGTCGACCAGGTCGTGGTCCGAGGCAGCGAGTTGTGGGCGCTTGCAACACGACCGGCGAGGTTGCTACGCCTTGACTCGATGACGCTCGCGCCGGTCTCGGCAGCTCGACTCTCTCCCGGGCGCGCGCTGGGATTGGCCGCGGGCGCTGGGTACGTGTGGGTGACCGCCTCCGACGACGGGGAAGTGTTGCGGATCGACCCGGAGACGCAGGCGGTCAAACGGGTCCACGTCGGCGGGTTCCCGATGGGGATCGTTGTCACCGGCGGAAGCGTCTGGGTCGCCGACCGCGACGGCGGCGAGGTCGTCCGACTCGACGCCCGGTCGCTCCGACGCGTGGGTCAGCCGATCTCCGTTGGCACCAAGCCGAGTGGGCTGGTAGCCGCGCGCGGTTCTCTCTTCGTCGCCGATCAGGACGATGGGACGATCGTGCGGATCGCTGTGCCTTCCGGGAAAAAGATCGGGCTGCCGATTCGGATCGCATCCCCAACGAGTGGTGGCCAAGCGCCTTCGATGGCACGTGCCGGACAGTCCATCTGGGTGAGCAGCTTCGCATCGAACACGCTTGATCGCATCGACCCCACTGCCGCTCCCGACGCCGGGAGCGCCAAGCTAACGGTGCGCGTCACGCACGCGAACGATCAGCAACAAGGCGACAAGGTCATCAACTGCGGTGTGGCGGGCATCGGCCGCTTCACGGCGTCGGGCGCGATCTCCGAGCAGGGCAAGGTCGTCGTCCACCGGTGCATGAAAGGTCCGCTGATCACGCTTCGCTTCGTAACCTTGGGTAGCAGGGGAACGATCACGTACTTGGTCAGAATCGACACGAACAACACCCGCACGCCGGCCCGTTGGACGATCGCCTCCGCAACGAAGGCGTACAAGGGAGTGCACGGCGAAGGTATCGAGCGCGAGAACCCGCCCCACTTCACCGTTCAAACGCTGATCGGCAGAGTGACGAACTGACCGCTGCTTGAAAGTCTCTTACTGCGGTGGCCCGCTGGCGAGCGTGACGCTTGCACTCTGGGTCTGTCCGCTCGCGTCGGAGTAGGTGATGGTGACTTTGTCGCCGGGCTTGTGCGTGAGGATGATCGGCGCGATGTCGCTCGGGCCGCTCACCGCCTTACCTGCGACCGCGATGATCACATCGCCGGGGACGAGTCCCGCCGCTGCGGCCGGTGCGCCGGGGACGACGCCGGCGATCGTTGCGCCCTGGCCCGCGAAGGAGGGCTCGAGTTGCACGCCCAGGAACGCGGTGGCGCCGATGTGTACCGTCGCCGACGACTTACCCGAAACGATCTGCTTCGCGATCGTCGTTGCCTTCCCGATCGGGATCGCGTAACCGTCGTTCGAGGCGGAGACGGCGAACGGGGAGCTGCTTGATGCAGCCGTGTCGATTCCAACCACACGGCCCGCGCTGTTCAGCAGCGGCCCGCCGGAGTCTCCAGGCTGGAGCGCGGCGTTCGTCTCGATGAGCCCGGTGAGCTGTTCGGTCGTCCCGTTGTCGCCCTGAACCGTGATCGACTTGTGCAGCCCGGTCACGTTGCCCCGCGAGGACGTCAGCTTCCCGGTGCCGCCCGCATTGCCGACCGCGGTGACGCGTGCGCCGAGTTTGAGGCTCGAGGCGTCACCGGTCGTCACCGTCTTCAGGTTCGAGGCCTTCTGTAGCTGCAGCACCGCGACGTCTGCCGTCGTGTCGTAGCCGGCGACCCGAGCCGTGTAGGTGTGCGTCGTCTTCGGAACGAGCACCCGGATCGTCGTCGCACCGGCGATCACGTGATTGTTGGTCAAGATCCTTCCCGATGACGTAAGCACGATCCCCGTGCCCGCAGCGGCTGCATTCTGGTAAGCCAGGTTCGTCTCGATGACCACGACGCCTGTGCCGATCTGATGACTCGTGGTTCGCGTAGCCGCGAAGGCTGTGCCGCTGCCGATCGCGACGAGGGCGATGAGCGCGGCGAGGGCGGTGCGGACGTGGATGCGCCCCATGATCAGTTCCTTTCGCTCGCTGGTGAATTCATCTCAGCAGCCGCGACTAAGCGGAAGTTGAGCGCCAGCTAAGAACTGCCTAAAAAGTGAGGGCCACCTGCTGCTCGACTCGAGCAAGACCGCACGATTTCGTAGGGATTTCCCCTCTTTCACCGCCGCCCCGCCGGTCCTAATCTCAGGCGCAAAGACCTGGGAAAGGAGTTAGACGATGAAGACAGGACGGAGACGGATCCCGGCAGCCCTCGCCATCGCAGCCGGGGTGCTGCTCGTCTTGGCCGGCGTTGCGTACGCGACGATTCCGGACTCGAGCGGCGCCATTCACGGTTGCTATGCGAGGTCGGGCGGCAGCCTCCGGGTCATCGACGCGACGGTGACCAATTGCAAGGCGGGAGAGACGTCGCTCGATTGGAACGTCCAGGGACAGCAAGGGCCGCAGGGGCCAAACGGTCCGGCGGGCCCGGCGGGGCCGCAGGGCCCTCAAGGGACCACCGGGTCGCAAGGACCGGCGGGGCCGCAGGGGCCATCAGGGCTCAGTCATGGCTATCTCGCGAGCTCGAATCAGGTGCCGGTCGCTGAGTTCCCTGCGTTCTCGAACGTCGGCTCGATCGCGTCTGTGCCAGACGGCACGTGCATGATCTGGGCGCAGATCTCCCTCGACGACTCGCTCAACGAGCCGAGTGGCAACTGCTCGCTGAAGGTGAACGGGGTGGTCCAGAGCCCGACGGTCACGGCGGTCGAGCTGAAATCCGGAACAGCAAACCTGACAGTCGTGTCCGCGGCCACGCTAAGCGGTGGTGGAAGCACGGTCGACGCTCAGTGCAGGATGGGAGATAACACGACGAGCGCGAACGTGAACCTGGCGCTCGTGAAGGTCGATGCACTGAACTGATTCGAACAGAGACCCACGGCTCCGGACGGGTGCCTGCAAAGACTCGCACCCGTCCCGGTTCCGACGATTTGCGAAGGTCGTGACAGCGTCGCCACAGCCCCCGCCCCAGCCTTTTCAGGGTTCACATGACCAGGGCCGCGCGGAGCGTTGCGCTTCTACGCCTTGATGATGTTGTGTACCTCGAGCACTTCCGGCTGTCCCGGATTGATGTTCAGCTCGGCAAGAATCGGGCTGAGCCTTGCTCCGAAGGCGTCGAGTTGCTCCTGCGTGTCCCAGACCTGACTGACCTTGAGGTTGTCGCCCGAGCCGAAGCAGAGCTCGTAGTCGAGTCCGTCTGCTGGAAGGACGCCCTTATCCGTGAGCCGGCGGACAACTTCGTCGTACTGGTCCGCGGTCAACGACGGCGGGGAAAAGCGGATAACCAAGCTCACAAGAGCCTCCATGTTTGGGGTCGCACCTGACCCTAGCCTGTTGTTGGTCGGGGGCGGCGGTCGCCGCCGATGGCAGCTGCCGAATCGCTGCCTGACTCGCGCAAGCACCGTGCCCGGTTGTGTTGTGGTGAAGTTGCGTTTGTGTTTCGCGTTCGTGTTGGTCGTCCAGTACGGCTTGAGCCACGCCGGACCTGGTCATAGCATCGACGTTGGGGCACGGATTCCAGGGAGAGGAGAGTTCTCATGCGATGGCGCCATGTGGTAGTGGCGGGCGTGCTAGCTGCGCTCGCAAGTGGAGCGTTGTTCGGTGCGGCGGCGGGTGCGGCTGCGTCGTCGGTGAACGTACCCTGCGCCGGTGGCGGGTCGGCGCTGGCGGCGGCGGTTGCCGCGGCGAATGGCTCTGGTGGCGGGACGATCAATCTCGACAAGGGCTGCACCTACACGCTCAGCGTGAACAACATGGACATGGGGCCGAATGGGTTGCCGGTGGTGGTCTCTGCGATCACGATGAATGGCAACGGCGCGACGATCAGCGGCAACAATCACGTCCGCGTGCTTGACATCGACGGCGCAGACGGCGGCCGGCTAACGCTGAACAACATCACGATTACGCGCGGCAACTCGCCCGGTCCGGGTGGCGGGATCTTCAACAACGAGGGCGCGACGACGCTCAACCACACGCTCGTCACCGGCAATACGAGCGGTGCCGGTGGAGGCGGGATCGTGACTGGCACGATCGGGTCTGGCCCGGTTGGCGTGATGACGTTGAACAACAGCGAAGTGAGCTGGAACACCGTGACCGGTGAGCAGGGCGGTGGCGGCGGCGGGATCCTGAACCACGCCGGGACGTTGACCCTGAACTCGAGCACCGTCGATCACAACACAGCTCCTGGAGGGGGCGGTATTGCCAGCGGCACCGGCAGCGGCAACACCGACGGCGGCAGCCTGGTCACGCTGAACAAGAGCATGATCAGCGATAACAGCGTCTTCGGCGGCCAGTTCTCTGGTGGCGGCGGGGTCGCTAACGGCGGCGCCCTGGTCAGCAACAGCAGTCAGATCACGGGGAACACCGCGCCTGGGAGCAACGGCGGCGGCCTCCTGAACCATGCCTCCGCGACGCTCAACAAGACCGTTGTCTCGGGCAACACCGCGCTCGACGACACCCTCGGGAATACCGGCATTGGCGGCGGGATCGCCAACTTCAACTTCGGCATTCCGGGCGCTCCCGCGCCAACGCTGGTGCTGAACAACAGCACTGTGACCGGCAATGCCGTCTCCGAGGACGGCATCGGCGGTGGTCTTGCGAATCCTGACTTCTTCGGGCCCGGCTTCGTGACGCTGAACCACACGGACATCAGCGGCAACACACCGGACAATTGCTTCCCGCCCGGAACGATCGCGGGCTGTACCGGCTAGAGCCGGAAAGAGCAGCCAAGGCGCAGCCGCCCCGGACAGGACGCAGGGTTCGGGGCGGCCCGCTGATCTGGCGGTATCTCTCCTTCGCTCGGTTGTCGCGCAGCGCGGTCAGCCACCGCTGATTGCCGCAATGACGTCCACACGTGACTGCTCCGCAACGGGCGTGTCGAGTTTCGCGCGCTCGCGGTTCACGTACACGTGGATGTGACGGCGGAGCGTCGGTCCGGGCTCGCACAGACGGTCGCGAATGCCCGGCCAGTCGTGCTCGAGATGGTCGATCACGTCGCGGACGGTGGCCGCTTGCACGTTGACCTGTCGCGGCAGGCCCGGGAAGAGAGGCTCCAGCGTCGACGGGAGACGGACGTCCGCCATTACTCGATCGCAGCGACCTCGACCGAGGAGATCGCCGGGAGGTAGTCGGCAATCTGCGTCCACGAGTCGCCTTCGTCGGCGCTGGCAAAGACCTGCCCCGTGCTCGTCCCGAAGTAGAGACCGGGCGCGTCCTCGGAATCGACCGCCATCGCCTCGCGCAAGACGCCGACATGCGCGTCGCGCTGCGGCAGGCCGCGGTCCAGAGATTGCCAGCTCGAGCCGGCATCGCGCGTCCGCCAAACGGCGGCGTGGCCGTCCGGCATCGTCCGTCCATGACCCGGATCAAGCGGGATGACATAGAACGTGTCGCGATCGTGTGGATGCGTTGCCGCGGCGAATCCGAACTCCGTGGGCAAGCCTTCGGTGATCTCCGTCCACGTCTGACCTGCATCGTCGCTGCGATGCATGCCGACGTGGTTCTGCTGATACATGCGGTCGCCGTCGACGGGCGAGCGAACGAGCTTGTGCACGCAGAAACCGACCTCTTCATGCTCGCGCGGCCAGTCGGCGCGAAGCCCGCGGTTACGCGGCGACCACGACTGCGCGTAGTCCATCGTCTCGAACAGGCCGACACCCTGCACGATCGCCCAGAACCGGTCCGCGTCCTCACGGTCGAACATCAGCGCCGAGATGCCGAGATGGCCGGGCGGCTGATTCGCAGGATCGTCCCACGCCTCGCTTCCCGGTTGTCCGGCGAGGGTTGACAGCAACGACCATGTTTGCCCTTCGTCGCTGCTTTCGAAGATCCCGGGCGCTTCGACGCCGACCAGCAGACGGCTGTCGCTGACGGCGAGCGTTGAGACTTTCGAGATCTTGCGCTCGGACTCGGCGTCGTACGCGATTCCGTCGCTCGAGTGGGTCCAGGTCTCACCGAGATCGCCGCTCCGCCAGATCGCCTGACCATGCCATTCGCTCGCGGCCGCGGCGTAGACGGCGCCGCTCTTCGGGTCGTGGATCACGTGGTACACCGGCCAGCCTTCGCAGAACGGGCCGTGCAGTTCCCACGTCTTTCTGTCGCTGCTTTCCAGGAAAAACGCGCCTTTGCGCGTGCCGATCAAGAGCAGGGTTCGTGACATCGAGGTCGTACCTCCCGGTCGTAATCCAAGGGCCTATCTATCAGACCCGCGGTGCGGCGAAAAGTCATCTGTCGCTCGCCACGAGACCCGTTCGGGACGCTCTTACACCCGCGAGTTGATCAGGCCGCTGCCCGGACGGACCAGATCAGCAGATCGAGGATTCGCACCTCTGTCAGCTCGTGACCGCGTGTCGTGATCTCCTGCCGGACCGCTCGCACCGCTGCCGAGTTGTGGTCCAGGTCGCGCTTGTAGCCGCGGACGAGCGCGAGCGCGCGTTCTCCGAACGACGCTTGCGCGCCGAGGTCGTCGTCCTGCAGGTATGACTGGACGACGCTATCGAGCATGGGGATCAGCGCAGGGCGCTTTGGGTGGAGCGCCTTCGTCATCTTCGAGTAGCCGACCCCTCGGATGTCCGCGAACGCGTCGAAGAGCTGTATGAGCGTCGGCCACGGCACCGTGTTCTGCCGCGCGGCAAGTGAAGCATGGGAAGCGATTCCCCGTAAGGCTCGCTCGATTGCCCGGCGCCGCTCGAGGATCCCTGCAATCTCGGCCGCTGAGATTCGGGCGCCGCCGCGGTTTGCCAGCCTGAGGTCGGACTCGTCGAACGACGTTGGTCGCGAAGGGTCGCCGACGTCGAAACGCCATGTCTCGAGGAAGCCGAGCACGACTCTCAAAGGATCCTCGATGCGAACATCGTTCCGAAGGACGACCGGCCCGATCGAATCCGTCGTCACTAGATCACCGGCCGCGTCGAGTGCGATCGCAACTGTCTCGTCGCGGTTGAGCTTCCCATGCTCCGCGAGGCGATCTTCTGCGAATCAGGATCTCTTTCTGCGTCGCGAAGCGATCTGCGAATCAGCCGGTCGGAGCATCGTGTAGATCAGTAGCCCGACGAACGGGACGACGAGCATGCCGATTGCCCAAGCGACCTTTCCGACTACAGAGAGATCCGGTCGCCGGAAGAACACCCCGAAGACCGCGCGCACCCACATCACCAGGAAGAGCACGACCAACGCGCCGATGAGGAGCCGGAAGAACATGCGTTGCCGTGACTCTACGCTTCGGTTCTAGCACGGAGTCGAAGGGACGGCTTCATGCCGAGGTGAATTGGCTGACGGCCCGCTTGTCGGCCGCCAACGCGGATCTTGAGGTCGGGGCACCGTCGCCGTTGTAATCTGAGCCAGTGACGAGCGGACCGTCGTGCTGAACCACCTGGCGAAGTTCGCCTTCCTGTCCGGTTTGATCGTTTTCGTGGCGTGGCTGGCTGGGACCGGACGGGTGGCGTATGTGATGGTGATGCTCTGGATCGCTGCCGCGTTTGGCTACGCCGTTCTCGATCTCGTCGACTACGAGATCGTGAAGAGGGATAGACGGGCCTAGGCAGGGGCGCGCAGCGGGCCGCTGCGGTCCTGCGGGGCAACCCGACCGGCATTCGTCAGCAGCAGCGCGACGATGACGCCGAAGACGAAGCCGCCCACGTGGGCGAAGAAGGCGACCCCGCCGCCGTTCGCGGCCGAGCCGAAGAGCCCGAAGTTCGCCTCGATCAGCTGGTAGAGGAACCAGGCGCCGAGGAAGAACCAGGCCGACAGGTGCACCGGGAAGACGACGACGAGCCCGCGCACAGTCGAGTTCGGGTAGAGGACGAAGTAGGCGCCGAGCACGGCGGCGATCGCTCCGCTCGCGCCAAGGTTGGGCACACGCGCCTCGGCTGTAGTGCCGAAGGCGAGGGTTATCAGAGTCTGCGTCATCGTTGCGGCGAAGCCGCCGGCGAAATAGAAGGCGAGGTAGCGCAGCGGCCCGAACGCGTCCTCGACGTTCTTGCCGAACACCGCCAGGAAGAGCATGTTGCCGAGGATGTGGTCCCAGCTGCCGTGCAGAAACATCGAGGTGATCCAGCTGAAACCCCAAGACTCGGGCCCCTGGCAGGAGTGGTTGACGGTGCAGGGATAGAAGGAAGCGTGAAGTACAGCCGAGCGGAGGTGCGGGAGCTCGTAGAACAGCCAGACCGCAAAGTTCGCGACGATGAGCGCGACGTTGACGATCGGGAAGCGGCGCGCCTGCAGTCCGTCGGAGAGCGGAAGCACCTGTCCAGTCTCGCACTTGCGTCGCTGCACCGCGAGGGAACTCGCGCTTTCCCAAATCAGTCGTCCATACTGTTTGGGCGTGGACGTGCCTGTTCAGTACTTCCAGTCCGTTATCGCGATCGAGGTTGCGGTCACGGGCGCGCTGCTCTGGCAGATCCGCTTCTTCGAGTCGAGAGACAGTGTGCGTACCAAGGGCGAACACGTTCCCGATTCCCGGCTGCGAGTTGGGATGGCGCTCGTGTTGGGCGCGACCGTGTTCGGGTCATTGTGGGCGATGGTCGACGAGGGGAACTCGCGGTGGCCGGCCGTGGCCGTCACGGTCGGCCTTGCCATCTCGCTCGTTCCGATCCTTCTTCGGGTGCTGCCACCGCTGGCGAAGGACGCGGCGACGAGTGAGCGTGATCCCGGCTACACCGTTGCCGTCGCCGGGCTACTGATGTATGTCCTGGTCGTTGCCAGCTTTCTCGTCCTGCTCGACGTCAGCTAGGACGTCGATGGTGCGCGGTCGTCGAGCGCAGCATTGAGCTCCGCGGAGACGACCATCAGCCGGCCGACGAGCACCAGCGAGAAGAGCAACGCCGTCGCGATCCCGAGCGCGCCGTATGTGTTGGCTCGGCCCTCCACTAGACGGGTCGTGACGTAGACGTTGAACACGTTGACGACCAGCAGCCCGGCGCCGAACAGCAGCGCGCCCGGGACGAGCGCCGGCCAGCGAACCTTGCGGTGCGGCAGCTGCGTGGAGACCACGAGCCATGTGCCGCCGGCGAGCACGAGGTAGATGAGCAACGCAACGAGCCCGCCAAGTTGATCTCCCCGGCGGATCCAGCCCACGATCTCGACGGCGACCAGCTGCAGGATCAGCGCCCCGCCGAACACGCCGACTCCGCGCGACGTGATGCGGACGCCGCGCCCCGAGCCGTGCCAGGCGATCGCATGCACCTTCGCGATCGCACGGTAGAGCGCGACCGTGGCATACAGCACGGCGGGGACCATCAGCAGAAAAATGACCGCACGGTGGCGGCTCGCAGCCGCCGACGCTACCTCCGACGCAATCAGGCCGTGTAGACCGGCTTCTCTTGCGGCCGTGGCAGGGCTCTTGTCGACGCTGCCTGCGTACAGGCCGAGACCGGAGACGAGGAGGAGGGTGCTCGGTAGGAGCAGAACGAACAGCCGGTAGGCGAGCGCACCGGCGAGCAGCCCGCCCCCGATCGATGAATCTCGCTCCACGAGGCTGAACCCGAGATGGATCGAGGTATGGTCGGCGCGGGCAGCGTCGACTCGAGTCTCGAGAATCCGCACCCGTTCCAACCAGCGCGCGAGCCGGCCGGCGACCGTCGGCTCGACCTCGATCTCGATCGGCCCGGGCTCGTACGGATCGCGCGAATCCGCCACAGTCTCAATCCTAGGCCGCCGGTGTCGACCGGCAGTTCTTTGACTTCTTCGAGCAGGTCACCGTCCACGACGGAGGGATCGTCACGCGCCGACGACTTCCCTCATCGACTGGATACCTCGCAGTAACGCTTCACCGTGGCGATCAGGTCCGCAATGTCCACGGGTTTGGAGAGGTAGCCGTCGAAGCCGGCGGCGAGGAAGCGCTCGCGGTCCCCCTCCATCGCCTGTGCGGTCAGAGCGACCACTGGCAGGGATGCAGTCCGCTCGTCCGCCCGCAGCCGGCCGAGTGCCTCGACACCGCCGATGTCCGGGAGCCGAATGTCCATGAGCACGAGATCGGGAGAGTGCAGGGTGGCAAGCTCGACGGCATCTCTGCCGGTGGTCGCCTCCAGGGTCCGGTGGCCGGTGGCGACGAGGACGTCCCGGAACAACTTCATGTTCTTCTCGTTGTCCTCCACCACGAGGACCTGTGGCGCTGCCATCGCTAGACGCCTCGCGAGGGCAGCGTGAAGACGAACGTGCTTCCTCTGCCGAGCTCGCTGTCGACCCAAATCCGGCCCCCGTGGAGCTCGACGAGCCGTTTCGAGAGCGCCAGGCCGAGACCGGTTCCCTCACCCTGTTCGATCCCGGCTTCGGTCTGCTGAAACTCCTCGAAGATCCGCCTGAGATCCTCGGCGGCGATGCCGGGCCCGGTATCGGCCACCGAGATGCTCACCTCTCCGTTGACCTGCTTCGCGTGAACGTCGACGGACCCGCCCGAGGGCGTGAACTTTACGGCGTTCGAGAGCAGGTTGAAGATCACCTGTCTGATCCGCCGCTCGTCGCCCGCAACGACGTCGACCTCGGGGTTCGCGTCGAGCGTGACCTGTACCCCGTCCCTCATCGCGCGCTCGCGCACCATCGCGACCCCGCGCTCGAGGGCTTCCTGCAACGAGAACGGCGCGAGCTCGAGCTCGACCTGCCCTGCTTCTACCTTGGAGAGGTCGATGGTGTCGTTGATCAGCGAGAGCAGGTGGTTCCCCGAGGAGAGGATGTCATCGAGGTACTCCGCCTGCTTCTCGTTCACGTCGCCGACCATTCGCTCCCGCAACACCTGCGAGAAGCCGATGATTGCGTTCAGCGGCGTGCGCAGTTCGTGCGACATGTTGGCGAGGAAGTCCGACTTGTGCTGGCTGGCGGTCTCGAGCTCTTTGTAGAGGCGCCTGAGCTCGTCGTTCATCTGGTTCACGTTTGTCGCCAGCGCACCGAGCTCGTCGCGGTTCGTAACGTCCACATGGCCCGAGAAGTCGCCCGACGCGATTGCGGCCAGCCGAGAGTCGATGCTCTGGATAGGCCCGACCACCGACCAGGAGAGGACGAACCCCAGCAGCAGCGCGAGGGCGATCGCTCCCGCCGCCACTCCGATGAACAGATTGCGCGAGTGCTCGTACGCGCTCGCGTTCTGTGCGATGACGGCGTCGGTCCTCGCCGTCATGGCGTTCGCGAGCACGGTCGCGTGCTGGTTGAGGTCGATCGCGAGCAGCTCGGCCCTCGTCCGGAGGGACTCAGTTCGTCCAGGAGCCGTGCGGCCGGCGTCGACGATCTCTCGTACCACGTGTGTGAGCTGCCCACCGGTTGCCCGGATCCTGCGCAGGTACCGCTCGTCCTCGGGTGGCGGCACGAATCCGAGATTGTCGGGAAAGGTCGACGCGGGAATCAGTGCAACGGCGCTCGCGGTCACCTGGTCCCTGGCCAGGCCGCCCGCGCCGACCGCGTTCTTGTTCATGTCGGGGAAGTTCTTGTAAAAGTCCCCCCCGACGTTCTGCGCGAGCAGGAGGCGAACGTGTTGAGCGTCGCTCTTGAGGATGCCGTATGCGAACGCTCGAACCTGGAGGGTCCCGAGCGTCTCTACTCGCTTGTTGGACTCTCCGAGGAGCCGGAGCCCGAGCACTCCCAGCACGACGACGAGCAGGGCCGTCCCTACGAATGCGACGAGCAGCTTGACGTGGACGCCCGCCGGCACGCGGCCGACAGCCCGGACGACCGCGTTGTCGGCAGGGCTCAGCCGTCGACGCTTCGAGGCACGGGCTGCTTCGTCTTGCTCCGGCACGGGCTCGGCCTACAAGTGCTCAGATCTTCAGCTCTGACGTGCTTCCCACGAAGTTCGTGATCCGCCAGCGGCCGTCAATCCTCGCGACGTCGAGATTGCCGGCCGTGAGCTGTGCAATCTTGCCGGTCTTGATGTCGATGAAGTGACACTCGAAGTGGAGCGTGCCGCGGTCTCCGTCGACGGTGACCTTGAGCTTGTACGCCGGATGGTCCGACAACCAATGCGTCTTGGGCTTGAACGCCTTCGACTTCAACCAGACCTGCCGGATCTGCTCCGTTCCCGTCACGGTTTTCCCGGGGCCGAAAGTGCCCGTTGCATGAGGTGCGAACAGGCCCACCAACTGGTCGATGTTCTTTTTGGATATTGCCTCGTGAAAGGACCTTTCGAGCTGGCTGATCTCGTAGAGGTCGACCCGGCGTTTGGCCTCCTTCGCTTCGCTCGACGTCGCGCTCGCCGCTCCGCAGCCCGAAAGCGCGATGACGAGCGCGCCGAGCGCGCCGCCGATCAAGAGTGTCCGCATTTCTCTCCGGCCTCCTTCCGTCCCTTTTATCGCCTGGCGACCGGCGTGTGACGATGTTCACACGCCGACGTGCATCCGTCTAGGCTCGCCGCAAAGGATGGGAGACCGGTCCGCGCCTGCCAACCGTGCCCGCCGGGGTTTCCAGGGGATGCTGGCACGGCGGTCCAGCGCGCTGGAACCACGATCCTGAGCCCTCAGACACGGTCGGTCTCGCAGTAGCCGCGCACCTGCTGAGGAAACGCTCGGACGTCGATCGGCTTCTGGAGATAGCCGGCGAACCCCGTAGCCAGGAGCCGGTCGCTGCCCCCGGCCGGGAGCGAGGCGCTGAGCGCGACGACCGGTATCCGTCCGGTCTCCACGCCGCCGCGAAGCTTGCGTGCGACGTCCGTTCCGTCCATGTCGGGAAGCCGCAGGTCGAGGAGGATTAGGTCGGGCAGACGCTTGGCCGCGACGGCGATCGCCTCGTCCCCCCGGGCGGCCTCGAGCGTCCGAAATCCGGCCGCGAGAAGCACTTCCCGCGCGAGCTTCCGATTCTTCTCACTGTCATCGACGATCAGTACGAGCGGCGGATCCCCAGCCCGTCGGGTGTCGCGCGCTCTTGGAGAAGGAGACGTCATCGCCGTATCCTCAAGCAGTGCCTATCCGAATCGTTCTCGCCGAAGACCAGTACCTCGTCCGCGAGGGGCTGCGGCGCGTGCTCGAGACGCAAGAGGGGCTCGAGGTCGTGTCGGTGTGCGGCGACCTCGATTCGCTGCTCGTCACGGTCGCTGCAGAGTCCCCCGACGTCGTCGTAACGGACATCCGCATGCCGCCCGGAAACACGGACGAGGGGATCCAGGCGGCGACCCGACTTCGCGAGACGAACCCCGAGGTCGGTGTCGTCGTCCTCAGCCAGTACGTGGCTCCTGGTTACATGCTCGCGCTCCTGAAAGGCGGTAGTGAGCGGCGCGGGTACCTCTTGAAGGAACGCGTGAAGGATCTCGAGCAGCTCGTTGCTGCGATCCGAGCTGTCGCGGAAGGCGGCTCGGTCTTCGACCCGAAGGTCGTGGAAACCCTGGTCGCGGAGAACGCGCGGAGCGAAGAGTCGCCACTCAACGAGTTGACTCCGCGTGAGCGGGACGTGCTGCGCGAGATGGCCGAAGGAAAGAACAACGCAGCGATAGCGCTTGCGCTTGTCTTGACCGAGAGGTCGGTCGAGAAGGTGATCCACTCGATCTTCCTCAAGCTCGGGCTGACGTGGGAGCCGGCGGTCCACAAACGGGTGAAGGCCGTCGTCCTCTACCTTGCGGAGAGCAACTAACCGCATCGCGACAGCGGCAGCGAGCAGGAGACGCGCGTGCCGCCACCAGACTCCGAGGTGATAGCCAGGCGGCCACCCAGGGCCTCGACACGGTCCCGCAGGTAGTCGAAATCCGCATCCGAGCAAGCGGCATTCCCGAGGACCTCGAACGCGAGCGCGTCCTCGCTCTCGCGCACTCTGATTCTTGCGGGTGTCGCGACGCTTCCGCTCGCAAGCGTGTTGAGCCAGCACTGGTAGAGCGTCATCACTACTTCGGGCGGGTGGTTCGAGGGAGCGGCGACGTCGACCGAGGCAGGGACGCCGGCACTCACAGCAGCCGAGCGGAGCAACGCTCCGAGGCCGCCGGCCTCGAGCGTCGCCGGATAGATGCGCTGCGCAAGCAGCGACATCTCGTCGAGCGCGTGCTGAACATCGTGACTCATCTCTTCGAGGAGCGCCTCGGCTGCTGCGGGGTCGGACCCCGCAGCTTGCCCGGCGAGCTGCAAGTTGACCGCGAGTGCGGTCAAGTGCTGTCGTACGCCGTCGTGTAGCTCACGCTCGACCATGCGTCGGTCGGCATCCGCGGCCACAACGAGCCGCTTCAGAGATGCGCGCAGCTCCTCGACCTCGACGCGCAATTGTTCGAGCTCCCGTTGCACGTTCAGCTGCTTGGCCTGCAGATTGATCCTCCTGAGGGTGACTGACGAATTTGTCCGTCACTGTGCTGCCGGCGTCAAGGGGCCTAGCTTCCCCTCTTGGTGGGAGGGCAGCCTCCCGAGCACTTGCCTGCGGCCACCGTAGTCCAGGCGATAGCGACGTCCTAGCGTCGGGCGGCAGAAGATCCGACGAGAGGAGAAGACCGATGACTGGAGGGAGAAAGCGGTTCGCGATTGCGGCCGGCCTGGTAAGCGGCGCGGTTGCGACGGTCGTCGTCGCGCAGGCGCTTGCAACGCCGGGCTCGGGCGCGGTGAGCAGCTACGTGGCGCGCGGGCCGGTATCGCAGTCGGTCGTGATCGGTGTGCCGGAGACGAAGACGGCGACTAAGACGGTGCGTGTTCGTGTTGGACGTAAGACGGTGACGCGGCGGGTGTCGTTCACCTACAACACGGTGTCGTCGTTGATGACGTGCGGTGCGACGGCGTGCGATACGGCATATCAGCAGCTGACGATCGCGCCGGGTGGGCATACGGGCTGGCACACCCATCCCGGCCCGACCTTCGTTGCGGTGGCGCAAGGCGAGGGCACCCTGTATCACGCGATGTCGGGCTGCCCGGCGACGAAGTACGCGGCCGGTTCAGGTTTCATGCAGCCTCCGACGGAGGTGCACAACATGCGGAACGAGGGCTCTGCGCCGCTCGTGTTGTGGGCGTTCTACACGCTGCCGCCGGGGACGTCGAACGCGGCGATCAGGATCGACCAACCGAAACCGGCCGAGTGTCCGAACATTCCGTAGCTCGGTTCGAAGCGGGCGCGGCGCACAGGGCGCCGCGCCTGCGGGCGGGCGCCGTTGCAACCGTCGCCGCAGTTGCCGCAACGCTGCTCGGGACTACCGCCGTCGCGGACGGGCCGCGTTCGGTGCAGATCGCCGGGGCTCTGGCGGTGTCTGCGTTGATGCTTGCAGTCGTTCCGCTTGCCGCCGACGGCCGTGCGTCGTTGTCGGCACTCGTGGTCGCGCTTCTCTCAGCAGGCGCGGCGTCGATTCACTTCGCCGTTACTGCCGACCATCTCGAGGAGTGGTGGGCCTTCGGGGCGTTCTTCGCAGCGATCGGCGTGATCCAGCTGGTTTGGGCTGCGCTCGTCGTCGCCTCGCCGTCGGGTCTGCTCATCCGGATCGGCATGTTCGGGAATGCCGCCATCGTCGCGCTCTGGGTCGTCACGCGAACTGCCGGAACGCTCGTCGGGCCGGACCCAACCACGCCCGAGTCAGTGGGTGTGGCGGACTCGTTGGCGACGGCGTTCGAGTTCGGTGTCGTCCTGGGTGGCCCATTCGTCGCGGCTGGCATGGCGTCGAACGGCGGCACGGCGCGGCGCCTTGCGTGGGCCTCGGGCGGCGTCATCTGGCTGCTGACGGTTGTTGCGCTCCTCTCCGTCCTCGGCGTAGCGCCCCGCCTCATTCCGCCGGCCAGGTAGCCCGACCCGTTCGTACGGGTGGTATACGCCACGGAGAGCCACCGTCAGCTCGACCACAAGGAACGATCCAGCGGGAGCGACGGGACTCGAACCCGCGACCTCCGGCGTGACAGGCCGGCGTTCTAACCAACTGAACTACGCCCCCAGGGGCAGCCAGTCTACCTCGCGTCCCAGGAATCCGAGGACACGAGTAGCCTCCCGACCGTATGACCAAAGTCGACCTGATCGCGCTCGGCTTCGTCGCCTTGACGGCCTTCATCGGTTGGAAGAAGGGGCTCATCTCGACCGCCC
>Ga0134125_10002636_pt1 | contig 21157 bp, 23 predicted proteins | sample KB31751_FD_96464 | JGI IMG/M metagenome (GOLD analysis project Ga0134125, IMG submission 96464) | Terrestrial soil microbial communities with excess Nitrogen fertilizer from Kellogg Biological Station, Michigan, USA - KB3-175-1 | ecosystem: Environmental > Terrestrial > Soil > Unclassified ... | reverse complement strand
TTCTATGAGCCCACCTGGTGGATCATCAACGGCAAGAAGGTGCACCGCTCGCACTTGATCATCTTCCGGCATGCCGAGCCAGTGGACGTGCTGAAACCGCAATATCTATACGGTGGCGTGCCACTGACGCAGCAGATCATGGAGCGCGTCTACGCGGCTGAGCGCACCGCCAACGAAGCACCGCAACTCGCCCAGACCAAGCGCACGAACGTCTGGCTGACCGACATGGAAACGGTCATGAGCAATTCCGAAGCAGCAGCACAGCGCCTGAACGATTGGGCCTACTTTCGCGACAATTACGGCATCAAGCTCGGCGACAAGGAAGGCGATTCCTTCGAGCAGTTCGATACCACCCTGGCCGACATGGACGCCTTGATCATGACGCAGTACCAGTTGGTGGCTGCCATTGCCGGTACGCCGTCAACCAAGCTGATCGGCACCGCGCCGAAGGGGTTCAATGCGACAGGCGAGTACGAGGAGGCCAGCTATCACGAGCTTCTTGAGACCATCGAAGAACGTGATCTGACGCCGTTGGCCGAACGCCATCATGCGCTGGTGATGAAGTCCTACGTCGAGCCGGTACTGGGCAAGATTGGCGTACATACCACGGTGGCCTGGGCGCCACTGGATTCGCCGACGGCGAAGGAACTGGCCGATACGAACCTGGTCAAGGCGCAGACGGGCGCTGCGCTGGTGCAATCCGGTGCCATCAGTAGCGAGGATGAACGCCAGCGCATTGCCACGGATCCGGAGAGTGGCTATCACGCGATGGGCCTGGACGAAGCTGATGTGCCGGACGGGGATGACGATGCCGACGACCCGCAAGATCGTCCGTCCACCAGTCGATGAGCGCGGTGGCGTCGGTGGCGCCTTGCGCCCAGCCATCAGCATTGCTGATGACATGGCGCGGCCTGTTCGCGTGCTTATCGATCGCATGGCCAAGGAGATCAAGCGCGAACTGATCGCGGTGTTCCACGAGACCGGCATGGATCACAGTCACGGCATGGATGCGGCCGATGGGTCGATTCGTTCGCGGGTGGTGTTGAACAAGTTGCAGGACAAATGGGCTCCGCGATTCAACCGGCTATCCAAGAAGATCGTGGATCGGATGATCTCGCGGGTGCTGAAGAACTCGGCGGTCACGCTTGGCATGTCGTTGCGACAGATTTCCAAGAACTTCGAGGTAGACACCAGTTTCATCGACGAGCGACTGAAGCAGGTAATCAGCGCCAGCACGCAGGAAGCGGCAAATCTGATCAAGCTGATCCCGCAGAACTACTTGGCTGACGTGCAAGGCGCGGTGATGCGGTCGATTACCACCGGGCGCGGCATGAAGGACCTGGTGCCATACCTCAACGAGAAGTACGACGGAAATATCCGCTGGGCGCGAAACGTCGCCATGGATCAGACCCGCAAGGCATACAGCAACGTCAATGCAGCTCGGCTGCAAGCGATCGGTGTGCAATCTTTCGTCTGGATTCACACCGGTGGCGGAGCGCATCCGCGCAAGGATCACATTGCCATGTCGGGCAAGGAATATCGGTATGACGCCCTACCGGTGATCGGCGTGATGTACGGCAAGGAAGTGCGCGGCAAGCCCGGTGACCTTCCGTTCTGCCGCTGCATCATGAAGCCTATCCTGAATTGGAATTGATGCGATGCCATTGAAATCCGGATCCAGCAACAAAGTCATCAGCGAGAACATCGCCGAGATGGTCAAGGCTGGCCATTCGCAGGCGCGAGCGGTGGCGGCTGCCTACAACAACGCGCGCAAGTCGCATGGCATCGACGCGAAGGGCGACGGCAACCCGGACAACGATCACCAACGCGATCTGCAGGAAGAACCGGACACGAAGGTTGTTTCCTTCATCGTCTACACCGATGGAGACCGCATCCTGTGGATGCGTCGCACCAAGGACAACAGCTGGGGTTTCCCTGGTGGTCATGTTGAGGAAGGCGAAAGTCCGATCGAGGGCGCGATCCGCGAGAGCCGCGAAGAAACCGCGTATGTGCCGCGCACCGGGCTGATGGAGATTCTTGAAGATGGAAACGTCCACCTGTTCCATTGCAATGATGGCGAGTTTGAGCCGGCGCTGAACGATGAGCACGACGCCTTCATCTGGGCACCGATGGATGATGCGCCGGAACCTTTGTTCCCGAAGATTGCCGATCAGACCGAAGAGATCGAGGAAGCAGCAGCGATGGATCGGCGCGAATACGATCTGAACGGATGGTTCGAGGTCAAGGACAACCCGCTGTCGTCGGTTGGCGTGTATTCCTACGGTGGCAAGTCGATCGGCGGAGATGCCGATCCGGATCGTATGTACCGCGTGTATCGGCCAGCTGAGGAGCTGGCTACCGAGGAATGCATCCAGTCCTTTCGCCTGCTGCCGTGGATCGACAACCATGTCATGTTGGGCAGTGAGGACGCCGGCCTGACCCCGGCCGAACAGAAAGGCGTGCAGGGCGTGATCGGCGAAGATGTGACCTTCGACGGCGAGACCCTGCGCGGAAATATCAAGGTTTTCTCCGAGGCGATGAGCAACCTCATCGCGAACGGAAAAAAAGAGTTGTCGTGCGGCTATCGCTGCCGGTACGAGAAGTCGTCGGGCACCTTCAACGGTGAGCCTTACGATTACGTGCAGCGGGATATCCGAGGCAATCATTTGGCCCTCGTCGAGAACGGACGGATGGGACCAAAGGTAGCGGTCCTAGACCATCTGGTTTTCACCATAGATCAAGCGGAGTTTCATCCCATGGCAAAAGACACGAAAGACGAAAACGGCTCCGGCGCCATGACGCTGGAAGAAGCCGCAAAGGCGATTGGCGAAATCATGCCGATCATCAGCAAGATCCAGGAAATGCTCGGCGGTAGCACGGCAGCCGCCGGCGAAGAAGTCGATGACGACAACAATGACGACCAGGACGACCAGGACGTGATCGACCGTCGTGGAAAGGACGCCGAAGAAGAGGAAGCCCGCAAGGCGAAGGATGCCGAGGAAGAGGGCAAGAAAAAGGATGACGAAAAGGGCGAAGGCATGGATGCGGCCGCCATCACGCGTCAGGTCGAACAGAATCTCGCGGCCAAGCAGAAGCTGTATGGCTTGCTCACCCCGCACATCGGCACCTTCGATGCTGCCGAAATGAGCGTGGAGAAGATGGCCAAATACGGCTGCAAGCAGCTCGGCATCACTCCGCCCAAGGGTCAGCGTGTGACCTTCCTGCAGGCCTACCTGCAGGGCAAGGGCCAGCCAAGCCGTGCCGCGATGGATGCGGCGCCGCGCAAAGGCAATTTCCTCGAACGCCACATGAACCAGAAGGCCTCCTGATATGAGCAACGCACAGCTGCAATCCACCGTCAACATCACGCTGGGCTTCGGCGTCGTCGGCGAACTCATCGTCGATGGCCCCCAGCGCGTCGAACCGCTGACTCTTGACGCCAACGGCGGCACGGTCGGCAACTATTTCACCAAGTCCAACACCACCAACGTGGCTACCCAGGGCGGCACGATCACCAATGGCAGCATTGTCGCGGCCGGTTTCCTGGTGAACCCGAAGGTCTATGCATCCATGGGTGGCGCCAACCCGCTCGATCCGACGCTCGCGCTTCCGGGCAATGCGCAGGGCGAGTTCCTGACGATGGGCACCATCGTGGTCTATATGACCACGGCGGCCAACATCGGTGACCTGGTCGAATACAACCTGACCACGGGCGTACTGGGCGCGGTCGCGCCGGGTAGTGCGGCCACTTCCGGATTCGCATTGATCCCGAACTGCGTCGTCTGGCGCTATCCGACGTCGGCCGCCGGCATCGTCGCCATCCGCATCACTGACTAAGGAACATCGCCATGCAAATGTCCAAAGAACACAGCCATTTCGGCCCGCGCGATGTTCGCCCGGTCGTGATGACTGCAGAAGATGTGGCGGACTACGCCGCACTGTCCAAGATCGGCATCAACTTCAGTCGCCAGCAATTGGTCCAGATGGCGAACTTCGCCATGGACGACCAGCAGGGCGGCATCACGTCCGGCAGCATCACCGTGCCGGTGCAGTTCCTGCAGGAATGGATGCCTGGTTTCATCCGCACGATCACGGCGGCCCGCAAGGCCGATTCGCTGATGGGCATCTCCACCATCGGCTCGTGGGAAGACGAGGAGATCGTGCAGGGCGTGCTGGAACCGTTGGGCACGGCCGTGCCTTACGGCGACTACACCAATGTCCCGCTGTCGAGCTGGAACACCAACTTCATCCGTCGTTCGGTGGTCCGTTTCGAGAAGGGCCTGAAGGTGGGTGCGCTCGAAGAGGCCCGCGCAGCACGCATCCGCGTCAGCACGGCGGCGGAAAAGCGGGGTTCGGCCGCGTTGGCTCTGGAAATCCAGCGCAACCTGATCGGCTTCAACGGTTTCAACGGCGGCTCGAACCTGACCTATGGCTTCCTGAACGATCCGAACCTGCCGGCCTATGTCACCGTGGCGGCTTCGGGCACCGGCAGTTCGACCCTCTGGTCGTCCAAGACCCTGCTGGAGATCATCGCCGATATCCAAGCGGCGGCAGCCAAGCTGCAGACGCAGTCGCAGGACACCATCAATCCGGGTGACGTGGAATGCACCCTGGCGGTGGCGACCACGGTTTACCAGTACCTGTCCACTCCGTCGGACCTGGGCTACTCGGTCAAACAGTGGATTAAGGAGACCTATCCGAAGTGGCGGATCGAGTCGGCCCCGCAGCTCAACGCGGCGAACGGCGGTGCAAACGTGTTCTATCTCTACGCCGAGAGCGTGGACGATGGCGCGTCCGATGACAGCCGGGTCTGGCAGCAGGTGGTCCCGGCGAAGTTCCAGACGCTGGGCGTCGAGAAGCAGGCGAAAGCTTATGTCGAGGACTACACGAACGCCACGGCCGGCGCGTTTCTGAAGCGCCCTTACGGCGTGGTGCGTTACAGCGGCGTGTAACTGATTCGAGCAAGGCAACACCTGCGGCCCGCTGATGCGGGTTTTTTATGGGCGGTCCAATCGGGCCGCCCATTTTCTTTCGGCAACACGAGGATTCCCATGTCGAAGTCTGCCCATGTCTTCAGCACACTGGCCAACGACCAGCTCTACACCAATTACCAGCGCAACGCATCCGGCGTTCCCGTGCCGACTGCCGAGATCCTCATCAAGGGTGGAGCCGGCGTGGCGAACAAGCGACTGATCACCCCGCTTGGCGTGGCGACGGAGATCGCAGAGGACAGTCTTCCGGAGCTGGAGAAGAATGCCGTGTTCCGTCAGCACCGGGATGCCGGGTTCCTTATCGTGCGCACCCGATCAGCCGATCCGGACAAGGTGGCCAGCGACATGAATCGTCGTGATCTTTCCGCACCGTTGACCGATGCGGATTACCAGAATCCCGACGATGTTGCCGTGAAAGTGGCAGCGATGCACTGATCATGACCATGCCGTCCTACAACGATGCGAACTTCCGGATGCAATTCCCGGCGTTCGCCAATGCGACCACGTATCCCGAAGTCATGTTGCAAGGCTATTGGACGATGGGGACGGCCTATATCAATGAAGACGGCGGTCCCGGCTGGAATTGCAATCCGGCACAGCTTCAGCTCGCGCTCGACCTGATGGCCGCACACCTGGCGGCGTCCTATACACTGATCAATGCTGGCATACCATCCGTCGTAGTGGTCGGTTCCACGGAAGGCACGGTTAGCGTTTCCATGATGCCTCCGCCCGCGAAGTCTGCGTTTGGGTATTGGTTGGCCACGACACCCTATGGCACACAACTTCGTGCCTTGCTTAAGGCGGTCGCTAATGTCGGCTTCTACGTCGGCGGACTTCCCGAGCGTGCCGCCTTCCGCAAGGTGGGCGGGGCATTCTGACCATGGCCTTCGATTTAAAGAAAATCGAGGCGAAGCTGGCCCACGTGTCGGATGAGTTCAGGGGCAAGCAGGCGCAGATGGGCTTCCCGAAAGATGCATTCTATGAAGACGGCACGCAGGTTGCTTATGTAGCCACCATCCAGAATTTCGGTGCGCCGGCGCGCGGGATACCGCCGCGTCCCTTCATGGAACCAACCGTTGCCGAGCATAAAGCGGAGTGGGTCAAACAGTTGGCTGGTGGCGTGAAGAAGGTCAGTGACGGCGGACTGACCGCCTTCGATGTGCTTGACGGTGTCGGTCGGCTGGCGGTAGCGGATATCCAGGCCACGATTGCCGGTATCACGGAGCCGGAACTGAGTGCGGCGACTGTACTGCTGCGCAAATGGAGGAAGGAAGGCCGAACCATTACCGGAGCCACCGTGGGTGAAGCGGCATCCGCCATTGCGGCGGGAGAAGACCCCGGAAGCGACAACAAGCCATTGAACGCGACGGGCTACATGATCGCGTCGGTACGCAACGCCGTGAACAAGACAGGCGAGGAGATGTAGGGATGAGCATGAACCTGCGCGCGCTCGCCAATCCTTTCACGCAACTCACCAATCCGAACATTCCCATTCCGTGGATTCAGTCGGCCGGTTACACGACGGACGCGAATGGCAAGCGCACGCCGACCACGAATACTATCGGAGGTGTGGGTCAGGTCCAGGCGATGAGCGCATCGGATCTGCGTCACGTGGATATGCTCAATATCACCGGTGTGCTTCGTTCGGTGTACTGGTTCGGCAGTCTTCAGAGCGTCGTCCGTGTGGATCAACAAGGTGGCGACATCCTGCAATTCCCTGAAGTTCCGGGCGGACCGATACGCAACTGGCTCGTAACAACGGTCATCGAAACGTGGCCGCAATGGTCGCATGTCATCGTGACCTTGCAGACATCCTGATATGACCGTGACGATAGACATCGTCGATCAGCAGGTTTTTGGCGTCCTGCGCGCCTTCCTGACGGCTGTGCTTCCTAATGGCATTGAAGTCGTGCAGGCACAGGATAATCGGGTCGCGATGCCGCTGGGCGGCTTTGTGACGATGAACAACGCCGGAAAGAAGCGCCTGGCAACCAATGTCAGTACCTATACGCCCACAGGGTCCACGAAAAGCGTGCAGATGTCCACGCGTTATGACATGCAGCTCGACTTCTACGGCCCGCTGTCGGAGTCATGGGCACAAATGGCACAAGCGCTGTTCCGTGATGAGTTCGCGGTCAACATGATGCCGGCAAATATTCAACCGCTCTACGCCGATGACCCCATGCAGATTCCGCTGATCGACGGTGAACAGCAGTACGAGCAGCGCTGGAAGCTTACAGCGACCATGCAATACAACCCTATCGTTACCGTGTCTCAGGATTTCGCCGACACGTTGACGGTCATCCCTGCCGAAGTGGACGCGACATTCCCGCCGTAGAACAAGACTCATCCCAACCACCACCGAAGCCCGCCATGCGCGGGCTTTTTCGTTTCTGCAATCGGAGCACATCCCATGGCAATTTCCGCCAGTCGCATTGCAAGTGTTATCCCGAGCGTACTTTCCGCTGCAGGTTCGGCGCTTGATCTCAACGGCTTGATCCTGTCGCAAAACACATCCATTCCTTCGGGCGCGATGCTCCCGTTTGCGGATGCATCCGATGTCGGCGCCTTCTTCGGCCTGACCTCGACCGAATACCAGATGGCGCAGGTTTATTTCGAGGGCCAGAACGGCGCGACCGTCACGCCCGGAAAGCTGTACTTTGCGGCGTACAGCTCGGCCGCTACCAGCGCATTCCTTCGTTCTGGCTCGCTGGCCGGCATGACGCTCACGCAGTTGCAGGCGCTTACTGGCACGCTGACCGTCACGATGGATGGCACGGCAAACACGTCTGCGTCGATCAATCTTTCCAGCGCTACCAGCTTCACGTCGGCTGCGACGATCATCGAGGCGGCATTCACCACGCCGGACTTCACGCTGGCATACAACACGCAATTGAGTGCGTTCGTTTTCACAAGCGACACCACGGGCGTCACGTCTACCTCGACCTATGCCACGGGCACCATCGCGGCCGGTTTGAACCTGACCCAAGCCACGGGCGCCGTGTTATCGCAGGGCGCCGCTATCCAGACGCCCGCCACGGCCATGCCGGTGTTCGCCGCCGCTGCAGGCGACTGGGCCGGCTTCGCGACGACGTGGGAGCCAGTGACCGCCGATAAGGAAGCTTTTAGCGCATGGACCGGACTACAGCAGAGGCGCTACTTCTACGCTGGTTTCGATACCGACGTGAACGCGCTGACGTCCGGCAATACCGCGACCTGGCTGGCTGCCGTCATCGCCGCCAATGAAGATGGCACCATTGGCATCTGGGCCGCCAACGATGCCGAAGGCGCACTGGAAGCGGCAGCGGTGCTCAGTTGGGCTGCCTCGCTCAACTTCACCCAGACCAACGGCCGCACCACGCTTGCCGAGCGCTCGTTCTCCGGACTGACGCCCACGGTCACCACGGATGCGCAGGCATCCGCCTTGCAGGCCAACGGCTACAACTACTACGGCGACTTTGCCACCAGTTCGACGCAGTGGCAGTTCTTCTATCCGGGCTCGATCACCGGTCAGTACAAATGGGCGGATTCCTACGTCTGCCAGATCAAGCTCAACGCCGATCTGCAAGACGCAATGATGAGCCTGCTGACGTCTGTCGGGTCCATTCCGTACAACTCGGCAGGCTATGCGCTGATTCATTCGGCACTCGCCGACCCGATCAATGCCGCATCGAACTTCGGCACGATCCGAACCGGTATCACGCTATCCGCATCGCAGGTTCAAGAGCTCTACAACGCCATCGGTTTCGACGTGTCGCAGCCCATCAATGCAGCCGGCTACTACCTCGACATCAAGGATGCGCCGCCATCGACGCGCGTCGCACGCCAGTCCCCGCCCATGACCCTGTACTACACCGACGGTGGTTCGGTGCAGGCCCTTTCCCTTGCCAGCATCGAGGTGCAGTAATGAGCACGATCACTTCTGCGAACTCCTCGTTCGCCATCGTCATCCCCGGCGTGTATACCGCGCCGCGTTCGATCCAGGGCTATGCCACGGACGACGCCTTTGCCGCCGAAGCCGTGGAAAAGGTGGAGACCAAGATGGGCATCGACGGAAAGCTGTCGGCGGGCTACATCTTCACGCCCTACAAAATGTCGGTCACGCTGCAGGGCGATTCTGCGTCGTTCGACATCTTCACGAACTGGCAGCTCGCACAAGATGCCGTGCGTGAGGTCATCTCCGCCTCCGCCACCATCCTCATCCCGTCGATCGGTTACAAATTCGCGATGACAAATGGCTACCTGTCGCGTTTCCAGGCGATGCCGGAAGCGAAGAAGACGCTGGATACGCTGAAGTTCGAAATCACCTGGGAAAAGATCGTTGGTGCGAGGGTGTCCTGATGGCGCGCAAGACTTCCCGGGTCACCATCGACGAAGACGGCCGCGACAAGGGAAAGGCCTTTGTCGTGACCGAACTTCCGGCGCTGGACATCGAACGCTGGACGGTGCGCCTGGTGCTTGCGCTCGGCAAGAACGGCATCAGCCTGCCTAACGTGCAATCCGATTCCGGATTCGCTGGCATTGCCGGCGTGCTGTGGGCGCTGATGGCCCAAGTGTCGCCGGAAGAGGCGGAAACGCTGATGTCGTCCATGCTGGAAGGTCTCAAGATCGACGAAGGCAAGATCACCCGTGAACTGATGGCGGACGACGTCGAGGAACCGGAAACCCTGTTGCAGCTTCGCATGGCGTGGGTGGACCTGCATGCGGGTTTTTTCACGAAAGGCGGTCGCCTGATCTGGGGCCGCCTGACCTCGTCGATTGGCGCAAATACGCCCGCGTCCTGAATGTTCCCGCCACGATCTCCTGCGCCGTGTCATCCAAGCTGGTGACTTTCGCGGAACTCGCCACCACGCTCTCCTTGCAAGACCTGTGGGACGTATTGGAAATCCATGCCGTGAATGCACACAACGAAAACGTCGCATCGCGTGAGGGTCGCTCATGAATGTTATCGACGCCCTCGTCATCACTCTGGGCTTGGACACCGGCGAGTACGAGAAAAAACAGAAGGAAGTCACGACCTCGCTCACCAAAATGGGCGACGCATCGGACAAGCAAACCAAGCTGATCGCCGAGAGCGGAAAGAAAGCAGCGGGGGCATTCAGCCTGCTCAAGGTCGAAGTGTTGGGCGCGCTCGCCGCGTTCGGCATGGGAGCCGGGTTCAAGTCGTTCATCGAATCGAGCATGATGGGGCAGGCGCAGCTTGGCAGGCTTTCCACCACGCTTGGCGTGTCCACGCATGCGCTGCAGGCATGGAAGCTTGCCGCGAAAGAAATGGGCGGTTCCGGTGGCGAGGCCATGGATGTATTGCAAACCGTTGCCAAGGGCATGGCGGAAGCCAAGATTCACGGTACATCCGCGCTGATTCAGGCATCGCGCCGGTTTGGTTTCGGTGTATCGAATGATCCGACGCAAACGCTGATCAATATCAGCCGACGCATGTCGCAGATGCATGATCCGCAGCAGGCATTGCAGGTGGCCGAAGCGGCAGGCATCAGCAACTTCACCATGCAACAAATGCTGCTGCAAGGTCCTGACAAATTGCAGGCGCAGCTTGCTCGAACCATGGGGCTTACCGGCGCCGCCACCAAGTCAAGCACCGAGCAAGCGGCAAGGCTTCAGGCGCAGTGGGCGGATTTGCAAGAACGTTTCCGCCAAGTGGGAGAACGCGTGTTCAACAAGCTTGAACCGATCCTTGCGAAACTCGGCGAGAAGCTTGCCAATTGGATCGATCGCATCGACTGGAACAAGGTTATTGCATCCATCGGTCACTTCATCGACAAGGTGCAAGAAGTCGTGAAGGAAATGGGCGGCTGGAAAACGGTCGCTGAAATTCTTGGCGGCGTCCTGGCACTCAAGGTGCTCATGCCGGTGATTGCCCTGGTCTCGAACTTCGGACGCCTCATTCCCTTGCTTGCTGGCGGCGTCGGCTCCGTCACGGGTATCGCGCTCGCCTTCGGGAGTCTTGGTGTGGCTCTCGCTGCCGCAGGAGGCGCCTATCTGGGCCTCAAGGCGAGCGGCGCACTTGACGATGCGGCGAAAAAGTCCACAGGTAACAAGGATGAGACCTTCGGGACGTATCTATACGAGCGCTACAACCCCTTCAATCCGGCATCCGGCAAACGTGAGTTCAATTTTTGGAAAGGTGCTTCGGCGACGGATGAAAGTATCCGCAAGAACACGGATGAAGAACGCCAATGGATGAAGCAAACAGTACACCCCACGGCCGCTGATGCGGCGCTGGGAAGTGATTTCCTTGGCACTTACGATCCCATGAAGTCGCGTAAGTTCGGCGGCAACAACGCAAGCCTCTTTTCGACACTGGAACAACGGTACGGCTTACCGGCCGGAACGCTGACCAAGAAGTTCGCCGTGGAATCGGCCAATGGCACGCGCCTCAAATCCCCAGCCGGTGCCGTTGGACCCATGCAGTTCATGCAGGGAACCGCCAAGGATATGGGGCTGACGTTCGGTCCTGGCGGAAACGTCATGGATCTGGATGACAGCGCGGAAGCTGCCGCGAAATATCTGCAACGCCTGCACAATCAGTTCGGCGATTGGGATAAGGCGCAGGCGGCCTACAACTGGGGTCCAGGCAATCTCAAGAAGGATCTTGCAAAGCATGGCAACCAGTGGCTCGCCTTCGCGCCATCCGAAACGCAGAAGTACGTCTCCGCACATCGTTTGCTGCAATCGGCATCGCCGGTATCCGCAGCGGCGCAACGTCAAGGGTCATCCACCAGCACAAACACCGTCAGCATCAATACGCTGAATGTCAACGCACCCAAGGCCACCGACGCGAATGGCATCGTCAAGGGCATGAAAACGGCGATGCGCAGTAACCCGCTGATCGCGGGATCGGTCACGGCGCTCGCCTGATGTCCGTTCCTGCCACCTTCTTCCTGGGCGCTACACAGGCGCTCGGGATCGACCTGTTGAATACAGGTGCCCCGACGTATGCGGTGGTTACGGCTGGCACCACGGCGAGCGCAGGCGGCTTCATGGCGTCGGTTTCCGGCGTGCTGGGCGCGACTCAAAACGGCAGCCCCGTACTGACTCCCGACAATGTTATTTCGCTCGAATGGCATGGCGAGGAACGCATCAGCGATTACCCCGTGCAGAACGGACAGTTCGTCTCTTACAACAAGGTCAAGGTGCCATTCGACCTTCGCATGGTCATGACCTGTCAGGGACTGAATTATGTGCAGGACGCACTCAAGCCCGTGACGCAATCGCTCGACCAGGCGCTCTCCAATATCGGACTGGCATTCGGCCAACCGATGAGCCGAGACGCCTTCCTGCGCCAACTGGACATGATGCTGGACAGCACGGACCTGTATGACGTGGTGACGCCAGACAAGGTGTACCAGAATGTGAATCTGGTGGGCTGCAACCACGCCAAGAAAAACGATGAAGGCGGCACGCTGATCATCGCGGAATTGATATTCCGGGAAGTGCGTGAATCCGGGAATGCCGATTACCAGACGCCTACGGTATCGACGGGCACTATCACGGGGTCCGCGTCACCGTCCTCCGCAACGCCCGTCAATGTTGGAACCGTCGTTGGAACGCAAGCCTCGACATCAAGCGTAGCCACCTTCAACGGATCATTCCCGCCGATATGATCGCCATCCCGTTGCAATCCATTCCGGCGCAGGCATTCAATGTTTCGCTTGGCGGCCAGTCTTGCAGGATTTCGCTCTACCAAAAGGGCGACTTTTTCTTCATGGACTTGACGGCGAATAACGTGACGGTCGTGCAGGGACGCATGGTGTTGAACAGCGTCTGGATCGTACGCTATGCCTATCTTGGCCTAGTGGGTGACCTGGTGATGTTCGACACGATGGGCGCGAACGACAGCCCGACTTATGACGGTTTGGGCGCGCGCTATCAGCTCTACTATCTGACGCCGGATGAACTTGCCGCGAGAATTGCATCGTGAGCTTCACCAAGCGCGGGCTTGGGTATCTGATCGAATTGAATCAGGGTGGCACCCCAAATAACAGTGCACCCGCTTCTTTCGACAATGGTTCAAGCACGCTCAATATCGACAGTATTCGAAGCATGGCGTCTATCCAGTCGGTGATTGGTGGAGATACGGCATTTGGCGGACAAGCATTGATCCAGCTATGGGGCATGAAACCCTCGGATATCGCACAGCTTTCCACGCTCGGTTTTGATCAAGCCAAGATTAACAAGAACAAGATCACTGTGTTTGCTTACGATGTAAGCAACAAGAGCAACCAGATCGAAGTGTTTTCTGGCGGAATCTTCGTTGCTCACATCAATTACAACGCGATGCCGGATGTTTCGCTAGAACTTGAATGTTATGCATCCATCGGGCAACAGACGCAGGCGATACCAGCCACCAGCGCGCAAGGTTCGAGCGATGTCGCAGCAATGCTTCAGGGCATCTGCGCGGCATGCGACCCGCCCATTACATTCGTCAACAAAGGCGTTTCAGCGAAACTATCGAATGCAGCCTATGCCGGATCACCGTTTCAGCAGATCACCAATATTTGTTGCGATGCGGGCATACCACATTCAATGGCAGCCGGGACGCTGACCATCTGGCCGAATGGCACGAACGTCGATGGGAATACGATCACGATCGGCCCGGATAATGACATGGTGGGTTACCCTGAATACACACAGATCGGGATCGATGTCACGATGGAGTTTAACCCGGAAGTTCAGCTGGGACGTCAGCTAACGATCCAGAAGGCGAGCGGTGATTCCCTGCCTATTCCTGGCGTACCCGGAACGTTCTGGATCAATGTCGTCGAACATGAACTATCCTCCGAAATGCCTGGAGGCCCATGGTTCACGCGCGCCAGCGTGAGCAATATCCAGATCGTCGGGCGCAGCTAATGGCAGGTACGGGCTCCTACTTCAATTCGTCGGCCAGTGCCAATCCGTTGACGTCCTGGTCATTCGCCTTTCGTGCGGCGATGGCATCGGTTCGCACCACGATCCCGGTTCAGGTGATTGCGATACATGGTGGAGGTCTTGCGCCGGTGGGCCGCGTGGACGTGCAACCCCTTATCCAACAGACGGACAGCGCGGGCAACGTCATGGCGCTTCCGGTGCTATATGGATTGCCCTATCTACGCTGGCAGGGCGGCGCGAGCGCCGTGATTCTGGACCCGGCAGTGAACGATATCGGGCTGGTCTGCTTCGCCGATCGCGACGTTTCAGCGGTGATCGCCAGCGGCCAGCAATCGGCGCCTGGCTCAAACCGCCGGTTCAGTCTTGCTGACGGGTTCTACGTGGGAGCCACGCTCAATGCAGAGCCGACGCAATACGTCCAGTTCAGCGCGGCAGGCATTACCGTCGTGTCACCCACCGCCATTGACATCAAGGCGCCTACGATCACGCTGGATGGATCGGTGCACGTCACAGGCGCGCAGACCAATGACAGTACGATTACGGCCAGCGGCGACGTGAAGGGTGGCGGAACCAGTCTGCACACGCATGTTCATAGTGGCGTGCAGAGCGGCGGAAGCGACTCGGGGCCGCCGGTTTAACGGGTTAGCCGGAAAGTCCGAAAGTTATCGGAATCGTTTCATGCGTACCGCTTGGCGCGTTACAGATCGCTGATGCAGCAGCATTGAGAGCCGCGTTGTCCAAGTCAGGAAAGCCGGAAGATGACGCTATGGAAAGGTTATGTGGGTGTCCATTGCCATCGACGGAGAAACCGATATCAACTGTCCCTTGCTGCCTCATGCGTGCAGCGAGCGGCGGGTAAGGGGGGCGTATTTCCGAGCAATGCCCCTGGGGCGGAAGTGAAGCCTGACGCATTCGCGCGACTGGATGCATCCCAATTGCCTTGCACGTCTTTTGCACAATTTCCGCGAGATTTGTCCCCGGTGTAAGGGCTAGCGTTGGCATGACGCCGCTGTAGCTCATCGGGGCTCCATTTCCGCTAAAATTCTCAACATCAACCACTTCCATATAATCGGGTGGAGTGCCGCCCACGCCGCACAGGACTTGGCCGCTTAGAACGTCGATTCCTGTGGCACCTCCGCTAATTCCCTTGTATGCGGTTTTAACGACAACCTGCGCTGCATCTGGATTGCGCATGGGAACGAAGGCAAACCACATCATCGCTTGATCGGAATCAAGCACTTGAGACCATTGGCTAATTGAATCTCTCGCGTAATGCGCCGGGGTCCATCTTGCGATATCTGCCATTGATGGTGCATGAGCGTTCGCGGGGTCAGTTTGGTAGTTGTTCTTTTTTTCCTGTGCCAATTCATCGCATGAAACGTTTGTGACGGCATCACCGCAAAGATGTTCTCCCGGAAGTTTCAGCATTTCTTGCTGCATAGGTGTGAGTGAGGAATGCGGTTGCTGAGCATAGGAAGCCAGCGCAAATACCATCAGCGCGGCGAATACCGTAAGACGTTTCATAACCCACTCCCTAGCAGTGAAAGACATGCAGACTCTACCACTCGACACCACCAGCTGGGACTTGACGCTGGACAGTAATGGCAACCTGTCGCTGGCCGATCCCGATTACAGCATTGCGCAGGACGTGGCCTCGGCTATCCGCACCTTTCAGGGTGAATGTTGGTACGGCGCTACGCTCGGCATGCCTTATTTCCAGTCGATTCTAGGCAAGCTTCCGCCGCGATCGTACATCACGAGCCTATTGGAACGGGCGGCATTGACCGTGGCCGGCGTGGTGTCGGTAACCGTGGTCAACCTGGGGCTCAATACACAACGCCAGTTAACCGGCTCCGTGATCGTGGTCAGCACGGACACCAATACTCCCATCGTCGCGAGTTTCTGATATGACCGGCACCGCCGTCCCCGACATCCAGTTCACGCCCACAGGCCTTGTGCTGCCGACCGATTCGGCCATCCTCGGCGGCGTCCAATCCGATCAGCAACGGGCGTTCGGTGGCAACCTATCGTTGTCGTTGTCGTCGCCTCAGGGACAGCTTGCCCAGGCGCTGACCGCCATCATCAGCGACAAAAACGCGCAGATCGCCGAAATCGTGAACCAGGTGGACCCGGCTAATGCTGCCGGTGTCATGCAGGACGCGATCGGGGCGATCTATTTCATGCAACGGATTGCGGCGTCGGGCACCTTGGTGGCCGGGACATGCAACGGCCTGGCCGGCACCGTCATCCCGCAGGGGGCTATCGCGCAGGACACGGCAGGCAACCAGTATGCGTTGCTCTCTGCGGTCACCATCGCATCGTCTGGCAATGTCATCGGTCAGTTCCAGTGCCTGAGCATGGGTCCGATCGCCTGTCCCACAGGAACGCTTACCACGATCTACAAGGCCATTTCCGGGTGGGAGTCCGTTACGAATGCGACGGCCGGCGTTCCCGGAGTGAATGAAGAATCGCGTGCGGATTTCGAGCTGCGTCGGCAGAACTCCGTGGGTGTCAATGCGCTGAACTCCATCCAGTCCGTGCTTGCGGCTGTGCTTGCGGTTCCGAACGTCATCGACGCTTACGTGACGGACAACTCGACGAATGCCACGGTCAACACCGGCCCGACCAATTATCCGATTATCGGCAATTCGATTTACGTGGCTGTCGCGGGCGGTGCAGCGGCGGATGTTGCCAAGGCCATATGGAGCAAGAAATCACTGGGTTGCGCATACAACGGCAGCACGACGTACACCTACACGGACTCATCCACGGGCGTTTTGCCTTATCCGACATACACCGTGAAGTGGGTCACCCCCACATCGGTTCCGGTGTATTTCGCGGTGGACATCGTCAACAACACCAGCGTTCCGTCCAACATCACCGCCTTGGTACAGGCCGCCATTCTTGCGGCCTTCAACGGGCAGGATGGTGGTTCGCGCGCACGGATCGGCTCGACCCTGTATGCCGGACGTTACTTCGCGGGCATCGCAGCCATTGGCAATGGCGTCGAACTGCTTTCGATCGGCATCGGCGCATCGGCTAGCCCTACAGCAACGTCTCTGGCGTTGGGCATTGATCAATTGCCAACTTTGAGCGCTAGCAACATTACGGTGACCCTGTCGTGAGAGTGGTGCAGAACATCACGGCTAACGCCGAAGTCTTTGCAACCGGAGATGGCGCAACCTCGGTCTATCCGCTGACCTTCGACGGGCTGACGCTTGTCGAACCCGAAAAGGCGCGAGTCACCGCCATCCACCGCGCGGACTGGCAGGGCCGCCAGCTGCTGTATCCGACGCCGCGGACGAATCTGGCGAAAAGCAGCCAGAACATGCGTGGCACGGGTTGGAACGTGCGCACGGAAACGGTAACGAACAACAATGCCGGAGCGCCCGACGGTTCCAGCACGCTCAACAAGGTCGTAATCTCAACCACCGCCGCTGCTGCGCACGCACAGTCGCAAGACTTTACAGGCGTTCCGAGCGGCTTGTGCGCAATGTCGAACTACGTGGTTCCCGCAGGGGCTCCTTTCACGGTCGTGTGGCTGGCAGATCAGGCTGCTACGAACACCCCGCAATGGTCAGTAATCCTGAACTCTTCCGGGAAGATCACTTACAACGCCGGCAACCTTGCCAACGGCTCGGCCACCGTGACGCCGGGGCCGAATGGTTCATACAAAGTCAGCATCCAAGGCAGCATCACTGCCGGCACCGCGCGATGTGCGACCGCCTTCAGTCAATCCGGAACGTCCGTTCAATACATCTACACCGGCAACGGGACTGACTTCTACGATGCGTGGGGGTTGATGTTTGGCGCGGGTGTTGGCATCGCTCAATTGGGCGCCTACATCCCCACCACTTCTGCCCCCGTCACCCTCACCGATTACACCCTCGCGCCGGACGGGCTGATCACGCTGGGGCAGGTGCCGGTGGTGGGCGCGGTGCTGGATTGGGATGGTAGCGGAACCATCAATCCGCTGGATGCAACGCCTACCTTTCTGTCCCAGTACGCCACATCGCCCATCCTGACGAGCCTAATCCAGGCCGCCAACGAGACGATCGACCCGCAGGCGGATTTCGATGCGTTCATGGCGAACGTGTGGGATGTCTACACCGCTCAGGGGTTCGGCTTGGACATCTGGGGACGCATCGTCAACATCCCGCGCACGATCAACATCCCGGCATCGAATGACTTCCTCGGGTTCGATGAAGCGCTACCGGATGCCGAGCCCTTCAACCAGGCGCCGTTCTACAATGGCCCGCAGGGCGGAACACTTTACACGCTGACCGATGACGCCTATCGCGTGCTCATCCTGACCAAGGCGCTCGCGAACATCTCCAGCTTCACCGCGCAATCCATGAACGCCCTGCTGAACTTCATGTTCAACGGACAGGGTTTGACGCGAGGTTCATGCTATGTGCTTGAGAGTGGCACACCGATGCAGATTTCCTACGTGTTCAATTTCTCGCTGACGTCGTGGGAGGCAGCTGTGCTTGAGCAATCGTCACTCATGCCAAGGCCTGCCGGCGTCGGCGTGACGATCACCGTCAACCCGTAACCCGAATCTCCCAGCATTCCCGAAGGCCGCCTTGTGCGGCCTTTTTCTTTTCCAGAGGCCTGAAACATGCAGAAGTCCAATGCACCGACCAAGCTGACCGTGGCGTTCGCGTCGGGCACCGGAGCCGGCCCGGTCAACAACATTCCGCTTACGCCAAGTGGGACGCCTGGCACCGCGAGTTACCAGACGGGGTTCACGTCGGTCAATATGGAGCCGAAGGCATCCGGCGGAGTGCCGCCTTGGGGACCTGACTTCAATGGCCTGTTTCAGGCACAGACCACCGCGCAGATATGGCAGCAATCCGGCTACACCTGGACGTTCGATTCCGCGTTCGCGTCGAATGCCAACATCGGCGGTTATCCGGCCGGCTCCGTACTTATGATGGGCAGCGGCAAAGGTCTGTGGGTCAATCAGACCGACAATAACACCGCGAGCCCTGATGCAACCGGATCATCAGGATGGGTAGGCTTGCCAGCGGCAGGAACTTATGCGATCACCACCACTGGCGGAACCACGACGCCAGACTCTTCGACATTAGGCGTCACCACGCTACTCATCAGCGGAACGCTTACGTCAAACGCAACATTGGTGCTTCCGCTGATCGCAGGTTCGCGCTGGATCGTCGCCAACAACACCACGGGAAGTTTCACGCTCACCGTTCAAGGCGCCACTGGGGCAGGCGTTGCGATCACGCAAGGATCCGCGCTGACTGTATTCACCGACGGCACCGCGTACTTTGCTGCGAGTGCCAATCTCTCCGGCGCCTATCTCCCCATCGGTGGAACTGCCGTCGCAGCAACCAAACTGGCGACGGCGCGAACGTTCAGTCTAAGCGGACAAGCTACGGGGACTGGCACAACCAGCTTCGACGGCACGGGTAATCTGGTGATCAATGTCACTGCGCTTGCGCCCACCGCTGCGCAGATAAATGCTGGATTGACTTATACGGCAGCAAATGACGCGAATGTTGTCCACATTAACGGGACAGAAACGATTGTCGGCGTCAAGACATTTTCAAGCAATATTATTGCATCTGCTTCTGTAACGACACCGCTCGTTGTCATCGGTACAGCCGGAGGGCTGTTTTACGAAACGAGTCCCGGCAATGGTTCAGTGGGTGTGCGATCTGGTGTAGCTGGATCGCCTAATTACTATACGTTTGCGGCTGACGGATCATTCAATGTGCAAGGTGGTGCCATAACTGCCACGGGTAACATCGCTAGTTCTGCCGCCGTTTCTGGCGCAACCATCACTTCATCGGGAGTCGTGAATTCTGGCGCGAACTTCACCTCAACGTCATCGACGGTAAATCTGAACACGACGGGCGCCGGCACCGTGCAACTTCGGCCTAACGGGCAAGGAAGCTCGACTGGTCAGCTCTCTATCGCTTCCACCGGCAATGTCGTGGCGTCCGGCACGATCACACCAGGCTCCGATGAGCGCATCAAGGATAACGTGCAACTAATCATTGGCGCGCTTGATACGGTGCGCGCAGCGCTGGTTGGCGTCGAGTACGACCGCAACGATCAAGATGGCGCACATGACGCCGGATTTATCGCTCAGCGCGTGAAGCAGCATCTTCCGCACCTGGTGCCTATCACGAAGACACACGGATTCGATGATTTCCATTCGATGAACTACAACGGCGCCGTAGCCTATTTGTCGGCCGCTCTGGTCGAGTTGCATGACATCGTAAAGAAACAGCAAACTGTGATCGACGCACTGACTGCCAAGGTAGGTTGACGTGACCACTGGGTTAAAAACGAAAGCATCAGGAAATGCTGACCTGGATCTGGTGTTCGATCCCTACGTGCAAGGTACGTCACCGCCGGCGACCGGGCTAAACGTCGGCGGCACGACAACTGACATCAATACACGCTACGCGCCAATCGTTTTCGGTTCGGCAGCGGCGGCGACAGGATTCAACACCAAACAATCCGGAAACGCCGACCTGAACACGTTATTCGCGGCCTATGGGACAGCGGTCTATGCACTGCCAATCAACGGGAAAAGTTATACGGCCGCCGCCTTCACGACTGGCGCGGGCGTCAATGCGGCGCTGAATTTCAATGCCGCGACCTCCGGATGGACGGTAACGAAGAACATTGCCGGCACGGTGACCACACTGGACTCGGGAACTATTCCTGCCGGCGCGACGAAGGTCAAATATACGGACACATGGTTGAACGCAACGGGCGATACCGGCACCGGAAGCCCGACCAATGGCGCGCCATCCTTCACGACGCTGACTTCAACGAGCATCAGCGCATCCGACAGCATCGGCGTGGCTGGTGGTGGCGGCACTAAGCAGACCACGCACAGCATGAATATCCAGTTCCAGAATGCGGCGGGCGCCACGATCTCCAATACGACGATCACTTTCGTCTGTATAGCGGACGGCGAGTAATTCGCGGGAGGCGATCCGACACCCCAATCAGCCTTCGCCGACAGCATCATTTCGTTGACTCCAACACAATGATCCCGCCCCGGTCGTCAGGCCTCATCCGGCGATAGTCAGCTTCGGCGACGTGCGATCAGGCGCGGGCCGATGACCTGGGCGCTACTTCTGCTTCAACCAGCGCAGGCAGCGCTCGATCACGGCCTGCCGTTCCCGACACCAGGCGCATTCGATCTTCGGTGCAAAGGGATGCCGCGGCTTCGACTCGCCCACATTGCCGCAGACCGGGCAGCGGGACAGGGCAAGCATGGCGACGGCGTCGACGGT
>Ga0134125_10002633_pt1 | contig 21163 bp, 21 predicted proteins | sample KB31751_FD_96464 | JGI IMG/M metagenome (GOLD analysis project Ga0134125, IMG submission 96464) | Terrestrial soil microbial communities with excess Nitrogen fertilizer from Kellogg Biological Station, Michigan, USA - KB3-175-1 | ecosystem: Environmental > Terrestrial > Soil > Unclassified ... | reverse complement strand
TGAACCATCCACCTGCTCCCGCAGGTGGGATTCAGTAAACAACGACATCAAATATTGGTAGGCTGGACCTGAAGTAACCACCAGCTGCCGCAGGTGGGATTTAAGACTTTTCGGGCAAAGCTACTTGAATCTTTAAGCATCAACTCGCGACTTGGAACACAAGTGGAACACATCAACCAGCTTGGGCTTAAGAGACTCCCCATCCTTTGGCTGGCCACTGGCGTCGGGCTCATTAATCATACTTACGTCATCCACAGCGATGACGTAGCCAGTCAGACCTTCGCTGGTAAGTTTGAACCGAACGAACTGCTTGAATCCTTCAATACGAGCAGCGCCGCCCACTTCGTTGTTGTGTCCGTTGAAGACAAAGCAAACAGCAAAGTACCATCCCGTCCATAAACAACAGATTACTGCGCCTGCAGCGCCAGCCAACAAGGAAGGTATCAGCGCTTGCCATCCCGCGAAGTTGGAAAAGAAAGGCGCGTAGGGAACTCGAAACAGGTGAAATGCCAGCAGCGTTAGCCAGGGCAGCGTCAGCATCACCAAACCATAAACGATCCACAACGCCGCTATCCCAAGGCCGCTGTTTTTCTTGATGACCTTTTTTGCCAGTGGTATCGGAACGAACAACAAGACTGCCGCCAGGAGCCAGGTGACAGGATTACCCGTCCGGATGAGTAAATACGGAACGAACAATTGAAGCAGCAAGTGCCAAAGGGCAATCAGTAATTTACCGACAATTCGCTTTCCCTTCGACTCTCGATACAGAAGGTCACCACTCGCTTTAAAAGGCAGAACGATGACGCAGAAGGCGAGGCCCAACAGCGCGGCCAGTAACAAAAGATCAGACACCAGGTAAGCGGGCTGATTATTTCTGCCAAAGAACCAGAGTCCCGAGGCGGCGCTCAGGATAGCTAACACCCACAGCACGCCGGTCAGAATCCAATCGCGACTCTTTATGGAATTCGCAAAGAAACTCTTCTTAAACAAATATCCGTTGAAACGGATCGCAAGAATGGCAGCGACCGCCGCGGTGAAAAAAGAAAACAGCACCATGACGCTGCTGATGAATGGCGTTATGTGATCGCGATAAGGCTTGATGCTCAAGAGACCGAGGCCAATCAGGAGCGTGATAACGCCAATTATCCAGGACAACTTCTTTTCCAGCGTTGGTGGCTCCTTTTCTTTTTTGTCCTTGCCTCCAGGATCTTCTTTCTTCGGTGAGAAAAGTTCGTATGGATTCTTGTCCGGAAAGATCCAGTTGGTGGTGAAGCTAATTACCAGCGTCGCCACCATCGCTAAGAATGCTAAAACGATCAGAACCTGCCCTATGACCAGGTCAACCGGCCAGGGTCTGCTCGACGCAAAAAAATAGGAAGGGTTTGACGGCGAACACGGCTGAGGCGGGTCCCAGGTTCGCGGAGCAGCGCCAAGCATGGACCACAGCAAGAATGGTTCGACGGTGGCACAGGAATTCCATTGAATGACCGTGGGAGTGATCGCCTCACTGGCTACAACTTTCAAACCGAACTGATTCAAACTCTGAAGAACTCCAATATTAGCGATGAACTGCCTACTGCTCGGCGGGACCGTGGCTCCAAAGAAGATCAGGAAGGAGATGATCAAACCAGCGACCCATACTGAACCACCGGTGATCACGTTCCAGAACTTGGCGATCCTGTCTGCGATCGCGTCGCGAGAATCTTTCTCCGACGGATAGAGTACCTGCTCGCAGATCTCATTGTCGTAAGTCGTAGTGGGATGATGGAAGGCGGCGCCAGCTCCCGAAACAACCGAGGCATAGTTATCGGCTGCGGGCCTCGGCGCAGTGCTGTCACCTCTAGGCGACGAGCCGGTTGTTGTTGGTCCCCAGTAACGAGCATAGTGGTGCACGTCGCCTGACAAATCGAGACGACATTGTTCCTCTCGAAGACTCGCCGCACTGCTCTTGTCGACGCTCGAGCTGCCCGCCGCGTCAGCACTGGGAAGAAATGGCGTCCCGACACCTAATTCTGTCATTGACTTCGCAACTTTGTAATTTTCCGGCGCAGCCAATTGACCGCAGACTGTGCTCGGGGAACAAGTGGCCAGAATTAATTTGTCAGGAGGAAATTTCCCCTTGAGCCCTTTGAGTCCCTGGAAAAAAGCTTTCTGTCTGCGATCGATCAAATTCGGTTCGGTATCCAGTCCCCAAAACCACCATCCAAATGGCAATTGCAAAGCGACATAGCTCGCCTCCTGGACTCGCTCGAAACCCGGAATAGATAACTGCGAATTTTCGGGAGTACTGCGGTCAGGCGGCGGTGGTCCTTCCTTTCGGGTGGGTGTGCGAAACTGCCGCCTGAAGCCGTCGATCTGATCGTAGTAATCGTGGTTGCCTGGAATACCTAAGAGCGGACGTCGTGGATCACTGTTGGATATGAGTCCATGTTTAGCTAAGTCTTCGTAGGCATATCTGAACGGATGCTGGAAGCGATTCACCAGTGTCATATAGGCCGCTGTGTGATACGAGGTATCCCCACCAACGAAGAGGAATTCGCCTCGCGGCAATTGATAAGGAAACTCGGGACCCGGTTCTGTGGTCACGAGGCACTCATCCGAATTGGCAGGCAAGGTGGTAACGGTAGCGTCCAGTTTTGTTCCCAGATTTCTGCACATCGCCAAATACGCCGTGCTATACATCGCCTTGGTGCCGTCACCTACATCCGAGACGTAATCGAACCAGAACTCCGACTTGGTTTCATCATCGAATGAGATCTCGTTTGCAGACATCCAGTCTCGCGGGTCTAACTTTTTCCCGTAAGTTGCATAGAGCAAGGCTCCCTTGAGCGCGCCAATTAACTGTAGCCCGAGCAACCAGGCTACGGGTTTTTCAAAAAAGCGGGGACGTCCTGCGGTTGGGCTCATTGAAGTTCCTCCAGGGCCGAAGTTACGGGTGCTGCTGGTCGAGGTGTTCGCAACGAGTTATGAAGCGAGGCTCGTGAGAATTCGACCGATTGAGGGACGAACGATATTCCTGATGATGAGGAAAGTCAATTATTTGAGGTAAGCGCGGATGTACTGCAGGCTGCCAGCCTGCAGTTGCTGAAGAGAAAATACTTGAGTGGTAATGAGCCTTCGACAGGCTGGCAGCCTGTCGTACACTCGCGTCACTCGTTGCGGAGAGCGACGAGCGGGTTGATATTCGTCGCGCGCAGGGCTGGAACCAGGCAGGCAATTGCCGCAATAACCGTCAAGACCAACGAAACCGACACGAACGTCAACGGGTCTGCGGCGGGCGTCGCGAACAACAGCGAGCCAATTAGCTTGTTAATGAACAGAGCCGCGGTAATCCCGACTACCACACCAACGATCACGAGCGTCATTCCCTGTCTCATTATCATCGTGAGAATGCCAACTCTCGTTGCTCCCAAAGCCATACGAATCCCGATCTCCGAAGTCCGCTGAGCCACAGCCAGTGCCATCACCCCGGTAATTCCTGCCGCCGTGATCACCAACGCCAGGCCGGCGAAGAGTCCAATCAGCCACATGGTCAAGCGGGGGCCGGCTACAGATTCATCCCGGACTTGCTGGAGCGTCCGCACCTGGTCTACTGCAGTTTCAGGATTGACCTTGTGCACCGTGTCACGCATCAGACTGGTGAGACTTTCCGGATTGCTGGTGGTCTTCACCAACAGAAATCCAGCGAACGCTGCCTGGGACACCGGCGCATACAGCTCGTCGGAAGCTTCTGAACCCAAGCCATATTGCTTTACGTCGCTGACGACACCCACGATGGTCACCCACGTTCGTCCGTTATCGAATGAGATCCGCTTGCCGACCGGATCTTCGCCGCCCCAACGATGTCGCGCTGCAGACTCATTAACGATAGCTACTTGCTGAGCTTTCTCGTCATCTGCATCAGTGAACAAGCGACCCTTCACGAGCGAGGCGCCAATCGTACGAAAGTAATCGGGACTGATTGCGCGCGGATCAACCTGAGGCGCAAGTTGTCCTTCCCCGGGCGGATGACCCTCAATTTGAATACTCACATTGTTTGGACCACGAGTGATCGAGGCTGCGTTCAGCGGATACGTCGAAGATACCGCGGCGCTTTGAACGCCCGGTTGTTGCTGCGCCTCGCTTACTATCCGGCGAAAGAAATCCGCCAACTGAGCGTTCGTTGTCAGTCTCGACCAGTTAGTCGACATTCTGAGCACCAAAACTTTTTCCGGATTGAATCCGGGATTGACCTGCTGCAATTTCATAAAGCTGCGCAACAGCAAACCTGCGGTGATTAGCAGGGCGAACGAGATGGCAACTTGAGTAACCACCAGCAAGCCGCGAATTCTGTTCTTTCCTCCGGACGTAGCTCGCGTGCTCTCCTCTTTGAGCGTTCCGGCAAGGTTGTGCTTCGAACCGTGACGCAGTGACAAAGCAGGAATCAAACCAAATCCAACTCCCGTTCCAATTGAGATAAGCATCGTGAAGAGCAACACGGAAAGGTCGATGCGAATCTCGCCAGTGCGATTCGTGAAGCGCTCAGCAAACGCGACCAACAAAGGAAGGCCCAGCTTGGCTATTATCAAGCCAACCGCGCCGCCCATTATTCCGAGAAGAACGCTTTCCGTAAGTAACTGTCGGACCAGGCGCCCTGCCGTAGCGCCGACTGCAGTGCGCAGCGCCACTTCCTTTTGCCGCTGAAGAACTCGAGCCAGGCTCAGGTTCGCAACGTTTGCGCACGCAATTAAAAGCACGAGGCCCGCTGTCGCCAGCAGAATCAAGAATGTCGGCCTCGCCTGTCGCGTCAACTCATCGTCGAGCTTATTGACCTGCGCCGTGTAGCCGGAGTTCTTTGGATAAGCTTCAGGATAAGTCGATGCGAATCGCGCGGCGATGGTGCTGAGGTCAGCCTGGGCCTGGGACAAAGGCGTGCCGGGTTTCAGGCGCCCGAACATCGTGCCAACTATTCTGGCGCGGCGATTGTCGAGCGTCGTTTGAGCCGATCGAAAAGGACATTGAATCGTCGGCATGTAGACGTCGTTCTCAGCGGGATACTGCGGAATCGACGGCAGCACGCCAATTACCACATGCGGGCGATTGTTCATGCTGAATGTCTGACCAACTATGCCTGGATCACCACCGAGACTGTTCTGCCAGTACTTGTGACTGAGAACAATGACTGCTTGAGCTCCTGCCTTTTCGTCGTCGGCGGCGAAGGTCCTGCCGAGGATTGGCTTCGCACCCAGCACGTCAAAGAAGTTCGCCGAAACCACGCCCGTTTGGACTCGTTGAGGTTCAGATCGCCCGTAAAGAATGAAATTCATCGAGTGATACTCGACTACCGATTCCATCGAGTTATTCTGATCGCGATATTCGTTCACTTCTTTGACTGAAAAGCCGAGGTCCGGAATCTTGGCGAGCGGAGCCGGCTGGTGAATGACGACCATCTGGTTCCCGTCTCGATAAGGAAGCGGGCGGAGCAGCACTCCGTAAATGACGCTGAAGATCGCGGTGTTGGCTCCGATTCCGAGGGCCAGAGTCAAAATCGTGGTGATGGTAAAGCCACGATGTTTGAGTAAGACTCGAATTCCAAAGCGCACATCCCGCCCGATCGATTCAAGTAGTTGACGACCGCGATTCCCATCCATCTTGTCCATTAGCACCTCGTTTTGAAGGCTTGCTCCGAATAAAACTGATTGAAGCCGAAATTACAGTTCTCCTGACGCTGTGACTTTAACGGCGAGAGGATCTGAAAGGTTGGGTCTATTCAGCGAATCGAAGGAAGGCTGCGGCGAATGAAGGAATTCACCCCGTGAGTGGCATGCGGCTTTGCCGCCTACTGCAGTTGAGATACCGGTCGCTGCAGGATGTTTCGAGATTCCTGCTCTCGACGTAAACTTACTTCGTGGCCACCGCCTCAAATGGGACCTTTCAAATGCGACGACTCTGGTTGCTCATTGCCGCCGCTTGTTTGGTTCCTGCGATCCTCAGTTTATTCACGACCTACATGAGCGCGCGCGTCGCCGGCCGGCCTGCCGATTGGCGCATCGCCGTATTCGGCGGCTCGTTGTGGATTGGCTTTGGGTCCTTAACGCCCGTTATCTATATTCTCGCTCGCCATTTTCCACTCAACCGTGCTCCACTACGCCGCACCTTAGCCGTACATCTCACGGGTGCTTTGATCATTTGCGTAGCGTGGGCTTTATTCGGCGTGTCTCTCGCCGCATTGCTGATTCGCAATCCGAGCCGAGAACCGTTTCTGCGTTATTACGCGAGCTGGGTTTTGACAAACCTGCCCTGGTCCGTGTTTCTCTACTTCACCGTGCTCGGCTGCATTTCCGCTTTTTCCTACTATCGCGAAGCCCGTGAGCGAGAAGCACAACAGGCGCGACTTGCAGCTCAATTAGCCGAAGCGAGACTCGGCGCGTTGCGGATGCAGCTCAATCCACATTTCCTCTTCAACAGCTTGAATGCCATTACGGTCCTGGTCCGCGACCAAAAAACTCAAGACGCGTCGCGAATGCTTGAGTTGCTAAGCGGCATCCTGCGGCAGGTTTTGAAAGGCGATAATCGGAAAGAAGTGACTCTAGACAAGGAGCTCGAGTTTACGGAACGTTACCTTGCAATCGAGCAAGTCCGCTTTTCCGATCGCCTGCAGGTGCGCTGGGCAATTGAACAGTCGACCCGTGATGCCCTGGTACCAGAGTTCATTCTGCAGCCGCTCGTCGAAAACGCAGTCAGGCACGGAATCGCCAAGCGCGCGGCCGCAGGCTCCATTGAAGTTTCCGCCGTGCAATCGGACGGTAGCCTGATATTGAGCGTGCAGGACGATGGACCAGGATATTTCCCAACGTCCGATACTGGAGTTGGCCTGAACAACACCCGAGCCCGTCTTGAAACACTCTTTGGAGACGCAGGCATTCTCGACGTTGGGAACGCTGATGAAGGCGGCGCGGTTGTGACCGTTCGCTTTCCCGTTCGCCTTCCGATGAGAACGAATACCGATGGATAAGATTCGCGCCATCGTCGTCGATGACGAGCCACTCGCCCGCCGCGGCATCCGGCAATTGCTGACTCCGCATCGCGACGTCGAGGTGGTGGCCGAAGCGCGCAATGGCCGAGAGGCAATACGCGCTGTACGCGAGCTCAAACCTGATCTGTTGTTTCTCGACATCCAAATGCCTGAGCTGGATGGCTTCGATGTGATTCGCGAAGTTGGTGCTCGAGCAATGCCGGCTGTGATTTTTGTGACGGCACACGACGAATTCGCAGTGCGAGCATTCGACGCTCACGCGCTCGATTATTTAGTTAAGCCGCTCGAGGAAGCGCGTTTTGCCGACGCTCTCGAGCGAATCCGCGAAAGAATTCGTTCCGCCAAGGCCGTCGATGTATCCCGGAAACTTTCAGCACTGCTGGCGATGCGCGAGCAGGAGCGATCTAAACAACGAATCCTCGTGCCCACAGTGGCTGGCGATCTGGTACTCGACGCCGGAGAAATCGATTGGATCGAGGCCGACGATTACTACGCCGCGGTTCACGCCCGGCGTGGACGTCACCTGATTCGCGAGTCGCTCTCGTCCCTGGAACAAAGACTCGATGGCGAGCGTTTCGTGCGCACTCATCGCTCGGCAATCGTTAACGTCGACCGCATACGCGAAATGACATGCGAACAAGGCGAGACTTTGCTTGTCTTGAGAGACGGTGTGCGAGTTCCCGTAAGCAGACGCCGTCGAGCCCTCGTAACCAAACTCTTAAAGAAGTAATGACCACTCCCTGCAGTCTTCACACCGCCAACTGAGTAATCGTTGTCAGACCATTCAAGAGTGACCAGAATGCCTTTCGTGACGAACAGGCGTTGAGAGTTCGGAACCTGGATTGTGGGCTCGCAATCAAAGACTCAGCTCTCAACGCCGGAATCCTGAAGGAGCTGACATGAATCATTCTACCCTTCGCGTTGTGTTGCTGATTGTCTCCTGGTATTTGGTAGGGGCGGACCTATGTGTCCGCCCGCAGTCAGTTCCATTCAATCCAGGGCGGACACAAAGGTCCGCCCCTTCACAGATCAGCGCGGACGTTTGGACTTTCGTCTCGGTCGATCCAAAAGGCGACGGCAGCGATCCCTCGCTGGCAGATGCTGCGACCCTTTGTTATCGATACGACAAGGCGCACGACATGCTTTGGTTTCGCATCAGTCTGTTTGGTAAGCCCAACGAGCAGACATTCGGCGTTAACATCGCCTTCGACACCGGCGCCGATGACGCCGCGAAGATGAATTGGTGGGGCTCAAACAAGACGTTTAAGTTCGATCGGCTCTTGAGCGCGTGGGTAACCCGAGCCGGCGACCGCTACGTTGGAATGATTGGTGTGAACGATGCCCTTTTGCCCGAAAAGGCATCCGGCCAGAATGCCTTGCGCGATAATCTGGAGATTCGCGTCGAGGGCGATTCGATCCTCATTGGAGTGAAGCGCACCGATGTCGCGGACAAGCAGAAGTTGAATTTGGTGGCGGCGGTTGGTTCCAACCAGAAATGGAACGACGACATCCCGAACGTCGGACAGGCAACTATCGATCTCGCTGCTGCACGATCAACGCGTGGCTTAAGAGAGTTGGATATCAATCGCAACAACTTCAGCTTCCCGGCAAGCTACAAGACGCTCGCCGATTCAAAGTTGCCGGCCTCGACAAAAACCGGCAAAGGCAAGCAGGCGCTGATTCTGATTCCGGGCATGTATTCGGGAGCGAGATCCTTCGAAGATTTCATAGCCCGCAATCAATCGCTCTACAAATTCTATGTGCTAACGCCGCCCGGGATTAATGGCACCCAGGCTCGACCGATGCCGCCGGCGAACTCCAGCTTTTCCGATTTGACCTGGACCCACCGGCTTGAACGAGACATTCTGGATCTCATTCGTCGCGAGAAGATAAATAAGCCAGTGATCATTGCTGAAAGCCATCCCGCCTCAATCGCGGCGATTGGCTTGGCTCTCGATCATCCGGAGCAACTTGGTGGAGTAGTGATCTCAGGCACGAACCTGCTGCAGTTCTTTCCATCTCCAAAAGATCCGACCCGAAAAGCTTTGGCGACGCCCATTGAACGAGCCGCGATGGTTGATGAAAGCTGGGCTGACAAGTGGTTCAAATACGTGACTCCGGAAACCTGGGAAAGTAACGACATGCGTCCGGAGATGCTTGCCGGTGATCCATCAATGGGCCAGACTGCGGTAAAGGAAATTGAGTCAGCGCCGCTCGAGGTCAAGATTCGATATCTCTGCGAGTTTTGGGCTTCGGACGTCACGCGCAATTTTGATCGATTACAGGTTCCGGTGCTGGCCCTGATTGCGGGCTTCGATCAGGAATTCCTCGCCGCGCCGGCAAATGCTTTTACTAAAATGGCGTACGTAGATTCATGGGAGACTATCGTACCGAAGAATCCGAATCTGCAACTGGTAAGAATTCCGGATGCGCGTCTACTTATCCTCCAGGACCAACCCAGGCTCGCGGATCAGGCGATCATCGAGTTTGTGAGTCGAGTGAGTGAATCGAAAAAGACAAATTGAACCTATCCACAGATTACGCAGATTCCACAGATGTTTGGGTGAATCAAAGTTATGTTGTGCAATCTACTTTACTGAATCCGTGAAATCTGCGTAATCTGCGGATAGGCTTTTAGTACAGCAACACACTAATGGAAGCACCGCTCACCGGGTTGATGCTACGGTGTGAATGAGAACCAAGACCAGTTGAGGTAGTTTGCATGCCAATCACACCTTATCTTTACTACCAGGATGTTAACGAAGCTCTGAAGTTCTTAACCAAAGCTTTCGGATGTAAAAAGTTTGGCGCCCAGATGCGAGGTGCGGACCGCAAAATCAATCATGCAGCAGTGAAGTTTGGCGATGACGTTGTGATGATGGGACGACCGCCGAAGCGGTACAAGAATCCGAAGCAGCTTGGGCAGGCCACGCAGAGTCTCTACATCAATGTCGATGACGTTGACAAACATTTTGCTCGCGCGAAGAAAGCAGGAGCGACTATCCTCGAGGAGCCGACTAATACTGAGTACGGCCATCGCCGTTATGGCGTTGAAGATCCTGAAGGACATCAATGGTATTTTGCTCAAGAAGCTCCGAAGTTGAAGGCGAAGCGCACCCCGAACTGAGCGGCCGCAGATTTTCACAAACGGATCAGGGAAGAACATAGGCCACAGACAAACAAACGATTCCGTGCAGCCGAGGCCCGAAGGGCCGGCAATCAGTAGCCCCGCCCGTGAGGGCGGGGTGACGAAGTAATCAAAGTCCCCGAGCGCCGAAGGTGCGACACAAATTATTGCCGGCCCTTCGGGCCTCCCACAATTCAACTGACAGTGAACCCCGCCCTCACGGGCGGGGCTACTGATTCCCGGTCCTTCGGACCTCGCATATGTTGGCGCTCTCTCAATACGGTCTTCGATGGGTAATGTTGAATCCCGTGTGGTTTACGCTTAACCTCTACTTGCCCGTGGCGAATGTTATTCTTCATCGCGATGAAACGAGTTACAACTTTACTGCTCTGCCTCTGCGCCGCTACTTGCTTGATTTCCGACCTGCGCGTACCAAACACAGTCGCACAATCCAAAAGGGTCGATCAAAACTTCGAGGCTGCCCGGACTAACGCGAAGCTCAGCACCGAACTCCAATGGAATTTCGGCAGCAAGGCCCAGCGAGGCTGGTACCTTTACACTCTGCTCATTCAACGGCTGATCGACTCAAACCAGAGCCCAAACACGAAGAAGTTCGCTGTTGCTGTCGCCAGGTGGCAGGACAAGTCAGGATTGAAGCCAAGCGGAATTCTCGATGAGGAAACTCTCTACAAGATGATTGGCGTCTGGCAGGATGCTCGCCTGAAAGATCGGAGTGTCGCGCTTCCCGAGCAACTAATGACGGCTCCAATCTCAGACTTCTACGATCCAACACGAGCTCGTGAACTCTGTCAGCTCGATCGCCGAACTTATGCCGCGTACAAGCGCATGGTCGCTGCAGCTGTTGCGGATCGTTCGCTCCACCTGGCACACAAGCGAACTGAGCTGGCGCCAGAAGAAAAATATCTCAAGATCATTTCCGCGTTTCGTTCGCCCGAATATCAGGAGAAGCTGCGTCGCGAGTCTCCGAACGCAGGAAGCGCTGGACTGGCAGTACGAAGTCCGCACTTCACCGGTCGTGCTCTTGATATTTATGTCGGTGGCGATCCGGTTGATACTGCCGACTCAAATCGAGCGTTGCAGGTTCAGACGCCGGTTTACAAATGGCTGGTGCGCAACGCCGAGCGCTTCGGCTTTCGTCCTTATTGTTACGAACCCTGGCACTGGGAATTTGTTCGCTAGTTGTCGAGCCTCAATCCACCGGAACAAGGGCAGACGATTTACCATTTTCCATTTGAGATTTTTCATTTGTCATTGTTTCAAAAGGCTCGATGCGTTCCAATGCTAGTCGGTTCAAGGATAACGCCAATGACAAGTGAGAAATGGAAAATGATATATGGAAAATCTTATGACTCCATCTGTGTGACCGAGACCATCTCCAATAACTGTTCAAGCTTCGCATAGCCCTCCGCAGCGCCGTGCTCCAACCCAGACTTGACCACCGTGTCCCGCACTTCCTGAGACGGGAACAATATGGTGCTGCTGAACTTCGTCATTCCATCTTCCTCACGAAGCACCGTCGTCACTAAACATTCGCCAGCGTCCCAATCTTCCCAGGATTCCGTATTAACGATCCGTTCGGACGGAACGATTTCTTGATACAAGCCTTTCTGCCCAATTGCTTTTCCGTCCGGACGCTTGACCACAAAGCGCCAGGCGCCACCAACCTTCAAATCAATATCGCAGACATCCAGCGTCCAGCCGGTCGGTCCATACCAACGACGGAGTAGTTCCGGTTTGGTCAGCGCATCAAATACAAGGCTGCGCGAAGCGCTGAAAGTTCGAGTTAGCACAACCTCGCGATCACTGGGAGTAGAAATCTTCAGAGTGGAATTGACGTCCATAACTATTTCGATCCTTTTCTTTTGAGTTTGGCATCGCTGCGGGCCTGCAGCTGACGAGTTACCACGGCGCTGGTCAGCTCTTTGAGCGCTTCTTTTCCAAGCCACTTCGCCGACGGCGCTGAAGAATTCATCAGTCGCTGCCCAAGCTCGATCGCAGCTTTATTGAGCTCAGGACTACGTCTACCGATCACTCGCAGAGCCCAGCTCACGCCCTTTTTTACAAAATTGCGATCGTCATCGGCGGCCTTTTCAATCAGCGTCAGGCACTTCCTGAATTGCTCATCAGTCGCCTGCTTGTCGTGGGCGCAAAGACTCGCTAACAATGCAAACGCCGCTCGCTTTTGAAATTCATCTTTCCGAGTGGCCCACTGCTCAACCTTGTGAAAGGCGTGCGGTGACTTATCCCAAAGCTTGAAACAAACGGTGTCGACGATGCCCCAATTGTCGAAGTCACGACACCATCGATCCATCTGGCCAGGGGTTACTCTTTCAGGCTCGCCGAGGAAGGCTGCCATCATTCGGGCTTCATACCAGCCAGTCTTCCAAAGCGCCTCAGCCAACTCATGATTGGGACCGAGGCGCTTGGCCAACTGCTGCATCTGGCCTACTCCAACTCCGAAAGCCTTGTCGGAAGGAAGACCGTAACGCGCCATCCCATCGCGTGTCTTCTTCGAGCTCAGTCGCTTCAATGACGCAATCACTGAATCAACCTGAGCCTGGAGCGGTTGTTCCTTTTTGGGTGTGGCACGGGTGTCCCGCCCGTGGGCTTGTTTTGTTGGCATGCTGAAGTTTAGGAACTGGCAGCTTCGGCTGCGCTCGATGACAAGATTTCGTCAAGCCTGTTGTAGCTGGCGCTGACACCCTGCTCCATTCCCGAAGCGAGTGCGCCGTTGCGAGCTTCCTTCGATGGGTAGGTGACTGTCATAGTCAGCATAGTCGTGTCGCCCTGGTCAGTAAGAACAACCGACGCGAGCTGTTCACCGGCTTGAGCATTGCAGCCGAACTCAAATGTCTCAGTGCGCACGATGCGCTCGGGTGGTTGCACTTCGCGGTAGGTCCCGCGCATCGACATCTCGGCATTCTCAGGTCCACGCCAACTCCAGTGAAACTCGCCGCCAACTCGCAAGTCGTCATCGCACGCTTCCATCGTCCATCCCGGCGGTCCCAACAACCAGCGCCTGATGAACTCGGGTTTGGACATCGCTTCCCAAACCAGCGGCCGCGGAGCATTGAATGCCCTGGTCATCACAATGTCCAAATCGTTGGGGGTAGTTATTTGCAAACTTCCGGAATTCGTCATCGCCTCTCCTCTTTTCGTCGTATTGTTGTCTTCGAACTTTTGAAACTGAGCAATTACCTGCGCGTGATGCGCTTTCGCGACTGCTTGGGTTTTTCCTTCTCGGTCTTCATCTCATCAAGAAGTGCGTCAAGACGTTGGAAACTGCCTTCCCAGAATTGCCGGTAACCCTCGAGCCACTCGGTGACTTCGACAAGAGGCGTAGCGTCAAGACGCCGCGGCCGGCGCTGAGCATCAATGCCACGCGAGATTAGCCCCGCGCGCTCGAGAATTTTGAGGTGTTTGGAAATTGCCGGCTGGCTCATCGCATGCGGCTCGGCCAACTCGCTGACCGAGGCATCGCCCAAAGCGAGATGCGCCAGGATCGCCCTGCGAGTCGGGTCTGCGAGCGCTATGAAAGTCGCATTCAGCTGTTCGGTATTTGTCATCGCATAACCTTTGAGTTTAATAACCGATTGGTTATATACCGGACAGCGCTGAATGGTCAAGATCTTTTTTGAAAAAGTTTTAGGAGGTAGAAGGCGGGATGAACGAAGGCGCCGACGGGAGTTCCCTGTTCCGGTGCGGCGCCTGCGTTCATTGCGGCTGCATCTTGGGTTGGAGCAGCTCGCCCGAAAAGTCTTAATCCCACCTGCGGCAGCTGGTGGTTACTTCAGGTCCAGCCTACCAATGTTTGATGACGCTGTTTACTGAATCCCACCTGCGGGGAGCAGGTGGATGGTTCAAGTTCTGCCTATTACTTGCGCGCGAGGCTGCACTTGAAACATCCCGCAGCTGCCGCTGAGGGAATTCAAAAGACCAATCCCAACCTCTCTTTGTAGGTCGAACTTGAACTATCCACCAGCTGCCGCAGGTGGGATTTAAAGACTTTTCGGGCAAAACTAGTTGGTGCTATGACTTCCTACGAACGTATTGGCCGTCGAAACATCGAGAGTTCGAGAGTTGATCGTAATCCTCTCAAAATTAATCAAAAGAAGCAGGTTCAGCCACAGATAAACACTGATGCCCACAGATCTGAAACGCCAAACAGCTCAACTTTGATCGGCTCAAGCTTGAGTCATGGAAATTCTGATTGAAACGATCGGGAGCTGTAATTAGTCACTATTTTACGCAGGTGGAATCTCACCTTTCAGCTCAATAATCTGACCCGCTCGCAGGACTTTTACCGTGACGGTTTCGCCGGCCTTGAGCTTGTTTATGTAATCGTAAATCTTGATCACCGTGTCTCCATCAACCGTAACTGTGATGTTGCCCACACTGAGAATGATGTCACCGCCCACCAGCAATTCTTCATCAGCGATTGTCGCTTTGTAGGTACCACCGATGAGGCCGATCCGCGCGGCCGGTGAATTATCCGCGACCCGCTGCACCAGAAACCCAGCGGCCTGGGGAATGTTGAAGATGCCGATCCAGTTATCGGCCAGCAACAGTCCATCGATGCCGCTCCAGAATCCCTTGGACGAAACCAGAAGTTTTTGAGCTACATTCCCGGCAACAGCAAAACCAAGACCTTCGAAGCCGCCCGACTGAGAAAAGATGTGACTCACTATGCCGACTACTTCGCCGGCGAGATTGAACATCGGGCCACCGGAATTTCCACGATTGATTGCGGCGTCCGTTTGCAACAGCTCGAGCTTCACTTTCCCGCCGAATGTAGCCTTCGAATCTCGTCGAGTGCTCACGTGACCGGCTGAGAAACTATGACTGATTCCGTAAGGCGCGCCGATGATAAAAACGTCATCGCCAACTTGCATCTTGTCTGAGTCACCGAGGTTGGCGGTCACCGCATTCGCCGGTGTCCAGTCAAGTTGTAACAGCGCCACATCAGCAATTGGTACCGACCCCACCACTTTCGCAGGAGCAACCTGACCATCGACGAACTCGACTTCGATTTTGTCGGCAGCTTGAACGACGTGCGCCGCCGTCAAAATCTTGCCGTCTCTGGAAATCAGAACGCCTGAGCCTAAGCCGGGTGAACTCACAAAAATCTGTTGTGGCGATCGCAATACATTCTTCTCAACTGTCTTGATTACCACGACTGAGGCGTCCACTTTCTTGACGATGTCGCGCATCTGTTGTGCGCACGCAAAGGAAGCGAAGCAAAAAAGTAAGATTGGTAGTAATGATAGTACTTGTCTTTTCATAACGAATCTCCAGTCATTCAAATCGACTTATCCGGGTCTCAGCTTTCAGGTGTACAAAGGAGGGGAAGTTTTCTCGACTTGTCCTTCCCCGCCTTGGAACCTCTCTGGTTAAGATTGAGCCCGCTTGTAATCAAAATTCTCAGTGATGATTGCCACGGAATCTCCGTCGTAATACACCTGAGAACGCGCTACGTACGTCGGACCACTTTGCAGAAGGTCCTGAAACTCAAGAACAATCCTCACTGGCTTCTTCTCCATGAATGTTTCAACTTCAACTCGTCGCTGTTTCCGCGAAACCGGATCCAGCCAAAGCGTCATTGAATCTCCTGACTGCAGAACCCCATGAAGAGCTACGCGAGTTTCCTTTTGATCCGGATTGATGCTCGCGGTCGCCATCAAGCGCTGCATCTTGTCGGGTGGCAACGAGCCGTAAGACTTAGCCAGTGCGCCCAGGTCCTCCACCCTTTCCATGAACGCGTTTTTCTTTTTCTGTGCGATAAGTCCGCGCAGGCCATGTTTCCGGAGATCTTGCTCCGACGTAGTCGAGACCGTCGTCTTTTGCAAACTACCGTCGCTGTCGTAACGCATGAGCGCAACCTGAACGTTCTTAGTCTCACCGTCCCTTTGGATTTCAATTCGCGACTTCCACTCGTACTTCCTCAAAGCCGCGGCGTTCTCCTGCTGAGCTTGTGCGAATTGCTGATTGATCTGGCCTGACACTACGAAATTAGTGAACCAAAGCATCACTATGGCCAGCCCGAAATACCAAAGTAAGCTTGCTGTGCTGATGCGGCTCTCGTCCTTCATTTCTGACCTGCCTGGTTCTTCTTGAATTTCTGGATCAGCTTGGTGACACCCTTGTTGACATCCTTGTCAAGGTCGTTCGGATTGATGGTGCCGTTGATGTAGCCGCGCCAAACCTCCTGGTTTGACTTGCTGTCGGTGAAAACGACCACGATAGTTCCCTCGGTTACCTGGCTCACGTTCACGCCGCCCCAGCGCTGCAGCAGGCCCATGCGATTGTCCTGAATGTCGTAGCCTTTTCTGGTGGTCACAAAGTAGCTGATTTCAAAATCCGGCAACTCGTCGGCGTAATAGCCATTGGCCTTGAGCTGGGTGTCGAGCGCATCGTGAATGCGTCGATCATTTATTGGACTCGCCGCGAGTGGATCTCGGGGTCCACGCTCTTGCTTCGCAAAGGCAAAGCCTCGAAGTTTTGCTAAGTTGAAATTGTGGTCATAATCCGTCTGGACCGATTGGGCCATCGCGCCGGCGGCGCAAAGGAACAGAAAAAGACCACAACTAAGAAGTGCGCGAATAGGTTTCATTGAGATTCTCCTTTTGGTTTCAAGCCTCATTTTCAAATGCCAATCCCTGTTGACGTCTTGCCTGGTGCAAGGCTGGGACCACAAACCAAAGGGCAGCTTCAATTGGCGCTAAGTAGTTGAAAAGAGTGAGGAAAGCTTGAAGATTTAGAGGTGAGCACGCCGAGTAAGATCGATGAGTTTCGATGCCAAATACGGCTTGGGATGCCAAATACGGCATCGGGAGCGCAGGCATCCCTGCCTGCATTAGGTGACCTGGACGAATCTAATTTCTTAAGAAGTCATTTTCGTTTCTAAAGCAGGCAAGGATGCCTGCGCTCCCAGCGCTCCCAGAGGCTTGCGCAAACGCCAGTGCAGGAAGTACGAGACGACCTGCGCATCTTGAAGTTCCGGATGTGCCTTAACCGTTTCATCACTCGGTCGAGGCTCTTCAACGCGCTCGATTAAAAAGCCGGTCGCGATTATCAGATTGATCCATTCACTCACCGTTCGCGAAAAGCGCGGTATGGTGAACTTGCGCAACCCGCGTTTCTCGTGAGCGGGCGCAGCCTTGAACAACCATTCGTCGATAGCGCCCTGGTGACCCTCGAAGTACTTCCCTACTTCAATCGCATAAGTCTGTCCTTCGGAGTTACGCAGGTTTCGCCGGTGCGGGGTATCAAAACACGGATGAGTAATTGAGAATTGCAGGAATCCGCCGGGCTTTAATACACGAAAGGCCTCAGCGAGAACGCGATCGGTTTCCGGAACGTCCATCAAACTCATGAAGCCGGTTGTGAAATCAAATGACTCGTCGCTGAATGGAAGATCGACTGCGCTGGCCACCTGATACCTAATTCCGAGTGGCTTGTCCTGCTCAGCCTGGCGTGCATAGCCGATAAAGACTTCAGAAATATCCAAGCCTGTGATGCGCGCGCCCCGTTCCGCGAGCAGCCGCGTGTTATATCCCTCGCCACAGCCGATATCCAAACCGTTCCGGCCGTTGACATCCGGTAGCATCGCGAAGAATGAGGGAGAGTTGAAGTAATCGCGATACGCGTCATAGCCTCGTCGCGCGAGTCTCGTCCACGCTTCGGCGCTTTCATTCCAATAATGTCCAGCTTCTCTGTGATTCATAGATCAATGACTCCAACTTAGCTTTCTAACTATCCACAGATTACGCAGATTGCAGAGATGGCGGTTGAATCAAAGTTACGTTGACGCGCGTTGGCCTAACTGAATCCGTGTAATCTGCTGATAAAAGTGGTTCCGGTCGTACACCGCACGAACGAGCAGAACCATTGCATTCATACTCTGTTTCGTGATTATCTCTGTCAACTATGGCAAACAATAAGTCCCCCACAATGGGAAATGGCAAGATCTGTTATATCGAGATTCCCGCCAATGACGTCCAGGTGTCATCCCAGTTTTATCAGAATACTTTCGGCTGGCAATTACGAACGCGCGGCGATGGCAGCTTAGCTTTCGATGACGGAGTCGGACAGGTTAGCGGTGCGTGGAGGCTCGGAAGACCTGCAATGACTGAACCAGGTCTATTGATCTACATCATGGTTGACAGCGTGGAAGCTACGGTCGCTGCCGTCGTTGCTCATGGCGGCACGATTGTGCAGCCGATCGGTATGGATGCGCCGGAGATTACAGCCCGGTTCAGTGATCCAGCCGGAAATGTTCTCGGTCTTTACCAACAGCCGTCATAGATCCGTACTCGACTGTCTCACTTGATGCGTCGCGCCTGAAGCTCGCGCGGACCACCGTTCATCTTGCGCTGTGTTACGACACCGCAGACACTGACGGTGGTTTCAGCGGGTGCAGATCGCCTCAACTCGCGGTAACATCTCCACTACTAATTACAGACGTAATAAATCGCCACAACTGAGGCAGCGCTATGGAAAAGAAAACTAGCGGCAGCAAAGGAGGCGTGCCGAAAACTGTCAACGAGTATCTTGCTCGTCTGCCCAAAAGCACGCGTGATGCGCTCGAGCGCCTCCGTAAGACAATCAAGTCTGCCGCGCCGAAAGCAACTGAAGTAATTAGCTATCAGATTCCCGTCTACAAGTATGGCGGACGGCCCTTGGTGGGTTTTGCGGCTTACAAGAACCATTACGGTTTCTATCTTATGAGCTTCGCCATCATGAAAGCCTTTGATGAGGAAGTTAAGAATTATCGCTCTTCAAAGTTCACACTTCAGTTCCCGGTAGACGAACCGGTGCCGCTGGCGCTTGTCAAAAAGTTGGTTAAAGCTCGAATTGCTGAAGTCGATGCGCGACCTCCGCAGGCAGCGACAAAACTGAAACTCGTGAGAACTCGGCGAGGATAGGAACTGGTAACCACCGAAAGGAAGTGATAATGCAATTTGAGACATCTGGACAGATTTCAAAAGGCCGACTTTGGGGCGGCTGGATCATGAGCATCTTGCCCGCGCTGTTCTTATTGTTGGATGGAGTGATGAAACTTTTCAAACCGAAGTTCGTGGTGGATGCAACTGTGCAGCTTGGGTATCCGGAAAACACAATCGTTCCCATTGGGATCGTGCTGGTAATCTGTACGATTCTCTATTTGCTTCCGAAAACGTCGGTGCTGGGCGCGATTCTGGTAACAGGTTATCTGGGTGGAGCGGTCGCCACCCATGTGCGAGTCGGTGGGGGTGCTTTTTCAATTTTGTTTCCGGTGGCCTTTGGAATCTTGCTGTGGGGAGGCTTGTACCTTAGAGATCTGCGCATCTCAAACTTGATTCCTTTGAAAGCGTAAATGCAGATTGCACAGATAAGAACGTGCGTCTGATGTGAGCCGTTTCCATAAAGTCAAAGCCGAGGAACGTTTTTGATGCCTACTCTGGTAATCTGGTCACCTGCAAGATCTGTGGATGTTTTGTTGAAGATCGACACCGAATCAACTCAAACAGGGGTGTAAAGCATGAATATCGTCTTGTGGATTCTCCAAATACTTTTAGCGCTTCTCTTCCTCGCGGCGGGCGTACCCAAACTTATCTTCTCAATGGAGAAGCTGATCGCAATGGGGCCGCCTAATCAAGTGCAGCTCCCCTTCCTCTTCCTTCGGTTCATTGGAATCTGTGAAGTTCTCGGCGCTCTGGGCCTGGTCCTGCCGGGCATCTTTGGCGCCAAGAAGTTCCTGACCCCGCTCGCCGCCGCTGCACTCGTCATAATCATGATTGGGGCTGTTGTCGTGTCTGCGATGGGGCCCGGCGTGGCTGGCGCTATTGTTCCTGCCGTCACGGGACTGCTTTGCGCGGTAGTAGCATACGGCCGGCGCGATTGGGCAAAATGATAATTCTCACGAGCAACTGCAAATGATCGTCCACCTTATTGACGGCACCTACGAATTATTCCGCCACTTCTATGGAATTCGGCGGTTCAAGAAAACCGATCCGCCCTTCGGCGCCGTCAGCGGTGTGCTCAACATGATCGTAAAGATGATCTCGGATGGCGCCACCCACATCGGCGTCGCCACCGATCATGTGATCGAGTCGTTTCGAAATCCGCTGTGGCCCGGCTACAAGACCGGCGCCGGCATCGAGCGGGCTTTGAAAGCTCAATTCATTCCGCTGGAGGAAGCGCTCGTTGCCATGGGTGTGACGGTATGGGCCATGGTTGAGTTTGAAGCTGATGATGCGCTCGCAGCTGCTGCTCACCGCGCGGCAAAGGACAAGCGAGTCGAAAAGGTCTGCATTTGGACGCCCGATAAAGATCTCGCGCAATGTGTCACCGGCGATCGCGTAGTTCAAATCGATCGACGCAGCGGCCAAATTCGGGACGAAGAAGCCATTCGAGTAAAGTTCGGTGTTAGTCCCAAATTCATACCGGATTATCTCGCTTTAGTGGGAGACTCCGCGGATGGCTATCCGGGAATCGCAGGCTACGGAGCCAAGACCGCCGCGCAACTGATCAATCGCTACGGACGGCTCGAAGATTTTCCGGATGAGGTATTCAGAGACGGCAATCGAGATCATGCCCTGTTGTTCAAGACACTGGCAACGCTGAGGCTTGATGTTCCCATGTTCAAGAACGTCGACGAGTTACAATGGGGAGGACCGACTGCAGATTTTGAATCAATGGCTGAGAAGATCGGCGATGTGAAGCTGGCAGCAAACGTGGCACGAGCGTCCCGCTCGTGAACTCGCCCAGCACGCTACGTGATTTTTGAATGGCAAGTGACCGTGGGGAACCAACATCGGCAAGATGCCGATGCCACGTGGCACGAGCGTCCCGCTCGTGAACTCGCCCAACACGCTACGTGCTTTTTAAATGGCAAGTGACCGTGGGGAACCAACATCGGCAAGATGCCGATGCCACGTGGCACGAGCGTCCCGCTCGTGAACTCGCCCAACACGAGACGTGCTTCTTAAATGGCAAGTGACCGTGGGGAACCAACATCG
>Ga0134125_10002631_pt1 | contig 21167 bp, 17 predicted proteins | sample KB31751_FD_96464 | JGI IMG/M metagenome (GOLD analysis project Ga0134125, IMG submission 96464) | Terrestrial soil microbial communities with excess Nitrogen fertilizer from Kellogg Biological Station, Michigan, USA - KB3-175-1 | ecosystem: Environmental > Terrestrial > Soil > Unclassified ... | reverse complement strand
TCCTCGAGCTCGACCCCGCGCGCTTCGAGCGCTTCGTGTGGTCCACCTCGGCCCTCGCCGATTCGCGAACCGGCGCGATCGCGGCGGCCGTGGAGCATTTCCAGGGCGGCGAACGCGACGTGGGAATCGTCGCGAACGAGATTCGCGAGGCGGGCCTCGACGTCCTCGTCCATCTCGACGTCGGTCTGGATCCCCGCTCGGGCGTGCTTGCGTCGCTGCGGCTCGCGCCGGTGCAGGCGGCCTTGCCCGGGCACCCGGTCACCACGGGGCTCGATTCCATCGACGCCTTCCTCGGCGCCGGCGCGATCGAACCCCCGGATGCCCAGGAGCACTACCGCGAACGCCTCGTGCGCCTGCCCGGCCTGGGGGCGTGGCCGCGGCGATGCGAAGGCCCGGGCGACGGGAGCTGGGCGCAGGCGCTCGCGGCCGACGGGCGCCCGCTCCTGCTTTGCCTCCAGAACCTCGCCAAGGTGCAGCCGTCGTTCGACGACACGCTGGCGCGAATCGCGGCCGGGAGCGGTGGGCGTCTCGTCTTCTTCGACCGGGGTTCGCGCCTCACGCAGCGCTTCGCCGCGCGGCTCCACGCGAGCCTCGCGCGCCACGGTGCGCCCAGGCCGGCGCTGCACATCGAGCCGGTGCATCCCTATGCGGACTTCGTCGCGGGGCTCGAGCACGCCGCGCTGGTGCTGGACACCCCCGGCTTCTCCGGAGGCGGCACGAGCCTCGACGCGCTGGGTGCCGGTGCGATCGTCCTCGCGTTCGAGGGCGACCGCGCGCGCGGCCGCCAGACCTCCGGAATGCTCGAGATGCTCGGATGCGCGGATCTCGTCGCGAGCGGGGCCGACGCCTATGCGAGCCGCGCGGTGGCCCTCGCCCGCGGCGAGGGCGCGGCCGAGGCGCGAGAGCGCATTCGTGGCGCCCGTGCGCGGCTCTTCGACGGCCGCGAGGCTTTCGAGGCCTTCGAGGCCTTCCTCCTGGACCCCGCGGGCCGCGCGCCTTCCTAGCGGTTCGCCGTCGCGTGCCCCAGCACGCGCTGCAGCAATGAGCGCGGCTCGCGGCGCTGCCACAGGGCCTCGGGCCTGATGCGGTCGAGGTACCAGCCGCCCTCCGGATACTGGAGATAGCCCACCTTCGAGAAATCGTAGAAGGTCGGCATCGCGCCGAGCGGCATGAAGTGGCAGATGAGGCTTTTTCGCGTGAGGCCCGGGTCGGCGATCTTCGCGCCGCCGTGCATGAGGTCGGCGTGCCAGATGAGCACGTCGCCCTTCTTCGCCATGAAGTACTCGGTCTTGAGGCCGCGGGCCTCGCATTCGCGAAGCGTGGACTGCAGGACCTGGTAATAGGCGCCCATGTCCCCGTTGTGGCCCTTGGACACGCCGTTGTTGAGGATCTCGGGCAGGGCGTGGCTTCCGGGCACGAACTGGAATTCGCCCGAGCCCGCCTTCACGTCCTCCAGCGCGATCCACGAGGCGGCGAGCCCCAGGGGCTCGGTGAGCGTGAGCGGCCCCGTGTCGATGTGCAGGCTCTCCTCCGAGCCCTTGCGCATCGACATCGACTGGAAGACCACCGGCGGACGCTCGTAGATCTGCGCGAGGAACCGCAGCACGGGAGCCGGGTAGATGATCCGGGAGGCGCGCGGAAAGTAGTAGTGCAGGTCGCTCACCTTCGCCACGCGGTCGTGGAGCTTGCGGGAGAGCGGCACCACCTCGCCGCCCGAATGCGCATAGATTCCCGCCGGGGGCTGGTCCCACGCGTCTTCGAAGAATTCCAGGTACTCGTCCACGAGCGCCGCATCCACCGCGCCCGGGAACACCGCATAGCCGTGCGCGATGTAGTGGCGGATCGGCCCGGCCTCGCCCTCGGATATGTCGCCGTCGCGCACCTTGCGCGCCAGCACGGACAGCGCGTCGCCGCGATCCACCCACAACCCGCCGAACCGGCTGCGAAACAGAGCCGGCGCATCCGCCAAAGAGTTGCCTTTCATGTCTCAGTCTCCAGTTGCCACCTTGCGCTGTTGCCCGCGCTTGGATTCCCCCATTTCCGACTCGGCCATGCATCGCTGCACGGCCTGGAGATACTTGTGCCCGTGGCGCTCGTCGGGCTCCAGGTAGGTGCCCTCGGCCCATTCGTTCCATGCGTTGAGGAAGATCATGCGCTCGTCCGGCGGACGCTCCGCGGTGACTCGCACGAGCTGCCGGAACCAGTGCTCGAAGCGCTCGGGCGAGGCGCCGCGGAAGATGCGCGCGCGCTTGCCATACCGCGCCGTGTTGTCCCAGTCCACGAAGGCGCCCGGGAATGTCGGGATGCCGGCCTCGCGTTCCACCTTGAGGATCTGCTTCCACACGCGCTCGTAGTCGTAGAACGTCTGGCGCGGCATGAGGTTGTAGCGGGCGGCGCGCAGGAGGTCCTGCGCCTTGTCGGGCAGCACGCGCCGCGCGACCTTCACCGCGAGGCTGGTCTCGATCGTGGGCGCCTCGAAATCCGGCGAGTAGAGCGCCTCGAACGGCTGGAACTGCACGACCGCGTCGAAATGCCGCAGCACCTCGGGAACCGGGAATTCGTATTGCTTCACCGCGGCGAAATACAACCCGGGCAAGCCGCGCCGGTGCGCCGCCTCGCGCCAGAAATCGAACATCTGCTCGACCTGCAGGATGCGATGCGACCGGTACACGAGGAAGAGAGGCTTTCCGTCCACCTTGATGGCGCGATCGTCGCTCCAGGCGCGGAAGAGATAGTCGAAGTGGGCCTGCCAGATCGCCTTGTCCGGCCTGTGGGTCTGCTCCTGGAGGATGTGGTGGTCGCGCCCGTCCCAGCGCCGCGACCACGTCTCGTTCGCCCAGGTAAGGCAGAACGGGAAGTCCAGGTCCCTGGACTGCAGCATGATGTTGGTCGGCGTCTCGAGGAGCTGCTTGCCGTCGAACCAGTAGTGATAGTGGTTGAAGCCGTGCAGCCCGTGCCGCCTGGCGAGGTCGATCTGCCACTCGAGCGTCGCCTTCACGGATTGATCGTAGTAGCGCTGCCCGAGCGGCACGCGCGGCTGGTAGTGGCCGCGGAAGAGCGGGCGCCCCCGGCGGACGTTCATCCAGTCCGTGAAGCCCTTCCCCCACCACTCATCGTTTTCCGGGATCGCGTGGAACTGGGGGAAATACCACGCGATCAGCTTCACGTTCGCCTCGCTCATGGGCTGGTGGGCGTCCTCGAGCCGAAGAGTCGCCCCGATGCGCTTCGCAGGCGCTCGCGCCAGGTGCGCTGCGGCGCGGCCGGTTGCACGCCCGGCGATTCGTACGGCGTGTGCTGCGGCAGGGCCACGTTCATCGCCTCGAACTGCCGCGAGACCTCGCCGCCCTTGCGCGCGAAGTACCCGGCGAAGGCGGGCTCGCTCGACATGCGCACCAGCTCCAGCACCTCCTGCGGCGCCTCGCTTCCCACCACGAGCACGCCCAGCCCCCAGCAATGGTCGAACTCGCAGTGCGGGTATCGCCCCTTCACCTCGTCGAAGAATCGCCGCACGCCGAACTTCGCCGACGCGGGGCCGGTGTTCTCGACGTTCACGTTCACGTCGTGGAAGAGGACCACGCCGCGCGGGGACACCTTCGGAAGCCACGTATGGAAGTCGTTCGAGACCGCCTCGTAGGTGTGCGTTCCGTCGATGTGGAGGAGGTCCACGCTCCCGTCGGCGAAGCGGTGCACGGCGCGGTTGAAGTCCTCGCGCACGAGCTCCGCGGTGCGCGGGTGGTGCTCCTCCACGTACTGCGAGATCTCGCGGAAGAGCGAGTCGTCGAACTTGCCCATGTGGATGTCGCCTTCCCACAGGTCGATGCCGTAGCAGCGGCCCTCGGCGCCGGCGGCTTCGAGCGCCTGGCAGAACGCCGCGAAGGACGAACCGCTATAGGTGCCCAGCTCCACCAGGACGCGGGGCCGCAGCCGGCCCACGAGCTCGAAGGCGAACGGGATATGGCCGATCCACCAGGGCGATTTCAGCAGCCGCGGCTGCAGCGTCTCCGCCCAGGCGAACGGCGATGGGGACATCGAGGTATCGGTCACTTTTGCTTTTCCTTCTTTGCCTCGGATCGGATTTTCTCATGCCAGTCGTCGAGCATCGCCTGGGCGATGCCGGCGCGCCACCAGTGCGTGCGCAGCTCGAGCGCCTCCAGGCGCTGGAGGCGCTTCGCGTCCGCCTCGAGGTGCCCGGCGATCTCCGCGCGCGCTCTCTCGTGGTCGGCCGTTGCCTGGCGCTGCGCCTCCTGGACCTGCTCGTAGGCGCCGCGCACCTGGTCGTATGCCTCGGACAGGTGCACGTACGCCTCGTTCAGGTGGCGATAGGGCTCCGTGAGCGCGTTCTCGCGGCCGATGCCCACGGTGAAACGGGCCGCCGGCCTGGGGGAAAGGGGCACGAGCGCATGGTAGGCCGCGACCATCTCGGCGGTCGTGCGCCCGTGCGGATGGGCGACGAGCCGTTCCGCCACGGACGCGAGGCGCCCGGGCTCGCGCTGCAGGCGCGCCACGAGCTTCACCAGGGAGGCCGCGTCCGGCTTGAAGAGGAAGCCCGTCTCGCCGTCGGCGATCCGCTCCTGGAAGCTTCCCAGGGCGGTCGCGAGCGGCGGCACGCCGAGCGCCCAGAGCTCGCTCAGTGTGTAGCTGAAGGTTTCGGGAACGATCGAGGCAAGGATCGCCGCGTGCGGCGCGATGTCGGCCAGGATCCCCGGGAGGTCGTCGAGGTCGTACTTCTCGATGCATTTCCAGCCGCACGCCTCGGCGAGGCGGGCGCCGTTGCCTCCGCCGCCCACGATGACGACGTCGGCGAGGGGCGCAAGGCCCTCCTTCGCGGCGCGCAGCAGCTCCATGCCCTTGTGCAGCGACAGGCGCCCCAGCACCACGAGCCTGAGGCGTTCGCCCTCGCCGTGCGGGGGAAACGCGAGCTTCGGGACGTCGGCGTCGACACCATGCGGGATCAGGTGCATCGGGGCCGCGGCAAGGCGCGGCTCGATGCGCTTCATCGTCTCCTCGACCGAGCGCGAGGGCACCACCATCTCGATGCGGCGCTCGAGCAGCAGCTCCACGTAGCGCGAGCGCATCTCGTTCCACTCGGCGCTCGTCTGGTCGACGAAGATCCGGTTCAGGGGGTTGGCCCTGGCGCACTCGGCCAGGTCCCCGGCCGTGCAGCGCACGCAAGTGCCGTGGAACTGCGGGTTGATGGCCTGGCAGACGGGGTAGAAGTCGTGGCAGACCACGATCGTCTTCACCGGCATGGCGAGCGCGTCGAGCGCGTGGCCGATGAGCGAAGAGACGACGATCGCTTCCACGTCGAATTCCGCGATCACCTGCTCCAGGATGGCGCGGTACTCGAGGCTGCCCGCCGCCGTCGAGCGGATCGCGCGCGCGATGTCCCACGTCCGCACGGGAACGGCCGCGGAAGGATCGGAATACAGGACCACCCGCTGTCCGCCGTTCTCGCCGATGCGATAGGTGGCGAGGATCAGGTTCACCCGCGAAGCGTCGGCGCGCGCGAAGTCGCGCACCCACCGGTCCAGGCCGCCGCCCCAGTAATGCATGATGTGCAGCTGCACCGGCTTCGTGTCGAGCCCCGGAGTGGATACCGCCGGCAGCCCGTTCGCGAGCGCCTCGTTCATGGCGCGGCGCAGGCCTCCCAGCGGATGGTGCCGCGCGAAAGCCTGCTCCTCGATCCGCTCCAGGGACTGCGCGCCGCGCGGTGCCTCGCCCTCCAGGCCCACGTAGAGGTAATCCGTGAGCACGCACGACAGGCCTCGCGACGCCCACGCGCGGACGAATCCGTCGAGGATCTCCTGGGCCGTGCCGTGGCCCGCCGCGGGCAGCACCGCGTCGAGCGCGTCGCGGCGAATGTAGGCGCACACCGGGTGGATGCGGGGAACCTCGTAGTAGCGGCGAAGGCCCATGGAATAGGCGCTGCGGTCCACGAGGATCGCGTCCTCCGGCCCCAGCGGACGCCGTTCCTCGCCCACCAGCTCGTAGAGCGGCGAGACGTCGCACATCGGCACCGCCGCGGCGATTCCCGGGCCCGCGCAGGCGGCCTTGCGAAGGCGCTCGTCGAAGAGGAAGGGAAGGACAGCGCCTTGCGCGAGCACGATCACGTCGCGCCCCACATGGGCGGCCGCCACGCGACGCAGCTCCGCGGCGAAATCCCGAGACTCGCTCGTGGCCACGAAGCGCACCGCCGTGGCCGAATCGGCCGCGGCAGGGGCGCGCGTCAGCGGGGGCGCTTGGGCGGCCATGCGGGGGTGGCTCGGTTAAGATTCCGGATCGGCTGCATTCCCTTGGGCAAACAGGCACTTGATTGACGTTATTATCCCGGTTTTTCGGGGCTTCGCGGCCACCCGGCGCTCGATCGGGACGGCGCTCGCCGCGCGCTGCAGCGAGCCCCGCCAGGTGATCGCGATCGACGACGCGAGCCCGGAGCCGCGCATCTCCGAGTGGCTGGAGGGGCTCGCCCGGCGGGGAGAGATCCAGCTCCTGCGCCATCGCGAGAACCGGGGCTTCGTCTCGTCGGTGAACGAGGCGATGCGGCTGCATGGCGACCGCGACGTCGTGCTCCTCAACAGCGACACCGAGGTCTGCGACGGGTGGCTCGACCGGCTCGCCGCCTGCGCGCGCCGCACCGACCGGGTGGCCTCGCTCTCCCCCTTCTCCAACAACGCCACGATCTGCAGCTATCCGCTCTTCGCGAGGAGCAACGCGCTCGCCCCCGGGCAGGGCGTGGCCGCGCTCGATGCCCTCTTCGCACGCGAGAACGCGGGCGCTTCGGTCGAGATCCCCACCACCGTCGGGTTCTGCATGCTCATCGCGCGCCGGGCGCTGGACGAGGTGGGGCTCTTCGACGAGGAGGCCTTCGGCGCCGGGTACGGCGAGGAGGTGGACTTCTGCATGCGCGCCTCGCGCGCGGGGTATCGCCACCTGCTGTGCGCCGACACGTTCGTCTACCACGAGGGGGAGGTGTCCTTCGGCGGCAGCGGCGGGGCTCGCCGGCAGCACGCACAGGCGATCGTGGACGCGCGCTACCCGGCTTTCCAGCCCACCGTGCACGCGTTCGTCCAGGCCGATCCGCCGCGCCCGTTCCGGCGCCGCGTGGACATCGCCCGCCTCGCCACCTCGCCCCGCCCGCGCATCCTGCACGCCACCGCCGAGGCGAATCCGTGGGTGGAACGCCACGTTCGCTCCGAGGCAGCGGCGCAGGCCGGCCATGTGGAGTCGCTCTTCCTGCAGGCATCGGATGCGTCCGGCTCGTCGCTGCGGTGGCTGCGCGCGGGCGAGGAATTCGAGGCGACCTGCGACCTCGCCGCGAAGCGCGCCGATTGCCTCTCGCTCCTCGGGCGGATCGGCGTCTCGGAGGTCCACCTGCATGGCTCCCGCGAGCCGCCCCCGGTCCTCGCGTCGCTGCCCGCGGCGCTGGGAGTGGCGGCCGTGACCACGCTCCACCAGCACGTGGCGTAGGCGGCCCGGCGCCGCAGCGCCCGCGAGTGCGCCCGTGTATCATTCCCGGGACCGGCTGCCCCCCATATCGCCAGAACAAAGGCCGTGAAGCTTCCCCAACGCTGGATTCCCCAGCTCAGCATGAATACGTGGCTCCGCATCCTGGCGGGGATCGCGGTCGTGCTCATCTTCTTCGTGAACGAGGCCGGCTGGGTCCAGGAAGGATCCAACGCGTACCGCTTCATCCAGCAAATGGAGCTGTGGGCGTACGACGCACGGCTGCGCCTGTTCATGCCGCACAAGCTCGATCCGCGCGTCGTCATCCTCGACATCGACGAGAAGAGCCTCAACGCCGAGGGGCGCTGGCCCTGGAGCCGCAACAAGCTCGCGCTCATGGTGAAGCAGCTCTTCGAGAAGTACGAGGTGAAAGTGGTCGGCTTCGACGTGGCCTTCGCCGAGACGGACCCGAGCTCCGGCCTCGCGAGCCTGGAGGAGCTGGCGAAGAACGACCTGAAGGACGATGCCCGCTACGTGGATACGCTGAAGGCGCTGCACCGATCCCTCGACTACGACCAGCTTTTCGCCGACGCGATCACGCAAAAGCCCGTGGTGCTCGGCTTCTTCCTGGGCGGCAAGACCGACAAGGCGGGCGTGCTCCCCGCGCCCATCTTCGACTCGAAGGCATTCGGCACCCTCATGGTGCTGCACCCGATCGCGACCGGCTATAGCGGGAACATCCCGCTCTTGCAGCAGGCGGCGCCCAACGCGGGGCACCTCTACCCGCAGCTCGACTTCGACGGCGTGACGCGGCGCGTGCCGGTGTTCATGGAGTACGGCGGCGGGTACTACGAGGCGCTTTCCTTCGCGATGACGCGCGTGTACCTGGGCAACGCGCCCGTCAAGCTGAACGTGATCCCGCCCAAGGTGGGGAACCAGGCGCTCATTCCCTGGGTGCAGGTCGGCGACACCCGCATTCCACTGGACGAGCGGATGAACGCGCTCGTGCCCTACCGCGGCCCCGGCACCTCCAACGGGGGATCGTACCGCTACATCTCGGCGACCGACGTGATCCGCGGAACGCTGCCCGCGGAGGAGCTGAAGGGCAAGATCATCATCGTGGGCACCTCCGCCCAGGGCCTGCTGGACCTTCGCTCCACGCCGGTGCAGGAGGACTATCCCGGCGTCGAGGTACACGCGAACCTCATCAGCGGGTTCCTCGACCAGACGATCATGTCGCGCCCCGCCGAGGTGCTGGCGATCCACGTGATCACGATCCTCCTGCTGGGCCTGCCGTTCGCGATCCTGCTGCCGCGCCTGTCCGCCCTCACCTCGACCGCCGCCATGGCGGCCGTCGTGGTGCTGCTGATCGCCGTGAACCTGTACACGTGGAAGTCCTACCACTACGTGCTGAACATCGCCGCCCCGCTCATGATGCTGGCCCTCCTCTACCTGCTCAACATGGCGTGGGGCTTCTTCATGGAAACGCGCTCCCGGCGGCTCATCAGCGGCCTCTTCGGGACCTACGTGCCGAAGGAGCTGGTGGCGCAGATGTCGAAGAACCCCGAGGAGTACTCGATGCGCGGCGAGGCCCGCGACATGACGGTGCTCTTCTCGGACGTGCGCGACTTCACCTCGATCTCCGAGGGGCTCCCGCCCCAGGGGCTGCGCGACATGATGAACGCATACCTTTCGGAGATGACCGAGGTCATCCAGCACACGCGCGGGACCATCGACAAGTACATCGGCGACGCCATCATGGCCTTCTGGGGCGCGCCGCTCACCGATGCGGGGCATGCGGTGCACGGCCTCGAGGCGGCCCTCACGATGCAGAAGAAGATCCGCAGCCTCGACGCGCAGTTCGCGAAGAACGGCTGGCCGCCGCTCAACATCGGCGTGGGGCTGAACTGCGGCGAGATGACGGTGGGAGACATGGGCTCGAAGTTCCGCCGCGCGTACACGGTGATGGGCGACGCGGTGAACATCGCCTCGCGCCTGGAGGGCCTCACGAAGGAATACGGGGTGGGCATCCTCGTTTCCGAGGCGATGGTGAACGCCGCGCAGGGCTTCGTGTACCGCGAGGTCGACTTCGTCGCGGTGAAGGGCCGCAGCCAGGGCATCCCGATCTACGAGCCCATCGGCAAGGTGGGGGAAGTGGGTGAGACCACGCTCGCCGAGCTCGACAAGTTCCACAAGGCGCTCGAGTGGTACCGCAAGCAGCGCTGGAACGAGGCCGAGGAAGGCATGAAGACGCTGCGCTTCGCCAACCCGGAGAGCAAGCTCTACAAGCTCTACCTGAAGCGCATCGCCGAGTACCGCGCCAATTCCCCGGGGGCGGACTGGAACGGGGTCTGGGTCTGGACGACCAAGTAGTCACGCACCCTTTCGCGGAGCGCGTTCCGCAGCCGGGCGAGGCGATCGAGGTCGCCGCGGGCGTGTGGTGGATCCGCATGCCGCTGCCCTTCGCGCTCGACCACATCAACCTCTGGATCCTCGACGACGGCGACGGCTTCACGCTCGTCGACACGGGCTACGGCATTCCCGCGACCTGGGAGCTGTGGGAGAAGCATTTCGCCGGGATCCTCGCGGGGAAACCCGTGAAGAACATCGTCGTCACGCACTACCATCCCGACCACGTGGGCAGCGCCGCCTGGCTCGTGGAGCGCACCGGCGCTCCCATGTGGATGACGGCCACCGAATACCTTTCGGCCCACGCGGCGCACGACGACGGCGCCGGCTTCGATCGCGACAACACGATCGAGCTCTACATCGCCAATGGCGTCGCCCCCGGCTCGATTCCCGATACGGTCCGCAAGGGTGGCGGCTATTCGCGCGGCGTGCCGTCGGTGCCGAAGCGCTACCGGCGCATGATGCACGGCGACAAGCTCCCGATCGGCGGGCGCGACTGGGAGGTCATCACGGTCTTCGGCCACGCGCCCGAGCAGGCCACGCTCTGGTGCGAGTCGCTGAACGTGCTCATTTCCGGCGACCAGGTCCTGCCGCGGATCACGTCCAACGTGGGCGTCTGGGGAAGCCAGCCCGAGAGCAACCCGCTCAAGCAGTTCCTCGATTCCCTGGGGCGGCTCGGCCACCTTCCGGGCGACGCGCGAGTGCTTCCTTCCCACGAGCGCGTCTTCCATGGGCTGCACCCTCGCATCGCCCAGCTGCACGAGCACCACGACCGGCGCCTCGAGCGCCTCGTCGAAGGCGCGGACAAGCCCATCACCGCTTTCGAGGCGCTGCCGCTCCTCTTCAAGCGCAAGCTCGACGACCACCAGATGATGTTCGCGATGGGAGAGTCCATCGCGCACCTGCACTTCCTGCTGGCGCAGGGCCGCGTCACGCGCGAGGTGGGCGCGGACGGCGTGCGCCGCTATGCGCGGCGCTAGTCCTTCTTCCGGATGAACGCGTGCGTGGCGCGCTCGCCCGCCACGGTCTTCGCAACCTCGTAGCCCAGCACCGGAAGGTCCAGGCCCGCGAAGAGATTCTCGCCACGGCCCATGAAGATGGGACGCACGGGAAGGTGAAGCTCGTCGATGAGGCGCGCTTCGAGATACTGGCGCACGGTGGACACGCCTCCGCCAATGCGCACGTCGCGGGAACCCGCGGCCTTCTTCGCCCGATCGAGCGCCTCGTGGATCCCGCCCGTCACGAAATGGAACGTGGTCCCGCCCTTCATCTCGAGGGGCTTCCTCGCATGGTGCGTGAGGACGAATGTGGGGACGTGGTAGGGCGGCTCCTCGCCCCACCAGCCTTTCCAGCTCTCGTCGGGCCATGGGCCGCGCACGGGGCCGAACATGTTGCGTCCCAGGATCCACGCGCCGAGGTTCTCGAATCCCAGCTTCGCCATGTCGTTGTCGACGCCGGTGTCCCCGCCGGCCTCGCCGTGCATCTCCCGCCAGAACCTCAATGGGAAGAACCACTCCATGAGTTTCGGGCCGCCCACGCCGAGCGGATTCTCCAGGTCCTGGGACGGCCCGGCGGAGTATCCGTCGAGGGAAACGGCGAAGCTGCGGACGAGGACTTTCGGCATGGCTAGGCGAGCGACTTCATCGCGCGCTCGAGGCCCGCGATGGTCACCGGGTACATGCGGGCATCCATGAGGCGCTGGATGTTCTGGATCGAGGCGGTCCAGGTCCAGTGGTCCTCGGCGACGGGATTGAGCCACGCCGCGCGCGGCCACGCATGCAATATCCGCTCGAGCCAGACCCGTCCGGCTTCGTCATTCCAATGCTCGACGCTTCCGCCCGGCTGCTCGAGCTCGTAGGGGCTCATGGAGGCGTCGCCCACGACCACCAGCTTGTAGTCGTGGCCGTACTTGCGCATCACGTCCACGGTGTTGATGCGCTCGCCGCGGCGCCGGTTGTCCTTCCACACGGTCTCGTACACGCAATTGTGGAAGTAGAAATGCTCGAGGTTCTTGAACTCCGTGCGCGCCGCGCTGAAGAGCTCCTCCACCACTTGCACGTGCTCGTCCATGGTGCCGCCCACGTCGAGGAAGAGGAGCACCTTCACGGCGTTGTGCGGCTCGGGAACCATCCTGATGTCGAGCCAGCCGGCGTTGCGCGCGGTCGAGCGGATGGTGCCGTCCAGGTCGAGCACGTCGGGGGCGCCCTCGCGCGCGAAGCGGCGAAGCCTCCTCAGCGCCATCTTGATGTTGCGGATGCCGAGCTCGCGATCGGTGTCGTAGTCGCGGAACTCGCGCTTGTCCCAGACCTTCACGGCGCTGCGGTTGCGCCCGCCCTCCTGGCCGATGCGAACGCCCTCCGGGTTGTAGCCGTACGCCCCGAAGGGCGAGGTTCCCGCGGTGCCGATCCACTTGGAGCCGCCCTGGTGGCGGGCCTTCTGCTCGGCGAGCCGCTCGCGCAGCGCCTCCATCAGCTTCTCCCAGCCGCCGAGCGCCTGGACCTTCGCCTTCTCCTCGTCGGTGAGCCAGCGCTCGGCCATCTTGCGCAGCCACTCGGCGGGGATCTCGGTCACGATCGCGTCCGGGATGGACTGGACGCCCTTGAAATAGGCCGCGAAGGCGAGGTCGAATCGGTCGAAGTACGCCTCGTCCTTCACAAGCGTCATGCGCGAGAGCGTGTAGAAGTCCTCGACGCTGCCGTACACCACGCCGCGGTCGAGCCCCTCGAGAAGAGTGAGGTACTCCTTGAGGCTCGCCGGAACGCCGCTCTTGCGAACGGCGAAGAAGAAATCCAGCAGCACGCCTAGTGCAGGCCGCTCACCGGCTCGAACATCGCTTCCAGGCGCGCGAGGGCGTCCTTCCAGAAGGCCTTCTGGCGCGCGACCTCGGCGGGGCTCGCGAGCTTGCCGTGGGAGACCTGGACGGAAGTCTTCCCCGGGCCCTTCGCGGTGAAGCCCACGTCCACGTTGGAGCCGTTCGGGGTCCACTTGATGCGCATCGAGCGGCCCTTGGTGGCGCGCTTCACCTCGACGGGCGCGTCCTTCAGCCACTGCGCTCGCGCGGTCGGGTCGTGCCACGCATGGAAGAGCTTGTCGAGGGCCGCTCCCATGGTGCGCGAGGCGTTGGCGGCGAAACCCGACGCCTGCTGGTGGACCTTGCGCAGGCCCCTTGCCTGCTCGTAGCCCACGGTCACCATCTGGCTCCACCAGCTGGTGAGGGAGAACTTGCGGTTGAGGAGCGCGGCGATGTCCCTGTGCGCCATCGCCTTCGCCCCGGCGCGGTCGAGCACCTTCAGCCACTCCTCCCAGGTGCGGCCGGTCGCCTTGAGCACCGCGGCGCTGCCCACGCCCGCGAGCTTGCGCGCGGCGGCCGGCCGCTTGCGCAGGGGCGCCTTCGCGCGGCGTGCCGGGGCCTTGCGCACCGTGGAAACCTTGCGGGGTCCCTGCCTCTTCACGGGCCGGCGCGACGCCTTGCGCGCGGCGGGCTTGCGTTTCGCTGTCGCCATGGACTACCTCCCTCGTCTTTGCAGGAAGACCAGCTGCTCGAACAGGTGCACGTCCTGCTCGTTCTTGAGGAGCGCCCCGTAGAGGGGCGGGATCGATGCCTGGTGGCCCGGGGTGCGCAGCGCCTCCGGCGGGATGTCCTCGGCGAGTAGGAGCTTCAGCCAGTCGAGGAGCTCCGAGGTCGAGGGCTTCTTCTTGAGCCCCGGCATCTCGCGGATCTCGAAGAACACCTCGAGCGCGGATTGCAGCAGGCGCTTCTTGATCCCGGGGAAGTGGACATCCACGATCGCCTGCATGGTCTCGGCGTCGGGGAAGCGGATGTAGTGGAAGAAGCAGCGGCGCAGGAACGCGTCGGGCAGCTCCTTCTCGTTGTTCGAGGTGATGAAGATCACGGGGCGCTTGGCGGCGCGGATCGTCTGGCGCGTCTCGTAGACGAAGAACTCCATGCGGTCCAGCTCGCGCAGCAGGTCGTTGGGGAACTCGATGTCCGCCTTGTCGATCTCGTCGACCAGCACCACCGCCTGCTCGGCCGACTCGAACGCCTGCCAGAGCACGCCCTTCACGATGTAGTTGCCGATGTCGGCCACGCCCTCCTTGCCCAGCTGGGAGTCGCGAAGGCGGGAGACCGCGTCGTACTCGTAGAGGCCCTGCTGCGCCTTGGTCGTGGATTTCACGTGCCACTGGTAGAGCGGCATTCCGAGGGCCCGGGCGACCTCCTCGGCGAGGAGCGTCTTGCCGGTGCCGGGCTCGCCCTTGATCAGCAAGGGCCTTTGCAGGGTGATGGCGGCGTTGACGGCGAGCTTCAGGTCCTCGTCGGCGACGTAGGTGTCGGTGCCCGTGAATTTCATCGTCCGATTCTAACCCGTTGGGCTTTCCCGGCCGTTCAACCCCATGTCCCCAACGACCTGGAGAGCCTTATGAAAGCAACGATCCTCGCCCTCGCCGTCGCCGCCGCGTTTCCCGCCGCGGCGCTCGCCGAAACCGCCATCACCGTGTACTCGAGCGCGGCCCCCGGCACGCTCGACGCCCGCACGTTCGCCTCCGGAGGCGAAGGCGCCGTGGTTCCCGGGTACGCGCTGGTGCGCGAGGACCGGACCTTCAACCTCAAGCCGGGCCGCAACGTGCTGAGGATCGACGACGTGCCCGCATTCATCGATCCCACCACGGTCAGCTTCGCGTCGCTGAGCGACCCCGCACGCACGCGCGTGATCGAGCAGAGCTACGAGTTCGACCTCACCAGCACTGCGAAGCTCCTCTCGCGCTACCTGGGCCGCGACATCACGGTGGAGCAGGTGCGGGGCCAGGCGGTCGAGCTCGTCTCGGGCACGCTCGTGGGCACCCAGGGCGCGCTCATCCTCAAGCAGCCCGACGGAAGCGTGCGCGTGGTGCCCAACAACGCCGGCGTGCGCCTGCCGGGCCTTCCCGGCGGCCTCATCAGCAAGCCCACGCTGGTGTGGGACGTGGAAGCGGCCGCCACGGGCCCGCAGAAGGCGCGCTTCACCTACCAGACGGGCGGCATGACCTGGTGGACCGACTACAACCTCACCTACTCCGAGCCCACGCCGGGCGCCTGCTCCGTGGACGTGGCCGCCTGGGTCACGCTCGTGAACCAGTCGGGCGCCTCGTTCGACGACGCGCGCCTCAAGCTCGTCGCCGGCGACGTGCAGCGCGTGCAGCGCCCGCAGTACGCGCAGGATCGGATGTATGCCCCCGCCGCCCTCGAAGCTAAGCCCGCCAAGGGTTTCGAGGAGAAAGCATTCTTCGAATATCACCTGTACACCCTGGGCCGCACGACCTCCCTTGCGCAGAACTCCACCAAGCAGATCGAGCTCTTCCCCTCGGCGGCCCGCGTGGGATGCGAGAAGGCGCTCGTCTACTACGGCCAGGGCTCGCGGCCCTACTACGGCGGCCTCGTGACCGATCGCGACCCGGGCATGCAGGCCAATCGCAAGGTGGACGTGTACCTGCGCGTGAAGAACAGCGCGGCCAATCACCTGGGGATTCCGCTTCCCGCCGGGCGCATCCGCGTGTCCCAGCTCGATCCCGCCGACAAGAGCCTGGAGTTCGTGGGCGAGGACGCCATCGGGCACACGGCGCGCGAGGAAACCGTGCAGGTGAAGCTGGGCAGCGCCTTCGACGTCGTGGGCGAGCGCCGCCAGGTGGACTTCCACGTGGACACGAGCGCCAAGTGGATGGAGGAGGAGATCGAGGTGAAGGTGCGCAACCGCAAGGTGGACCAGGCGGTCTCCGTGGACGTGCGCGAGAGCCTCTACCGCTGGAGCAACTGGACGATCACCCGCAAGACCCAGGACTACGTGAAGGAGGACGCGCGCACGATCCGCTTCCCGGTGCGCATCGCCCCCAACGGCGAGGCGGTGGTGCGCTACACGGTGCGCTACACGTGGTGAGGCGCTAGGCGGCGCGGATCGCCCCGCAGGCCACCCGGGCGCCGGCGTTGCCCGTGGGCTGCGTCTTGAAGTCGTCCGGGTCCTTGTGGACGATGAGGCCGTGGCCCACGAGGTCGGTGGGCCCGCCACCGCCCACCGTCACGCCCTTCAGCTCGAAGGAGGCGCTCGCGTTGCCGTAGGCGTCGGCGGCGAGGCTGGGCATATCCCCGGCGTGGTGCTCGCCCGACTGCGGGCCATGGGGCTTGCCGCCGGGGTTGAAGTGGCCGCCCGTGCTCATCCCGTCCCCCGAGCTGCAGTCGCCCTTGTCGTGGATGTGGAAGCCGTGCTCGGTGTTCGGCGCGAGGCCCGACACCGTGGCGCGCACGCGAACTTCGTTCCCGTCCTGCGTGAAGGTGACCGAGCCGCGCACGTTGCTGCCGCTTGCGGGCTCCAGGCTCGCCACGGCGGAGGCCTGCGAACCGATGTGCATGGAGGCGCAGCCCGAAAGGGCGAGCGCCGCGGCGGCGCCGAGCATCGTTCTCATGGCGGGCTCCTGGTGCAGGGGGGCCTTATCCTACTTCTTCTTGGCTTCGTCCTTTACCTTCTGCGCGACCTTCTTCGTGTCGGCCTGGGAGGCGGGCTTGCCACCGGCAGGCGGCGTGGAAGCCGCCACCACGGGGACCGGCTTCGGGATCGGCTTGCCCTTCTTGCGCTGGTTGTCCTGGTAGTTCTTGATCGCCTTGTCCTCGGCGGCGGTGAGGTCGGCCTTGTCCTTCTCGTCCTGGGCCTTCTTCTTGGCCGCGGCGGCGGCCTTCTGCTCGTCGGTCTGCGGCGGCGGCGGCGGGATCTTGGCCCAGGCGGACGGCGCGGCGATGAGGGCGAGGGCGATTGCCGCGATCAGCATGCGCTTCATGGTCAATCCCCCGTGGCCGGTTGCGCGCCCGCGGGCGCGATGCGCTCGGGGCGGCGCCCCGCTTTCACGTCCTCGTACCAGAGCAGGTGGTGCTCGCGCGCCCATTCCTCGTCCACGTGGCCGCGGCGCATCCCCTGGTAGGCGCCTTCCATCCCGACGGTGCCGATGTAGACGTGGATGAACGAGCCCGCGATGAAGCACACCGCGGCGATGGCGTGGATCGCGTTGGCGTACTGCATCGCCTCGCGCCCCTGGTTCCAGTTGGGGAAGTCGAGGACGAGGCCCGTCACGCTCACGAACATGCCCAGGAACACGAGTCCGCCCCAGAACCAGAGCTTCTCGCCGCCGTTGAACCGGCCCGAGGGGACTTCCTTGTGCTTGAACATGCCTCCGATGTGCAGCATCCACTGCGTGTCGCGCGCGCGCCAGACGTTGTCCTTCACGAAGATGAGGAAGGACACCACGAGGGAGAAGATGAAGAGCGGCCCCACGAAATTGTGGATGTTCTTGAAGGCGATCGTGGTCCACGCGAAGCCCGTGTAGCCCAGCCAGGGCAGCACCAGGTACTTGCCCCAGAGCATGAAGGCGCCGGTGAGCGCGAGGAACACGAAGCAGATCGCCATGGTCCAGTGCGAGGCGCGCTCGACCGCGTTGAAGCGCTCGATGAGCCGTCCCGTCGGGGGCTCGGCGAGGCGGATCTTGCCCATCACGAGGTAGGTGAGGATCAGCAGCGCGAACACGACCACCACCAGCCAGCCGCCGTAGGTCACGAGCGGCCCGTTGTGGAACGCGCGCCACTTGCGGCCGTCGGCCTGGATCAGCACGTTGGTCTCACGCCCGGGGATCGACGCGTACTGCGGCTTCTCGCTCGCGCTCTCCCACGATTTCGGCGGGTTGTTCCAGCCGGGCACGGCGGTCGAGCCCTTGCCCGGCGTGGGCGGCGAGGAAACCGATGGCGGGCTCACCTGGGGCTTGCCCTCGTCCACCTTGACGCCGTGGACCGGGGCGGTGGTGGGCGGGGCCGGCGATTGGGCCGCGGCCGCCATCGGCAGAGCCAAGGCCGCTCCGAGGATCAATGCCCCGAGTGTGCGCGCGGTAGCTTGCATGGCTTGTCTCCTATTGGTTCTTGGCGTCGTGGGTGCGGAGGTATTCGTTCTCGTTCTGCGCCCGGTCGGCGAGGGCTTTCTCGTACTTCGCCTTGTCGCCATTGAATCGGTCGCCGGCATAGGCCTTGGTGTCCTCCTTGCCGGCATAGGGCTTGGCCGCGTCCTGCGGAATTTCGTGGCACGCGGCCAGCAGCAGTGCCGCGGCAACGAACGCGGCCCTCGCGCCTCGCGTCTCGCGCCTCATGTCTTTCCTCCCGCCTGGTCCTTCAGCTGGTCGCTGCCGCCGTAGGCCATGGCCCAGCCCCAGATCTGGTCGCCCTTGCCGCGCGTGACTACCCGGGTCTTGTAGATCGTGGTGATCACCGGCGCGTCGCCGGCCAGCAGCGCCTTGGTGGAGCACATCTCGGCGCACGCGGGGAGCTTCCCCTCGGCGATGCGGTTGCGGCCGTACTTGCGGAACTCCTCCACCGAGAAGTTCTCCTCGGGGCCGCCCGCGCAGTAGGTGCACTTGTCCATCTTGCCGCGCAGGCCGAAGGCGCCCGCCTGCGGGAACTGCGGCGCGCCGAACGGGCAGGCGTAGAAGCAGTAGCCGCAGCCGATGCACAGGTCCTTGTCGTGGAGCACGATCTGGTCCTCGGTGCGGTAGAAGCAGTCGACCGGGCAGACCGCCATGCAGGGCGCGTCCGTGCAGTGCATGCACGCGACCGAGATGGAGCGCTCGCCCGGCACGCCGTCGTTCACGGTGACCAGGCGCCGGCGGTTCACGCCCCAGGGCACCTCGTGCTCGTTCTTGCACGCGGTGGTGCAGCCGTTGCACTCGATGCAGCGCTCGGCGTCGCAGATGAATTTCATTCGGGCCATGTCGTCCTCCCTAGGCGCGCTCGATGTTGCAGAGCGTGGTCTTGGTTTCCTGCATCATCGTCACCGAGTCGTAGCCGTAGGTGGTGCCCGTGTTCACGGCATCGCCGCGCACCATGGGCGCCGCGCCCTCCGGATACTTGCCCAGCAGGTCCTTGCCCTGCCACCACCCCGAGAAGTGGAACGGGATGAAGCTCGTTCCCGGCCCGACCCGGTCGGTGACCAGCGCGCGCACCTTGAGGGAGGCTCCGGGCGGGGTGTGCACCCAGACCCAGTCCCAGTACTTGATGCCGCGCTTCTCCGCGTCCTGCGTGTTGATCTCGACGAAGTTCTCCTGCTGCAGCTCGGCGAGCCACGGGTTGGAGCGCGTCTCCTCGCCGCCGCCTTCGTATTCCACGAGGCGCCCCGAGGTGAGCACGAGCGGGAATTTTTCCGCGACGCGATCCTTCAGCGCCTTCTGCTGCACCGTCTTGAAGAGGGTGGGCATGCGCCAGAAGGCCTTCTTGTCGTCGTGGCTCGGGTATTTCTCCACCAGGTCCGGGCGCGGGCTGTAGAGCGGCTCGCGGTGCTGCGGCACGCCGTCGGGGAAGTTCCAGACCACCGCCCGCGCCTTGGCGTTGCCCCAGAAATGCACGTTGTGGTTCACCATGCAGACGCGCTGGATGCCGCCCGAAAGGTCGGTCTTCCAGTTCTTGCCCTCGGCCGCGGCCTGCTCCTCGGGCGTGAGCTCGCTCCACCAGCCCAGCTTCTTCATGAGCACGTGGTCGAACTCGGGGTATCCCGTGGTGATCTCGGAATCCTTCGGGAAGGAGCCATCCTCGGCGAGGAGGCCCACCCCGTCCTTGCTGATGCCGAAGTTGGCGCGGAAGCAGCCGCCCCCGTCCATCATCTTCAGGTCCGTGCGGTAGAGCACCGGCGAGCCGGGGTGCTTCACCGCGGCGGTGCCGTAGCAGGGCCACGGCATCCCGTAGTAGTCGCCGTTGCAGTCGTACCCGGTCTCCTTGTCCACCGTGGGCTTCGTGCAGCGCAGCGTCTTCGGGTCGAACGCCCCCATGTTGCGCATGTGGGCCTTCAGCCGCTCGGGCGTCTGCCCGGTGTAGCCGATGGTCCAGTTGCCATTGTTGATCTCCTTGGTCATGTCCTCGACCAGCGGCTCGTCCCACCCGTCCTTGTCCTTCACCAGGCGGATGTTCTTCACGAACTGGTCGCCGTAGCCGAACTTGCGGGCGAACGCGAGCATGATCGTGTGGTCGGGCTTGCTCTCGAACATCGGCTCGATCACCTTCTCGCGCCACTGGATCGAGCGGTTGGAGGCCGTGACCGAGCCGGAAGTCTCGAGCTGCGTGCACGCGGGCAGCAGGTACACGCCGGTCTGCCGGTCGGGCATCACGGACGAGGCGGTCGGGTACGGGTCGACGACCACCATGAGGTCGACCTTCTCCATGGCCTCTTTCATCTCCAGGCCGCGCGTCTGGGAGTTGGGAGCGTGTCCCCAGTAGACGATCGCCCGCAGGTTGCTGTCCTGGTCGATGAGCTCGTTCTTCTCGAGCACGCCGTCGATCCAGCGCGACACCGTCATGCCCGGCTTCTCCATCATCACCTGGGAGGAGAACTGGCCCTTCATCCAGTCGTAGTCCACGCCCCAGACCTTGCACCAGTGCTTCCACGCGCCGGCCGCGAGGCCGTAGTAGCCGGGCAGCGAGTCCGGGTTCGGGCCCACGTCGGTCGCGCCCTGCACGTTGTCGTGGCCGCGATAGATGTTGGTGCCGCCACCGGAGATGCCCACGTTGCCGAGCGCGAGCTGCAGGATGCAGGAAGCGCGCACGAAGGCGTTGCCGATCGAGTGCTGCGTCTGGCCCATGCACCAGATGATTGTCGAGGGCCGGTTCTTCGCCATGGTCTCGGCGGCCGTGTACACGTCGGCCTCGGTGACGCCGGTCACGTCGGTCACCTTGTCGGGCGTCCACTTCTGCAGGGCCTCGGCCTTGATCTTGTCCATGCCGTAGACGCGGTCGTTGATGTACTTCTGGTCCTCCCAGCCGTTCTTGAAGATGTGGTGCAGCATGCCGAAGAGCAGCGCCACGTCGGTGCCGGAGCGGAAGCGGATGTACTGGTCGGCCTTGGCCGCCGTGCGCGTGAAGCGCGGGTCGCACACGATCATCTTCGCGCCCGTCTCCTTCGCGTGCAGCGCGTGCAGCATCGACACCGGGTGCGCCTCGGCCGCGTTCGAGCCGATGAACATCATGCACTTGGTGTTCTGCAGGTCGTTGTACGAGTTGGTCATCGCGCCGTAGCCCCAGGTGTTGGCCACGCCGGAGACCGTCGTCGAGTGGCAGATGCGCGCCTGGTGGTCCATGTTGTTGGTGCCGAACATGGACACGAACTTGCGCAGCATCTGCGATTGCTCGTTGCTGTGCTTCGAGGAGCCCACCCAGAAGACCGCGTCGGGGCCGCTCTCCTTGCGGATCTTCAGCAGCGTGTCGCCGATCTCGTCGATCGCCTGCTTCCAGGTGATGCGCTTGTACTTGCCGTCCACGAGCTTCATGGGAT
>Ga0134125_10002630_pt1 | contig 21169 bp, 14 predicted proteins | sample KB31751_FD_96464 | JGI IMG/M metagenome (GOLD analysis project Ga0134125, IMG submission 96464) | Terrestrial soil microbial communities with excess Nitrogen fertilizer from Kellogg Biological Station, Michigan, USA - KB3-175-1 | ecosystem: Environmental > Terrestrial > Soil > Unclassified ... | reverse complement strand
GTTGTGCGCCGGGAAATCGAGGATTTGTTCGTGCATGCGGAAGCCGACGCCGAACAAGGGATGGTTTATCCAGAGCTTGAGCGCGTCGCTCCAAACCTCCGTTCGGCCGGTGAAGCCCGAATCCAGCCCGCGATAGGGATCGTTGAGCTTGAGCACGTCGCCGGCAACGATATCGGTGGCTCCCGTATTGGCCGAGTGCCAGGTGAGAATGAGGGCGATCAGAATGCCGGCGACTGCGCTGAGCGCCGCGTAGAGCCGCCAGCCGCGCAGTTCGAGGGCTCCGCGGCACAGAAGTACGATGATCGCAGCGGCGAGACCAACCATGCTGCTGCGCGACGATGCATCGTACATTGTCCAGCACCCGATCAGGAAGCACGGACCCGCGAACAGCGGGTTCCGGAATCCGAGAGCGGCGACGGATACCGACACGCCGATGAGCCCCCAGTAATTGGGCTCCATTCCCGCGCTGAGGCGACCCCAGATATACAGCCCGTTGAGGTTGATCGGGATGAGAAAAATCGAGGTGAAGACCGCATAGGCGGCCGCTATTTCGAGCACCAGCCTGCGCTCTGGGCAGCCGGCTGCCAGCATCGCCACGCTCAACAGGAAGATTACGTTGACCGTCTGGATGACCGGAAGCCAATCGACGATATAGCCGGGATTGGCCAGATAACTCAGCAGCACGATCACCAGAAGAGCGAGCGAGAATTTCAGCGGCGTGCTGATCCCGCGTTGGTCGAAGCCGACCAGCATGAACTGGAGAGCCGCCGGAATGCAGCCCAGCATGACCGCGTATTGCAGCGAATTCAGGTCATTGCCATGCGCAAGGTAGAAGACGAGATTGATGAGGAAGAGCCACGCCCCGTAAGACGCCGCCACGATGCGCAAGACCATGGTCAGTAAGCCCCCGTTTCACGAAGCCGCTTGGGCTGGGCGACGTGGCCGCCGGAACGGACTGCCGCTCTTATGCCGAAGGTCGCGGCAGCCGGTCTCTCCTTCGTCGAACGCCCTGGCGGAGCACACCGCGTCGCGCCGGCTCGCCCTGTGCCTCGGAACGACCAGCGGATATCGCAATGATCTAAGGGGCGCACTTGTTTCCAAACCGGCTGGTTGTTCGCGGAATGCTAAAGGGAACATATTCGCGCGCTGTTGGTTCCCCGCAATGGGGGCTGCCGAAGCGGCGGACTCCCGGGCTCTGGCGTTGTTTGTCGCAAGCTGCGGATGCAGAGTGAGCGTGCCGCCGGCTCGAATTGAGGAGGGGCGGCACCCGAACGGCCAGGGCACAGGAACCTTTCGCGTGAAACGATGTTCGCGACGTGATCTGCTCAATCGTCGGCTCCGTCGCGCGGCAGAGACTCCGGCAATATCAAGCGCTTGGTGCAAATGCGTGCGATGTTGAGTTTGGCAACCGAACTCGGTGATGCGGCATTTCTGTTGCCGGCTTCGGCGGTGGTGGCATGCGTTCTCTTCCTGACGCGATCGCGGCGGGCGGCGTTGGTCTGGGCTTCTGCGATCGGGCTGTGCGGCGGCCTCACCATTCTGGCCAAGCTCGCCTTTCACGCCTGTGGCGCCGATCTGCCCGGGCTCGGGATCCGCAGCCCGAGCGGCCATACCAGCTTGAGTGCGACCTTCTACAGTTGCGTCGCTCTGACCATTGCCGTCGACAAGCCATGGCCGGCGCGCCTGGGGCTCGGCCTCCTAACAGCCGCGGTTCTCGCGGCGATCGCAGAAAGCCGCGTGTGGACCGGCGCGCATACGCCGCCGGAAGTCGCCGCGGGCCTGCTCCTCGGAGCCTGCTGCATCCTTTGGTACGCTCTCGCCGCGCAGCCGAACGCCGTCCCGGCGCTCGCCTGGCCGCTGCCTTTGGTTTTGTTGGTCGCGCTTGGCGTCGGGATGCATGGCCAGCATTTCAGTCTTGAGGGGCGGATCGCGCATCTCGCCGACCGCCTGTCGCTGAGCCAACTGGTCTGTCCGGCGGTGCCGGAGGAGGCGACCGTCGGGTCCCGCGACCGCGCATCGTTGCCAGAGTCATAAGCGCCCAGCGGGCAGGTCGATGCATCAAGCGAATCTCGAGCGGAACAGCGAAGACGGCGTAGCCGAGTCGGACCATGCCATGGCCAGGGCCACCGTCACGGGTAGGCGGCTGGCGCGGCGGCTACTCGGCAATTACGCGCTGCAGATCGTAAATCTCGGCATCCGCCTGTTCGATCAGCTGCTGCTGATCCCGCTTTATCTGCTTGCCTGGGGCACCGAGCTCTACAAGGACTATCTCGTGCTGGCGGCCATCTCCTGGTTCCTGACCACCTGCACCTTCGGCACCGATGACTACTTCGCGAGCCGCTTCATCCACGACGTGTCCACCGGCAACGCCACGGCGCTCAGGCGTCACGTGCGCACCGGGCTGTTCGTCTCGTCGGCCATTTCCGTGGTCATTCTGTCGCTGCTCTACGTGCTCGTTTCCTGCGTCGACCTCACCAGGCTGCTGGGGTTGCATGCAATGAGCGAGCATGATGCCGTGCTGATCCTGGTGGTGCTGACCCTGCCGCTCTGGGGCTGGTACTCCGTAATGATCTTGCACGATGCCTATCGTGCTTACGGCGATTTCAGTCGCGGCGAGTGCATCTTCGCGCTCTATACCTCGGCGCAGCTCGTCAGCGTGATGATCGCCCTCCTGTTCCACGCGCCGCCGACGGTCGTCGCCTGCTGTTACGGATTTATGCCGATTGTCTGCTCGGTCGTTACGATCATCGACGTATCGCGCCGCTATCCCACCATGCGTCTCGGTTTCGCCATGCCCACGCGCGAGGAATGGCGCGACATGGTGCCGCAATCGCTGCTCTATTTCACCAATGCGTTGGCACCGGCGATCACGCAGAATGCCGTGCTCATCGTGTTCGCGCTCTTCGACTTCAGCGCCGCGACCATCGTGACCTTCAACGTGTGCCGGGTCTTCACCGGCCTCACCCGGCAGATCGGTGCGCAATCCTTTTCCATCGGCAGCGGCATCGAGATGGCGCGCCAGCATGTGCAGCAGGACTACGAAGGCTGCCGCAGGCTCTATGCCGATACCGGCCGGATCGTCGCCTGTATCTCCGGCGCGCTGAGCGGCCTCAGCCTGCCCCTGGCAGCGCCTTTCATCCATCTCTGGACACATGGAAAGATCCAGGCGGACGCGGCGCTCATCGTCTGCTTCCTCGTCGGCATCTATTTCTCCTCCCCGGGCCGCGCCTCGCTGATGCTGCTCCGCTACACCAACCATGCGCGGCCGATCGCCTGGGCGAACAGCGTCTGGTCGCTGGCCGGGCTTGCGCTTGCGGTCGCGCTCGCCTGGCCGCTCGATGGGGTAGGGGTGGCCTTGGGCTTTGCCGTGACGGAGATGCTCGGAGCCGGCCTCTTGCCCCCGCTCGCGGTCGAACAGCGCTTCCGTTTCAGCGCCTGGAGCCACCTGCTGAACAGCTTCCTCGCCGGCGGCCTTGCCTTCGTGGTGAGCTTCGCCGCGGCCTATCTGCTCTTCGGGAACGCGCAGATTGGCGTGCTGCAGCTCGCGCTGCGTGCCGGCCTTTGGGCGCTCGCCGTGCTCCCACCGCTCATCCTGATCGCCCTGCCGCATTCGGAGCGTCAGCGCCTCATCGCCCGGCTCTTCCGGCGCCTCTCGGTGCGGCCGAGCTGATCGTCGCACCCAGGATCAGGCAGGCGTGAAGAGCACGCCGGCGGTGCTGATGAACGCCGTCGCCCTATCGGGAGCCGCGTGCGCCGTTGAACCGGTGCAGGTCGGGCCGTGATAACTGGGCAACTCTCTGCCGATCGCGAGGATCGACGATAATCCTGGTCTCGGCGAGCCGCCGCGAATTCGCCTGCATGGCCGAATTTGAGGCGCAAAATGCGTAGCGATTTCCGCAATGCAGTGGGGCGCAAACTCCGAAGCCGCTAAAATAGAGTAACTCAGTGCGGCCATCGGCAAGAGCGCCGTCGGCTGATGCCGAACCAGCACCTTCCGGCTTTCCGAACTCCCGGCCTCTCGCCGTTGTCGGCGCCGCTCAGGCGTTCGCGCGGTGCAGGCGCAGCGCGTAGAGCAGATGGTAAAGCAGGATGCGCGGCCGGAGCAGCCCGGCATTCCACGAGCGCCGCAGCTCCTCGAGCGCGGGACGCACGCCGCTGCTCTGTAGCAGGGTCAGCGCGACGACGGCGGCGTTGAAGCCGCGCTTCATCTCGAAATAGGACTTGTTGCCGAGCGCCGCGTCCTGGAGGAATCGGTCCCAATAGACCGTGGCGTCGCGCGCGTTCGCGAGGCGCTGCTCCGTCCGCTTGAGACTGCTGCCGAGCGAGCCCGCGTGATAGCGGTAATACGAGAGCCGGCGCGGCACGTAGTAGCAGCCGAGCCCGGTCCGCGCGGCGAGATAGCCCAGATAGACGTCGACGCTGAAGTCGAGATCGCGCGGGATCGATTGCCAATCGATCGCGGACCGCCGCAGCAGCGATCCCGAAAAAACGCAGATCGAGCGGTAGACGAGGGCGATCTCCTGGAAGGGGCGGTAGACCCCTTGGTGAAGCCTGTGCCGCTGCCAGCGGCGGCTCACCCGGTCGCTCTCTGCCGGGTTGGGCCGGCCGTCAGGGCCGATGATGAAATGGTCGCAGAAGGCGAGGGCCAGCGATGGATCCGACTCCAGCGGCGCCACCAGCGTCGCCAGAAACTGGGGATCCCAGAGGTCGTCGTCGCCCAGGACCGCGACGTACTTGCCGCGCGCGTGGCCGCAGGCGGCAAGCAGGTTTCCCGTGACGCCGAGATTGGAGGGGTTGCGATAATAGCGCAGGCGCGGATCGGCGAAGCCGGCGACGACGTCGGCGGGATCGACTTCGCTCGCGTTGTCGCTGACGATGACCTCGAAGTCGCCGAAGCTCTGGCGCAGCACGCTGGCGAGCGTCTCCTTGAGGTAGTCCCGCCGATTGAAGGTCGGGACGAGAACGCTCACCAACGGCTGCGGGTCACCTTCCATCGCTAGCGCCTCTCCGGGCTCGCGATCCTCACCGATAGTACTCGCGCAGCCGGCCGGCGTAGAGCACCGAGTCGGTGAACCCGTCCTTGGCATGCGCTTTGACGTCGACCGCCATCAGCGCCACGCCGGCAATGCGGGCGCCCGATTCCACGAGTTGGCGCAACGCCGAGGCGGCTACCTTGTGCGAGGTCGATGCCCAGCGCACGACGAAGAGGGTCTGCTCGGCCAGCGTCGCAAGGACACGCGTGTCGGAGACCGCCAGAACCGGCGCGCTGTCGAGGATGATCATGTCGTAGCGCTCCATCAGACCGCGCAGCAGCTGCCGGAAGCGGTCGGAGGAGAGCAGGTTCGGCGGCAGCTGCGGTTGATCGCCGGCTGGGATCACATCGATGCCGCCCGCGCCGGTGGAGTAGATGACCTCCTCGAGCGGATTACGATTGATCAGCCACTCGATCAGACCGGGCTTGTGCGCGACGCCGGCGAGGCGATGCACCGCCGGGCGCCGCAGATCGCCGTCAATTACGATGACGCGCTGGCCGGAGCGGGCCACCATTTGCGCGAGCGACATCGCCATGGTGGATTTACCTTCGCCGGGAAGCGCGGAAGTGACGAGGACGACCCGTGGGCGCTGATCGACATTGGCAAGCATCAGGTTGGTGTGGATGCCGCGGATCGCTTCGGCATAAGCCGAAAGCGGCTTGTCGACCACCTCGTGCTCGGGGCGGTTCCCGGTGGCGCGGCGCACGCCGCCCAGCGCCGGCACGAGACCGAGCGGGTGGGCCTTAAGCAGGCTGCGCACCTGATCCATGCTGCGGATGGCGACGTCGAGGTTCTCGCAGATCAGCGCCAGCAGAACGCCGATCACCAGGCCGGTCAGTGCGCTCAGCAGGACGAGGACGGGCTTCTGCGGGAAGCTCGGCACCACCGGCACCGCCGCGCGCGAGATGATGTCGGCATCAGGCTGCTGGAAGCTGTCCTGGCTCTGGGTCTCCTTGTATTGGGCCAGGAAGTTCTCATAGAGCGTGCGATCGGCCTGGGACTGGCGCTCGAGATCGTGCAGCTGTACCGAGGCGACGTCGTTACGCGCCGCGTCGCTCTTCATCTTGTTGAGCAGCGCGTTGAGGCTCGCCTCGCGGGCCTGCTGCGTCGCCACCTCGTTCTTCAGCGCATCGACGACGCGCGCCACCTCGGTCTGGATCTTGCTGCGGATCTCGGTGAGCTCGGCGCGGACGTTGATGACCTTGGGGTAGCGATCGCCGAACTGAGCCGTCAGGTCGGCGGCGCGGCGCTGCGCATCCGCCTCCTGAGCGCGCAGGTTCTGGATCACCGGCGACTGCAACACCTCTATGATGTCGTCGTTTTTGATCGCGTTGTCGGTGGCCCTGCCGCCACGGGTGACGCCGGAGCGCTGCAGCTCGGCGAGCCGCGACTGCGCTTCCAGGTACTTGGTGTGGGCGGTGATCGCCTCCGCCGACACCTGAGCCATCTGCTGCGTCGTCAGCGTCATGCCCTGCGCGCCCGGCTGCTGCGGGTTCTGCGCTTGCAGCAGGCCGTTGGCGGCCCGGTACTTCTCGACGCGGTCTTCCGACAATTCGACTTCCTGGCGCAGGCTGTTGAGCCTGTCCGCCAGCCACTCGTTGGCGCGCTTGGTTGCCTCGAACTTGGCGTCGAGCCGCGCGACGATGTAGTTGTCCGCGAGCGTGTTGGCGATCTGCGCCGCGGTCACCGGATTGGTCGATTCGAACGCAATCTGGATGATGCGCGAATGGCCGTCATTCGCCACTTTCAGCTTTTTCTCGAACCGGTCGATGATCTTGGTCGTGTCGCCATTCGGCGCTTCGATCTCCTTCGGGCTGAATGCGTCGACCCAGCTCTGCGGAATGAAATGCTGCGCCGACAGCAGCCGGGAGAACAGCGAAGGCGGCTGCAGCGCCGGATTGAACTCCGGATTGTTCTGCAGCTGCAGCTTCTCCACCGTCTTCTCGGCGAGGGCGCGCGAGCGGATGATGCCGATATCGGTGGCGACGGTCTCGTCGATGCCGCCGCCATTGCCGTTCTTGAGATCGGAGATGAGGTCTTCGAGCTTGCCGATCTTCACCTGCTGAACGCCGACCAGCACGTCGGCCGAGGCCGTGTATTGTGGCGTCAGATGGAAGATGATGAAGGTGGCGAGTACCGTGAGCCCCAACGTCGTCCACAGTACCAGCGCGCGCCAGCGCCACACCGCGCGCCAGAGCTGCTTGATGTCCATGCCTTCGAAGGTGCTGCCGAAGAATCCGGAGCTGTTTTCATGTGCAACCTGGCGGGCGGCTCCGCTCGGCGTCAGCTCGCGGCTGCTGTTGGTCGGGGTCAGTAATGCCATGCGTCATTCCCTCGCCGGCCGCTCGGGCCTTTTCCAAGAACTTGCGCGGCAATGCCGCCGCGCCCGGTTCGCTCCAGGCGGGATATCCCGCCCGTCGTCTCCGCCCCCAGTTTCGTTCGCCCAATCAGAGAGGCGGCTCCGGGGCCGCGCCACCGAAGCGCTGGACGAACATCATTGCGCGTTGAAAGTTCCTGTCGCCGCCACCGCTCCGCGCGGAACCACCGGCCGGTTCCCGTGTTCATTTCGCGCTCCCGCTTTAACCCATGGGTCTTGTCATGTTTATTGATGCGCGGGCCCTCCCCATGAACGCGGTGGTTGAGACCGATCTCTGCATCATCGGGGGAGGTGCGGCCGGCATCACCATCAGCCATCAATTCATCGGTACCCCTGTCCAAGTCTGTCTGCTGGAGAGCGGCACCCTCGATTTCGATCGCGCGACCCAGACGCTGTACGAGGGCAGAAACGTCGGACTGCCCTACTTCGACCTCGACGTCTGCCAGATACGCTACTTCGGCGGCAACACAAACGCCTGGGGCGGTTGGTGCCGGCCGTTGGACCCCATCGACTTCCGCCGGCGTCCTTGGGTGGCCGAGAGCGGCTGGCCCATCGGCGAGGCGGAGCTCCGACCCTTCTACAGCCAGGCCCACGCGCTCTGCCAGCTGCGCAGCGACGATTACGACCCGGCACGCGCCGCGGCCGAGATCGGCGATCCGCGCGCCCGGCTGGTTCCCTTCGATCCCGCGCAGCTCGAGGCCAGCATCTACCGCTTCAGCGCGCCGACGCGGTTCGGCCAGGTCTACCGCGAGGCGTTGCGGCAGGCCGGCAATGTCCGCTGCTACCTGAACGCGAATGTGCTGCGCATCATGACGAGTCCGGAGGCGCGGTCGGTCACCCATGTGCTCGTCGGCTGCCTCGGCGGGAGGCGCTTCGAGGTACGCGCCAAGCGCTTCGTCCTCGCGAGCGGCGGCATCGAGAACACCCGCCTGCTGCTCCTCTCGAACGATGTCGTTTCCGCCGGCCTCGGCAATCAGCACGACCTCGTGGGCCGCTATTTCATGGAGCATCCGCACACCAAGCGGGCGCTCTTCGCAACGCGGCATACCATGCCGAGCGCGCTCTACGGCCTGACCTTCCGCGACCAGGCGATCTCGGCGCGGCTCGCGCTTACCGAAGCGCTGCAGGAGCGGGAGGGGCTGCTCAATTACAGCGGCAACATCCACCCGGTCTATATCGGCCACACCGCCGAGGGCTGGCTCGCCTTCCGCAAGCTGGTGCTCTCGGTGTCGCGCTCCCGGCGAACCGATCCCTATATCCGCTTCCCGCCCTATGGCCGCAAGGGCCTCACGCTGCGTCAGATGGTCGATGTCGTACGCCAGATCGACAAGGTGGCGGTTGCGGCCTTCCTGCAGCTCTTCCAGCCGAACCGCTTCATCTCCGGCTATGTGCTCGAGAGCAAGTCCGAGCAGGCCCCCAATCCCGAAAGCCGCGTCACTCTCGACAACGCGCGCGATGCCTTCGGGCTCAACCGCGTCAAGCTCGACTGGCGCACGCTGCCGGTCGATCGTCACACCGTGGTGCGCGCCGAGGAGATCATCGAGGCCGAGCTCATGCGCCTCGGCATCGGCCGCCTCGCCCCGCTCGATCCGGCGGAGATCGAAGGCTGGCCCGCCAATCTCGAAGGCGGCTGGCACCAGATCGGCACCACCCGCATGCACGAGGATCCGCGCCGCGGCGTGGTGGACCCGGACGGCAGGATGCACGGCGTCGCCAATCTGTTCGTCGCCGGCAGTTCGGTGTTTCCGACCGCCGGCGCCGCGCCGCCGACCTTGACCATTGTCGCGATGGCGCTCCGGCTTGCCGATCACCTGAAGGGGCTCTTCGCGGTGATCCGGCGCGCGCCCGAGGCGGCGCCGGCCTTGCCGGAAGCGAAAGCGGTCGCCGAACTCGCGCTGCTGTCGGGTGCGGCGACCTCATCTCCTGCGTGAAAGTGCCGCGGCGCTGAGACTTTCTTAATTCCGCTCTTATATTCGTGGGCGGGCCGGCGCTGCGCGCCGGCCGTTTTGTTGTGACAGGAATCCTCATGCGCCGCCTTCTCCTACCGCTGGTTCTCTTCCTCCTCTTGTTCGCGGGGCGGGCCGAGGCGGCGCGCATCATCGTCACCATCGACGGCCTGCACAGCAACCAGGGCGACGTCTATGTCGCGCTCTATTCCAAGCCGGACCAGTTTCCCGACGGCGATTATTCGGACCAGCATGTGAAGGTGAGGGCGAGCACCAAGCCGATCACCGTCGTCTTCGATCATTTGCGGCCGGGCCGCTACGCGGTCGGCGCCTATCACGACGAGAACGCCAACGGCCGGCTCGACACCAACTTCATCGGCTATCCCATCGAAGGCTACGCGCTGTCGAACGGCATCCGCGCCATTATCTCGCGGCCGCGATTCGTCGATGCCGCTTTCAGCGTCGGCCACGGCGACACCCCGGTGACGCTCCGAATAAAGTACTGAGCCCCTCGCCCCGGCGAGTGCCGCTTGCGGGGCGCACTCGCTTTCGCCACAGTCGGCGGCAAGACACTGTCGCGGACGTTTCGCCATGCATGATGACGCCCACGCCCCGGGACCCGCCGCGCGCTCCGAACGTGCGCGCTATGCCGACTTCGTCGATGAGCTCTTTCGCCTCAATCTCATCGACCGCGAGAAGCGCGATTTCCTGCGCCGGGGGCTGCAGCTCGCCGGCGAAGCGGCACGACCGGTCGTGCCGCCGGCCTCGTCGCATTGCCGCGTCTCCGAAGCGGGGTTGAAGCGCGCAGCCGACGCACGGCTGGTTGAGAGCCTGGGCGGCGGCAGGCATCGCGTCCGCTGCGGCCCTGAGACGGTGCATTGGGGCTATCTCTGGGGCGCCGCCGAGCCGGTGCTGCGGGTGGCGCCCGGCGACACCGTCACCATCGACACCGTATCGCATGAAGGAATTCTGCCGGACCAAGGCGACCCCGAGACCTTCTTCTCGCGCTTCGGCATTCCGCACGAGGCGGTGCTGCGCGACCTTGTCGGCGTCTATGCCAAGGTGCAGCACAGCGGCAGCGGCCCGCATGTCGTCAGCGGCCCGATCGCCGTCGCCGGGGCCGAGCCGGGCGACGTTCTCGCCGTCCACGTGATCGAGGCGACGCCGCGCGTTCCCTATGGCGTCAACTCCATGCGCCTCGACCGCGGCGGATTGCCCGACGAATTCACCTTGAACCGCAGCATCGTCATCCCATTCGACACCGAGCGCGGCGTCGCCAAATTCTCCGAGCGCATCGAGGTGCCGCTGGCGCCGTTCTTCGGCATCATGGCGACGGGCCCGGCGCGCAGCCTGGGTCGCGTCAGCTCCGGCCCGCCCGGCGCCTTCGGCGGCAACATCGACTTGAAGGACCTGACCGCGGGCTCGACCCTCTACCTGCCGGTCCATGTGCCCGAGGCGCTGTTCATGGTGGGCGACGGCCACGCGGCGCAGGGCGACGGCGAGGTCGACCTTACCGCGATCGAGACTTCGCTCACCGGTACCTTCCGCCTCGATCTCATCAAGGGCAAGCCGCTCGCCTGGCCACGCGCCGAGACGCCGACGCATTGGATCACGCTCGGCCTGCACGAGAATCTCGAGGAGGCGATGAAGCGCGCGATCCGCGAATGCGTCGCCTTCCTCAGCGAAGAGAAGGGGCTGACGCGCGTCGATGCTTATGCGCTCGCCTCGATCGCCGTCGATTTCGAGGTCACGCAGGTGGTGGACGGGGTCAAAGGCATCCACGCGATGATCCCCAAGGCGATCTTTCGCGATTGAGCGGAGGCGTCGGCGGAAACGCCGGCTAGAGCCTTGGCGCCACCGGCTTGCCGTCCTGCGTCATCGGCACCATGCCGATGAGGAAGCGCGTCACCCCGCCATCGGCGTCGGCGAGCGGCAGCACCAGCCGGTGCCAGGTCGCGGTATAGACCGTGGCCGGGGGGCCGTGCTCGGTGTAGAGCGGCTCGCGGCGCCGGAAGGCAGCGCGCAAGGCCGCGAGGCTGAACTCGGTGATGTAGGCACTGGCCTTGAGCGTCGAGGCGAGCTGCCCGGTCATGTCGAAACCGGAAACCGAGGCGATGACGCTGCCGAAGACGCGGTAGCGGAAATCGCGGGCACCCTCCACCGCATCAACCAGGTTGACGTATCCGAGCGCCGCGCGCATCTCGACGGCATCGATCTCGCTACGCAAAGGCAGCGGGCGCGCGCCCCGCAGATCGTCCCAATAGCGCAGCAAGAAGCGGTGCTGCTGGGCCGGGAGCGCCTCGACGCCCGGCTGCCAGTGCAGCGCTGGGCCGCGGGCGCCTTGCGCGGCGAAGACCTGACGCAGGCTGACGGGCTCGCCCGCGGCGATCTCCTGCGCCCATTGCTCGATGCGCGGCCAGTCGAGGGAGGCAGCCGGATCTTCTGAAGTCATTTCAGGCCGAGAAGCGGCGCAGCAGGCGGCCGGGTGGCCGGGACGGTGTCAGCGCGCCGGATTCATCCGCCACCGCGACCCCGTTGATCCAGACGCCTTCGAGCCCGCTTGCTCCGGTCGTGAGGCGCGGTGCGCCGCCGGGCAGATCGAAGACGCGCTGCTTCGGCCCGCGACCGATCTTGGCGGGGTCGAAGAGCATGAGATCCGCCGCCAGTCCCGGCGCGATCCGGCCGCGATCGGCGATGCCGAAGATCTCTGCCGGCCGGCCCGAAAGCTGCCACACCGCCTCTTCGAGGCTGAGGAGGCCGCGCTCGCGCACCCAATGGCCGAGGAGATGCAGGCCGTAGCCGGCGTCGCAGAAGAAGGTGAGATGCGCGCCGGCATCCGAGAGCGCGATGGTGGCGTTGGGATCGCGCAGCATGCGCCCGACCGCCGCCTCGTCGCTGTTGAGCAGCAGCGCGCTGTAAACTGTGTCGAGACTCTCCGACAGGCTGAAATCGAGCAGCCAGTCGAGCGGCGCCTTGCCGTCGGAAGCGGCGAGTTCGGCAATGCTGCGCCCCTCGAAGCGGCGGTTCTCCGGCCGCGCGGTCTCCACCACTTCGAGCTTCTGCCACTCGCCGTTGAAGAGCCGCACCGCCGCCGGCCGCTTCAGCTCTTCGGCAACGCGCCGGCGGAATTCGAGGTCGGCATAAACGCGCATCAACTCCTCGCCTTCGGCCTGCATCGCGGGCAGCCAGGCGGAAAGACTCTCGAAGGGATAGGGCGAGCGCAGCGTGAAGTCGTTGGTGAGCGGGCAGCAGGAAACCTGCCCGAAGAGGCGGCGGCCGCGCGACTGCGCCGCCGCGATGAGCCGCAGCTCCTCGAAGGTGCCGTCGGGCCGCGTCGGATTGTGCAGCAGCGCTGCTACCACCACCGGGCGGCCTGTTTCGGCGGCGAGCGCCTCGAGAAAGGGCACGCCGGTGTCGCCGCCCTTGGTCAGCATGAAGACGCCGCGCCCGGCCTCGCCCAGCGCTCCGACCAGCGCCCTGAGCTCGGCCTCGTCGGCGAGCCGCGACGGCATCGGCGTGCCGCCTTCGCCATTGTGCTGCGGCGCGGTCGAGGTGGCGAAGCCGACGGCGCCCGCTTCCATCGCCTCGAGCACCAGGCGGCGCATCTCCGCCACTTCCTTGGGCCGCGCGGCGCGCAGCGTGGCGTCCTCGCCCATCACCCAGGTACGCAGCGAGGAATGGCCGACGAACGCGGCGAGGTTCGGCACCGGTCCGAGGCGCTCGATGAGCGCCAGATATTCCGGAAAGGTCTCGAACTCCCAGCGGATGCCGCGGCGCAGGACGTCGAGCGACATGCCTTCGACATGCGTCAGGTGCCGCATGGTGAGGTCGCGGTGCTGCGGCCGGCAAGGCGCGATGGTGAAGCCGCAATTGCCGATCACCACCGTGCTGACCCCGAGCTCGGGCGAAGGATGGAGCGCGCGATCCCAGGTGACCTGCGCGTCGTAATGGGTGTGCGTATCGATGATCCCCGGCGCCAGCGCCAGCCCGTCGGCGTCGACCGTCTGCCGCGCGGCGCCGACATCCTCGCCCACTTCGACGATGCAGCCCTCGGCGACCGCAACCGAGGCGCGCCGGCCGGGCGCCTTCGTGCCGTCGACGAGCCAGGCATCGCGAATGACCAGGTCGTGCATGGCGCTCATGATAGTGCCTCAAAGGCTGCGGGCAAATGGGTGCGCGCGGGCCTGACGCAGCGGCTCCGGCGCGGTAAGCTCGTCCGAGCAGGAAGGAGCCGCACGCGTGGATGCCATTGATCTCCAGGTCGCGCCCCGCCCCGCCGCCAGGGCGGAGGAGCTCTTCAAGCTCGTGCGCGAGGAGCCCGGAATCGGCCGGCCGGTCCCGGGCGGCGACATTCTCGAGTGGCTTCTCTCGACGGAGAGCCGCAGCAAGGCCGGCATGGCCATGTTCGATGAGCTGTGCTGGCGCATGGTCGCGCAGGACGTGCCGCTCTGGCGCGCCAATCTCAGTGTCGGCACGCTCCATCCGCAGATCATGGGCATCGGCTTCCGCTGGCACCGCACGGGCGGCGTCACCGAGTTCCAGGTGCGGCACGGTATGGAGCGGCACAGCGATTACCTCGAAAGCCCGATGCGTCCGGCGATCGAGCAGGGCGTCACCGCGCGCTACCGTCTGGAGGAGGATGCCGCCGCGGTCGCACGCTTCCCGCTGCTGCGCAGCTTCCGTGAGGCCGGCGCCACCGACTATCTCGCCTGTCCGCTCGCCATGGCGGTGGGCCGCCATCACGTGGTCACCTGGGCGACCGATCGCCCTGGCGGGTTCGGCGATGCACACATCGCCAGGATCGAGGCGCTGCTGCCGGCGCTCGGTCTTCTCGTCGACCGAAAGGTGCTGGAGCGGCGTAGCGCAATCCTGCTCGACACCTATCTCGGCCGCACCATCGGCCGGCACATTCTCGACGGCGAGATCTTCCGCGGCGAGAGCCGGCAGCTGCGTGCCGCGCTGATGGCGGTCGATCTGCGCGATTCGACGGGCCTCGCCGATCGCCTCCCCGGGCAGGAGCTCATCCGCCTGCTCGACGACTATTTCGAGGCGATCGCCGCCGCCGTCCACACGGAAGGCGGCGAGATCCTGAAATTCGTCGGCGACGGCGTCCTCGCCATCTTCGGGCCGGAAGGGCGCGGCGAGACCGAAGCGGCGACCGCTGCCTACACCGCCGCCTCGGAAATCGTCCGGCGGATCGACGTCGCCAACGAGAACCGCGACATCGTCGGCCAGGAGTTGATCCACTTCGGCATCGGGCTTCATCTGGGCGAGGTGTGGTACGGCAATGTCGGCGCCACCGACCGCCTCGATTACACCGCCATCGGCCCGGCGGTGAACCTGGTCTGCCGGCTCGAAGGGCTGACCAAGACGCTGCACCGACCGGTGCTGCTCTCGGAAAGATTCGCGCGCGCCACCGGCGCGCAGCTCTACTCGCTGGGCCGCTATCCCATGCGCGGGCTCGCCGAGCCGCAGGAGGTCTTCGCGTCGGAGCCGCCCGGCTGAAGCGCGGGCGAAGCAGCGCCCGTCAGGGACTGCCGCGCAGCAGCTCGCGGATGGTGGCGAGCAGCTCGGCCGGGCGATAGGGCTTGGCGATGAAGGCGAAGCCCTCTTCCTCGCCCGGCGCGGGCAGCGAAGAGGCCGCATAGCCGGAGGTGAGCAGCACACGGATGCCGGGCCGCTGGCGTAGCGCCTCGCGCGCGAGCTCGAGCCCGCTCATCCCGGCGGGCATCACCAGATCCGTCAGCAGCAGATCGACCGGGCTCGTCTGCTGCAGCAGCCGCAGCGCGGCCGGCGCCGTCCCTGCCGCCACCAGCCGATAACCGGTCTCGCGCAGCAGCCCGGCGATGACCTCGCGCACGTCTGTGTCGTCCTCGACCAGTAGGATCGTGCCCGAGCCGCGGTCGAGCCCGGCGTCGGATTGCTCCACCGCGCGCGCCGCTTCCGAGGCGGCGGCGCGGGGGAAATAAAGCTGGACCACGGTGCCCGCGCCGGGCGTACTGCGGATCTGCACGCTGCCCCCCGACTGGCGAACGAAGCCTTCGACCATGGAAAGCCCGAGGCCGGAGCCCTTGCCCACCTCCTTCGTGGTGTAGAAAGGCTCGAAGGCCCGCCGCAGCACCTCGGGCGCCATGCCGTGCCCCGTATCCGCGACCGTCAGCTCGACATAGCCGCCGGCGGGAAGGTCACGCTCGTCGGTTGCGACGACGGTGACATTGGCGGCGGCGAGAGTGATCCCGCCGCCACCCGGCATCGCATCCCGGGCGTTGACCACGAGGTTCATCGCCGCCGCCTCGAATTGCGCGACGTCGATCTTGCAGGGCCAGAGGCCGGGCGAGGGAGAGAAGCTCAGCTCGATCGCCTCGCCGACCGCTCGCTTCAGCAGCGGCTCCATCTCGAGCAGCAGTGCGTTGAGATCGATGATTGCCGCGTGCAGCGTCTGGCGCCGGGCGAAGGAAAGAAGCTGCTGGGTGAGCCGGGCGCCGCGCGTCGCCGAGCGCAAAGCGGCCTCGGCGAGGCGCCGCAGCCGCTCGTCCTCGAGCGATGCGCCGATGATGTCGAGGCTCGTGATCACCGTCGTCAGCAGATTGTTGAAGTCGTGCGCGACGCCGCCGGTGAGCTGGCCTACCGCCTCCATCTTTTGCGCGTGACCCAGCCGCGCCTCGAGCTCTTCGCGCTCGGTGATGTCGCGCGCCGTCGTGATGATGAAGCGGTCGTCGCCCTCGGCCGCGCCGGGAACGAGCACGAACATGACGTCGATGGCGCGAGTCCGTCCCGCCATGGTCCGGTGCGCGACATAGCGTTGCGGCGCGCCGGTGCGAAGCGCCTCGCGCAGATGGTGCAGCGGCACCTGCGCGGCTTCCTCGCCGAGCACTTCCTCGAGCCTCCGGCCGATGACGCGCTCGCGCGGGAGCCCGTAGGCGGCCTCGCAGGTCGGATTGAGATCCACATAGACGAAACGGCCATCGGCCGTGGCGCGCTGCAGCGTGAGCCAGTCCGGCGAATTGTCGAAGAAGGCGCGCAGCCGCGCGCGGCTCGCCGAGAGCTGGCGCGCCCGCTCCTCGATCTGGCGTTCAAGCGTCTCGTTGACGCGCTGCAGGGCGGCTTCGTGGCGTTTGCGCTCCGTGATGTCGCGGGCGATGGCGAGCCTGACGGCGCGGTCGCGATAGGTGAGGTGTCGGGCGGCGTATTCGATGGTGAACGGCGTGCCGTCGCGACGCAGGCAGGCCATCTCGTTGAAGGCGGTGTGTTGGGTGGCGACGCGGCGGCGCGCCTGGGCCACCTCCTCCGGGGGGACCATGCTCTCGAGCACCGCGACCGGCTGGCCGATCAGCTCTTCGGGGCGGTAGCCGAACATCTCGGCGAAGCGGCGGCTGACGTCGAGGATGCGTTCGAAATCATGGACGACCACCCCCTCGAGGGCGGCTTCGGCGAAGAGGCGATAGCGCTCCTCGCTTTCGCGAAGATCCTGCTCCAGGCGCCGACGCGCGGTGATGTCGAGCGTGACGCCGATATCGCGCAGCGGCGTGCCGTCCTCGGCGTAAAGGCATCGGCCGCGGACGCTGATCCAATGCACGCTGCCGTCGGGCCAGCTGATGGGATGCTCGGATTCGTACTCGCGGCCTTCGCGCACGGCACGCCGCGACGCTTCCTGCACGCGCTCGCGATGCGCGGGATCGATCGCCGCCAGCACCTGATCGTAGGAGAGGGGGGCGTCCGGCGGCAGGCCGAAATTTGCCTTGCAGAGTGCCGAGGCGCGAAGCTCGCCGGTGGCGAAATCGCGCTCCCAATAGCCGAGCCGCGCCGTCTCGGAGGCGATCCTGAGCCGCTCCTCGCTGGCGCGCAACGCCTCTTCCGTCTGCCTGCGCTCGGTCACATCGCGCCAGTGGACGCCGGTCAGCCCGTCGCCGAGCGGGTGGGCGCGCAGCCAAAGCCAGCGCTTTACCACCGGCGAGAAGACCTCGAATTCGTATGGTTCGCCGTTCTCCACGGCCTGCCGGAGAAGCTGTCCCGCCCGCGTCCCGACGATCGCCGGGAATCTCTGCCACAGCACTTCGCCGATCACCGTCTCGCGCGCCGCTCCCCACATCGCGCAGGCGCGAGGATTGGCGTAGACGAAGCGCCACTCGCGGTCGACCACATAGAGTCCGTCATCGACAGCCTCGAGCAGCGCGGCGGCGAGACCGCCAAGCCCGTCGGCGGCGTGGCGGCCCGGGCCTCTTGGGCTCTCCGCATCGCTCGACAACGCCATTCCGCTCCCTCAAGACAAATCCCGCGCCTCCCTGCGTTTCCGGGCGCGGCTCCGCCGCCGAGTGAAACCGGTTTTGTTGCCGCATGCAACCACGCCCCGCTCGCTCGCCCTGGTGTTGACCCCAGAGGGAGGTGACCGGAGAAAAGGGATGAAGCAGAACGCGAAAAAGGACGAGGCCGAAAGCGCCCTGCGCACAAGCGAACGGCAGCGCAGGCCTCACGCCCGCGCCGGGAAGGAGGTCGGCGGTAACCCGGATCAGCCTGCGGCGCGGTGGTCGGCCAGTACCTGCGCGATCACCGCCGAGAGGCGCTTCGCCGTCGGCAGGTGGAGGAATTCATTGGGGCCGTGCGCATTCGAATGCGGCCCGAGCACGCCGGTGACGACGAACTGTGCGCGCGGGAACTTCGCCCCCAGCATCGCCATGAACGGGATGCTGCCGCCTTCGCCCATATAGGCCGGCGGTCGGCCGAAGAAGGCCTCGGAGGCACGCGCCAGCGAGCGCTCGAGCCAGGGCGCGAGCGCCGGCGCGTTCCAGCCGGTGCTGCCGTCCTTTGCGGTGAAGCTCACCTCGGCACCCTCCGGCGGCTGGGCGGTCAGCAGCCTTGCCACCGCCGCGCCGGCGGCTTCTGCGTCAAGCGTCGGCGGCAGCCGCAGGCTGAGCTTGGCCGTGGTGTAGGGCAGCAGCACATTGCCGGCATTGGCGATTGCCGGCAGGCCCTCGATGCCGGTCACCGCGAGCTGCGGCCGCCAGGTGCGATTGAGCACGAGTTCGACGAGATCCGCGGCCATCGGCCGCGTGCCGCCGGCGAAGGGGAACTTGGCGTAGATCTCGCGGCCGAGCGCCGACGCCGCGCGGCGCGCCTGCTCGATGCGTTCCGCCGGCACCTGCACATGCAGCTCGGCCGGCAGGATCGCGCCCGTCTTCTCGTCCTCGAGCCGCGACAGCAGTCGCCGGAGGAGGCGGAAGCTCGACGGCACCACGCCCGAGGCATCGCCGGAATGGACGCCCTCCTGGAGCACGCGCAGGCCGAGCGTGCCGGCGACCATGCCGCGCAACGACGTGGTGAGCCAGAGCTGCTCGTAATTGCCGCAGCCGGAATCGAGGCAGATCACCAGCGAGGGCTGGCCGAGCCGTGCCGTCAGGTGATCGACATAGAAGGGCAGGTCGTAGCTGCCGGATTCCTCGCAAGCCTCGATCAGCACGACGGCGCGCGCATGCGGCACGCCTTGTTCTTTGAGCGCCAGCAGCGCCGCCAGCGCGCCGAAGAGCGCGTAGCCATCATCGGCGCCGCCGCGGCCATAGAGCCGGTCGTCCTTCAGCACCGGCGTCCACGGGCCGAGACCCTCGCCCCAGCCGGTCATCTCCGGCTGCTTATCGAGATGGCCGTAGAGCAGCACGCAGCCCTCGCCGTCGCCGGGGATGTCAATCAGAATGACCGGCGTCCGCCCCGGCAACCGCACGATCTCGAGCGTGGCGCCTGGCAGCGCGGGGAGCTTCCGCTGCGCCCAGCCGGCGAGCAGCGCGACTGCCCGCTCCATATGGCCATGCGCTTCCCACTCGCGGTCGAAGGCCGGCGATTTGTTCGGGATGCGGATATAGTCGATCAGCGTCGGGACAATTTCCTTGTCCCAGACCGGCTCGAGGAAGCCTGTGAGTTTCGCCTGGTCCATGGACGACCTCCTAGAAGGTGCCACCCCACCTCACCCTCCCGTTGACGCGGATCCCTTCCTTTCCGCCCCGCGGGGGCGGAGAGGGCTGGGGTGAGGTGGGGCGCTCCCGAATTACGCCGACCCGGACGCACGCGAAATCCACTCTCACGCCAACGCCGCCTCGGGCCCGAGCAGCGCGGCGCGGAAGCGCGATTTGAGCAGCCCGCCATCGCGCGGCGGCAGCACCAGGGCCGGGCTGTCGGCGGCGATCTTGATCTGCGCGAAGAGGGGGCCCTGCTTCGCGTGGAGGCGCGGACGCAGCGCCTCGACCCCTTCCATCGCGGTGATCGTCTCTGAGAGCGTAAAGCCGCAGGCACGGGCGATGGCGGCGAGATCGACGCCATGCGCCGTCGCCGTTTCCTGCATGCCGGTCTCGCCATAATGCTCGTTGTCGAGCACCACCACGGCGAGATTGGCCGGACGCTGCAATCCGAGCGTCGCGAGGCTGCCGAGCCCCATCAGCAGCTCCCCATCGCCGGTGAGTACGAGCACCGGCCGCTCCGGCTGCGCGATGGCGAGGCCGAGGCCGATCATCGCCGCGCCACCCATGCCGCCCCAGAGCGGAAAGGTCAGATCATGGTCGCCCGCGGCGGTCGCGTCCCAGGCGGGAGCGCCGAGCCCCGCGACGACCAGGAGATCGCCGCGCTCGGCGAGCAGCGTGCGGGTGACGGCGCGGCGGTCGAGCGTGTTGGCGCGGCTCATCGGCGGCTCACTTCTGGAACGACTTGGCGCCGACGAGCCGCTGCGACAGCAGCACGGCGACCGATTGATAGCTGGAGAAGGCGAGCCGCGCCGCGCCGGCGACCACCGCGCCGACCGAGGCGGCCTCGCTTGCCCGATGAACGATGACGTTCGCCTGCTCGAGCACGCCGGGCGTGGCGCGGCCCATCGGCACCTGCCACGGGTTGAACTCGCCGAACTCGCCTCGCATGGTGACGATCATCAGCAGCGGAAAGCGGCAGGCTTCCATCATGCCCAGCATGTTGATGCAATTGCCGACGCCGCTCGACTGCATCAGCAGCACGGCGCGCTCCCCGCCGAGCCAGGCGCCGGCGGCGAGCGCTACGCCTTCCTCCTCGGTGGTGAGCGGCACCATGCGCATCTTGGCATCGGCTGCGCAGAGCCGGATGAGCCGCGCATGCCCGGCATCGGGCACATAGGCGATCTGCCTCAGTCCGGCCTCGCTCAGCGCAGCATGGATGTCGGCCGGCCAGTCCACCGCGTCGCGCGCGCTCATGCCCAGGGCTCCACGGCGTAGCGCTCGACCATCTCCGGCAGGAAGTCGAGGCCGAGCCCCGGCCGGTCAGGCAGCTCGATCATGCCGTCCTTGAAGGCGAGCTGCGGCGCGATCAGGCGGCGGAAGTTCAGCACCTTGTCGTCGGGGAAGAGCTCGACATAGCGCGCATTGGGCGTCGCCGCCACGAGATGCGCGTGGACGTCGTGGAACCAGTGCGGGCAGAGCGTCACGCCGTAGCTCGCCGCGGTGGCGGCGATGCGGCGGAACTCGCTGATGCCGCCGCAGACGCAGGCATCGGTCTGCAGGATCATCGCTGCTTCCTTATCGAGTAGCTCCTTGAAGCGCCAGCGTCCGCCTTCGATCTCGCCGGTCGCCACCGGGACCGGCGTGAGCCGCGCCAGCCGCGCATGGTTGTCGATGTCGTCGGGCGAGAAGGGCTCCTCGATCCAGTAGGGATCGAACTCCTCGTAGAGCCGCATGAAGCGCAGCGCCGTCGGCAGATCCGACCAGGCGTTGTTGGCGTCGAGCATCAGGATCACATCGGCGCCGATGGCGGCGCGCGCCGCGTCGATGCGGGCGCGCTCGGCGCCGAGATCGTTGCCGCGCCCGACCTTG
>Ga0134125_10002629_pt1 | contig 21174 bp, 17 predicted proteins | sample KB31751_FD_96464 | JGI IMG/M metagenome (GOLD analysis project Ga0134125, IMG submission 96464) | Terrestrial soil microbial communities with excess Nitrogen fertilizer from Kellogg Biological Station, Michigan, USA - KB3-175-1 | ecosystem: Environmental > Terrestrial > Soil > Unclassified ... | reverse complement strand
GATGGTCTCGATACCAGTCGACGGTCTGCTCGAGCGCAGCCTCGAAGTCGTGGCGGCACGACCAGCCCAGCGATCGTAGTCGTGATGAGTCGATCGCGTAGCGCACGTCGTGGTCGGGCCGATCGTAGTCTGACAGGACAACCGCATCGTCCTCCCGCCCGGCTGCCGCCGCGACCAGGCGGGCGACGTCGAGGTTCGAGCGCTGCTCGCCCTCCGGCGAGATGTTGTACGCCTGCCCGCGCTGCCCGCGCTCGATCAGCACGTCCAGCGCCGCGCACAGATCCTCCACGTGCATCCAGTCCCTGACCTGGCCGCCTCCGCCCCACACCGGCAGCGAGCGGCCCCGCAGCGCGCGCACCGTCCAGCGCGGGATCGCCTTCTCCGGGTGCTGCCACTGACCGAAGCAGTTCGTGGGCCGGGCCACGATCACAGGTTGCCGCTGCGACCGGGAGAGCGCGAGATCGTCTGCCAGCGCCTTGCTGCGGGCGTAGGCGCTGGTGGCCGCGCCCTCCCCCTCCAGCTTGTCCTGCTCGCGGAACGGCTCGGCGGTGCAGGGCCCGTAGACCTCGTCGGTCGAGACGTGCACGACCAGCTCCGTTCCCGCCTGCTCGGCGGCGTCGAGCACGCGGCGGGTGCCCTCGACGTTGGTGTGGAAGAAGCGGTCCGGCGCCGACTCGCTGCGGGTCACGTGCGACTCGGCGGCGAAGTGCACGATCACGTCGGGGCGGCTGCTCGCGACGATATCGGTGAATGCCTGATCGGCGACGTCGGCGCGGATCGTCTCGACCGCGTCGCCGACGCCGGCCAGCCGCCGCGGGTCGCCCGCGTACGTGCACGCGTCCACGTTCACCACGGCCTCGCCTCGGGCGGCGGCACGTCGTATGAACTCGGACCCGATGAACCCCAGGCCACCGGACACAATGAGCCGCGAAGCCACGATGGATGACGAGTATATCGACCGGCCAGCGGCCGGGAACCAACATGGCCTCAAGGGCGTCCAAGTGGCATGCGTATCGCCGTTGCCGGGTTGCTGCTCGGGTTCATGGTCGCCGGCTGCTCGGGCGGACAGGTCGACCTCGCGACCGGCGGGCCGCCTGGCACGTCGACGCCGAAGACGTCGGTGGTATTGACGCGCCCGATCGGCAACGTGGTGGGAACGCGCCGCAAGGCGCTCGCGCAGTGCCCCTCGGCGTCGCGGACATGCCGTGCGGTCAGGATCCGCCACGTCGCTCCGGCCGGGTGGGCGACGGTCGTCGATCGTCATCTCACCTGTTCGCCCGACGGGGGCAGCTACAAGAACACCCATGCCGCCTGCCGCGCGCTGACCACGCTGATCCGTGGCCTGCGAGCGCACCGGGTGCAGGTGTGCATGTGCCCACTGCTGATCGGCCCCGGGTTCGCGATCGAGGGCCGGTACGAGCAGAAGGCCGTGCGGCTGCACTTCACCGCGTGCACCCTCTGCGGCGCTCCCAAGCGCGTCGGCGCGTCGTCGGGCGTCCTGTTTCCGACCTAGCCGTAGGCCGAGATCTGCACCAGCTCGCCGTCGACGGCGAGGCCGCTTGCGATCGCGCCCGTGCCCTCGATCCGCACGTCCTCGCCCAGCGCCACGCTCGGCCCGCGCTTGGCCACGCAGCGACTGAGGGTGGCCAGCACCTGCTCGGCGGCCACCGTCTCACCGGCGCTCTCGAGCGCGTCGTAGGCGTAGCCGGCCAGCAGCTTCGGGTAGACGCGCTCGAACACGGCCGGGCGGGAGACGGCGTCCAGACACCAGCCGCGGCCGGCGATCGAGGCGACCATGCCGCACTGGCCCGGCTCCAGCGCAAAGCGCTCGGACAGGCTGCGGATGTCGGCGGCGCGGGCCTGGTAGCCGTCGCTGTTGGCGGCGGTCGGCGAGACCGCGCCGACCGCGTTCAGCTGGACGTCGACGGCCGCCCAGACGGTGCTCTGAGCGGCGCCGCGGGCGAGCGCGTCGGTGCGAAGCGACGCGGCCTTGTGTCGCCGCAGCTGGGGGCCGGCCACGTGCCCGGCCGACCGGAAGCTGCGATCCCGCCACGACCAGCGGCCGCGCTCCACGCAGGAGACGGGGATGCGGGCCGTGGAGCCCGCGCCCAGCAGCACCGAGACGTTCAGGATCCGGTTCTGCTTGGCGCCGACCAGCTCCTCGCCGTCGTAGAGCAGCACGCCACGATCGAACGGGTTTCGCACCGCGAGCTCGCCCACGTCGCCGGCCTCGTGCACCTCGCTGATATCCAGGCCGCCGGCCAGCGCCTCGTCCAGCGAGACGTAGTCACAGACGGGATCGTGCAGCGGAAACAGCGGCGTCATGGTGATGCCGCCGGCCTGCTGCGGCTGGCCCAGCTGGAAGGGAAGATCGAGCGTGGTGGTCATCGGGGCCTCCTGCGACGGGGAACGTTTTCGAGGTGAACGTCCCGGCCAGGCGGCGGTGGTCTTACAAACTACGATGGCCCCATGATGGACGCGGTCATCGTGGGCGGAGGGATTGCCGGGCTGGCGTCGGCCTGGGACCTGCGAAACCGCGACATCCTGGTGCTCGAGGCGAGCGACCGGCTGGGCGGCAGGATCCGCTCGGAGACGCGCGAGGCCTACTGGCTGAACCTGGGCGCGCACGTGTTCTCGGGGCCGGGATCGGCGACGGCGCGGCTGTGCGCCGACGTGGGCGTCGAGGTGGCGTCGGTGCCGGGGCAGCTGGCGGCGGTGGAGATGAACGGGCGGCTGGTGGTGGGCGGACGGCCGGAGCTGTACCCGCTGCGGCTGCCGCTGACCGCGTCGGAGCGAGTGGCTCTGTCGAAGGCCGGTGCACGGCTGCGGCTGGCGGTGGCGCGCTACCGGAACGCGGCTGCACCGCGCGAGGGCGAATCGGCGCCGCAGGCGCGGCGGCGGCTGCTGCAGTTCGGTGACGATCAGACGTTCGCGGACTGGCTGGGGCCGATGCCGGGCGACGCCGACGCGCTGTTTCGAACGACGGTGATCCGCTCGACGGCGGAGCCGGAGGAGATCTCGGCCGGGCAGGGGATCGGCTACTTCGCGCTGGTGTGGGCGGCCGGCAGCGGCCTCTCGCGCAATATCGTGGGCGGAGCCGGGGTGCTGGTGGACGGGATCGCCGCAGAGCTGGGAGACAAGGTGGTGACGGGCTGCGAGGTGACGGAGGTGGCCCCGGGCGCCGACGCGGTCACGATCAGCTACACGCGGGACGGGGTGACCGAGCAGGTGACCGCCCGCCAGGCGGTGGTGGCGACCCGGGCGTTCGAGGCGGCCGCGATCGTGCGCGATCTGCCAAGCGACACGCGGCGCGCGCTGCAGGCGATCCCGTACGGGCCGACGGTGGTGATGGCGGTGCTGACCGACGAGCGGGGGCCGATGCCGTGGGACGGCATCTACGCGCTGGCGACGCCCAAGCGCTCGTTCAACATGCTGTTCAACATCGCAAACGTGGCCCACGCCAAGCCGGGACACCGCCGCTCGGGCGGCAGTCTGATGATGTACCGCTCGGCGCACGGCGCCGTGCCGCTGCTGGAGCTGCCCGCCGGCGAGGTGGAGCGGGCGTTCCTGGACGACCTGTATGCGATCTTCCCGCAGGCGCGCGGGCACGTGCGCGAGACGCAGCTGCTGAAGCTGCCGCGGATGCTGCCCTACCCAGCGCCGGGGCGGGCCGCCCTGCAGCCGGCGCTCGACCGCCCGCTGGGGCGGCTGCACCTGGCCGGCGACTACCTGGGCGGGGTGTACTCGGACACGGCGATCGCGAGCGGACAGGAGGCGGCGCTCGCGATCAGGCGCAGCCTGGCCTGATCAGTCGCCGGTCGCCGCGATCGGCAGCCGCAGCCGGATGGTGGTGCCCTGGCCGGGAGCGCTGATGATGGCGAGCGTGCCGTCGACGATGCGGGCCCGCTCGATCGCCGAGCGCAGCCCGAAGTGCAGGCCGGCGTCCCCGCGGCTGAGCGCCTGCTCGGGCGAGAACCCGATCCCGTCGTCGCTGATCATGCCCTCCAGGTAGCCGTCGGCAGTGCGCAGATGGACGTCGAGCCGCCGGCACTGCGCGTGCTTGTTGGCGTTGATCACGGCCTCGCGCACGATCCGGTAGGCGAGCGACTCGAACTCGCCCGGCAGCCGGCCGAACTCGCCCTCGACGGTGGCCTGGAAGCCGCCTTCGGCGGCCAGCTGGGTGGCCAGGGAGCGGGTGGCGGCGGTCAGCCCGGACGCGTGCAGCAGCTGCGGGTTGATGTCGAACATCAGCGTGCGCGTCCGCTCCATGGCCTGCGCCAGCAGCGACCGCAGCCGCTGGACGCGGGCCAGGATCGCCGCGTCCGCCTCCCCCAGATCGGCCCGGATCCGATCGACCGTCAGCAGCGCGCCGGCCAGCACCTGCACGGTGTCGTCGTGCAGCTCGGTGGCCAGGGAGACGCGCTCCGCCTCGGCCGCGCGCAGCAGCGATCCCACCAGCCGGCGGCGCTGGTTCTCGCTGTCCTCGAGCACCTTTGCCGCCTGCACCTGCGTGGTGATGTCGAGGATCAGTCCCTGCACGAGCGTCTCGCCCTCGACCGTGACCAGGGTGGTCTGCTCGGTCAGCCAGCGCTCCTCGCCGGTCGCAAGGTGGCGGATGCGATAGTCGACGTGCGCGCCGCGGTCGGCGGCGTGCTGGTTTCGGACGTGGTCGATCACCCCCTCCAAGTCTTCCTCGGCGATCGCATCGCGCCACGCGCCCTCGCCGAACGCCTGCTCGGAGCAGCCGAACACCTCGACCACCTGCGGCGACACGTAGGTGCAGCTGCCGGCCGGCCCCCACAGGTAGGTGACGCCGGGAAGCTTCTCGACGAGGCCGCGATACAGGCCTGCGGCCCGCCGCAGGGATGGGTCGACGTTCTCGGATACATCGGTGCTGATCGGCTGGTCGATCGGACTCCACCCTGCCGGACGCTGCGATTGCCGTCCCCCACGGTACCCGGTCCGGTCGGGTCGTTGGCCGAGCGCCGGCAGCGAGGGGACTCAGGTCACACTCGCCATTGCTGCCACTGCCGGTCAAGGTCGACCGGCAGCGCCTGCAGGTGGCCGAGGTTGACGAGCCGAAAGCCCATGGCCAGGTCGGAGACCCCAAACAGCGGCGCCAGGGCGACCGGATCCAGGCCACAACGATCGACCTCGCCGGCGACCAGCTGCTCGGGCATCAGCAGCTCAGCGGCGAAGCGGTTGGCCTCGCGCTCGCGGAGGCGCTCGGGGCTCTCCGGGTCGGGGCGCAGGTCGGCGGCCCGGCAGAACACGCCGTCGGAGATCTCGCCGACGTGCAGCAGGTAGTGGCCGACCTCGTGCGCGATCGAGAAGCGGCGCCGCTCCCAGGGCTCGTGCTCGCTGACCCAGACCTCCTTGCGGGCCGGCAGCAGCATCCCGGACAGCGTGACCCCCGCGGGCGCGCCCGGAATCGCAGCGAGGTCATCGGAGATGCGGATGCGAAGGCAGCAGAGGCTCTCGCAGAGCTGCTCGACGTCGACCGGCGGCGGGTGCAGGTGGTAGGCGGCGGTGAAGCGATCGAGCGCCTCGCGGGCGACCACCCGTTCATCCATCGCCGCCGCCGGTGAAGAGGTCGTCGACGCGCGGATCGGCGTCGGGCTCGAGCGCGCCCAGGCTCATCAGGGCATCGTCGGCATAGCGAGCGGAGCGGGCGAAATTGAGCCCGCTTGAGGGCGGCGGCTCCACGGCCAAACCGCGGGAGGACTCGAGCAGCGACCGCGGCACGCCCAGCACGGCGGCCAGGGCGGAGACGACGGCGGGACGCACGCGCGCGGGCGAGATCAGGCCGGCCTCGAGCTCGTGCACGTAGTCCCCCACCTGCCGCTCGGCGCCGGGCACGCCCAGCGCCTCGCACAGCCGGCTGACCAGGGTGGCGCGGGTGGTGTGCGTGCGCTCACGCAGCGCCGGCAGCAGTTCCGGCCAGGGACAGGGCGGCTCCAGCTCGGGACGGACGACCAGCTGCTCGAGCTGGTCTTCGGTCACGTCGGCGGGGTGGGTGGCGGCGTAGGCCGCGATCATGCCGGCCAGGACGTCGGCCTGGTCGCCGGCCTCGTGCACCAGCGCGGCCGCGTCGGGCTGCTGGCCGGACGCGCGCTGTTCGAGGTACTGCTCGAACAGCTCGAGGGCGCGATCGCTCATGGCTGGGCCTCCCGCATCGTGGCCAGCGCCCGGTGCACGATCACGTCGATGTTGCCGGCGGTCGTGTTCAGCATCGCCGCCACCTCGGCGCTGGAACGTCCCTCGATGATGCGCTGCCACACGACGTCTCGCTGCCGATCGCCTAGCGGTGCCAGCATGTCGGCCACGGCGGCGGTGACCATGATGTCGTCAAGCGCCGCGTCGTCGGACGCGTCGTCCCAATCGCCCAGCGTCGGCTCCGCCGCCGGCCGGTTGGCGTGGAAGTCGGCGCGGCAGAACATGGCCATTCGCAGCAGCAGGCCGACCGGGTTGGTGATCTCATCGCCCGAGTAGGCCTTGCGCGAGAAGCGCAGCCACACGTCTGACTCGACGTCGTCGATCGCGCCGGGCGGCACCTTGGCGGCGATGACGGAGCGCACCAGGTCGCGGTGGCGCAGGACGACCAGACCGACGCAGCGCCTGGCGGTCTCGCGGCCGGGGTCGCCGTCTGACAGCGACGCCTGGGCGAAGCGCACCAGTTCCAGGTCACCGAGCGGCGTGAGTTGGTCGAACCGGTAGGGGTGGTGGAGCGGCACGGCTCTATCTTACGAGCGAGTCGGGTGGATGCTCGAACCATTGCCGTTGCACGTCAACCGGCCGCGACAGGTTCTTACGCGCTGGACCTAGCAGCGACCGTCGGCGACCCGAACCTCGAGACGGGCGGACCACGACACCGTCCCGCGAAGACCGGTCAAGGTGACGCCGTACAGTCCAGGCGGGGCATCGAGAGTGCGTACCGCAAAGCCTCTGTCGCCTGACCCTGCACGCAATGCATTTCTGTCGTACCTGACATTCACGAACTTGGCAGGCACAGGCTCACCGGTGCAGGTATTGGTCGCGAGATACGTCAGGACAACCGGCTGATCGGCCTCACTCTGAACCTGTAGATGGCCAGAGACCGAGTCCGTGCTACTCATGCTCACCGACGTCGGTGCAACTGTCATTCGTAACGGACAGATAACGACGTTGCAGATGTAACTGCTCCGCGCGTTAGCTTTCCAATCGAATACAGACCCCGCCGCACTCACTCCGCGCAGCGCCCACACACCGGCGAATACAACAGCACACGTCACAACGAGCGCAACGCCGATGGTGATATGCGAGCTACGCAACTTATTATCTATCGATGGCATGATCTCATTTCACACTAGGCAATTTGGGATTTGTTCCGTACACTGGTGAGGTTATGATGGTATCGCAATCCCCTCGGGTGTTCACCACCGCAATTGCCGTCTCGGTCTTCTGGATCGGGTGGGTGAACGGCAGCTTCGCGGCAACCGCATGGGGATGGATTGCCCTGCTGTGCTCCTGCGCCGTCGGCCTCGCGGTGCTGGCGGGCGAGCTGCGGGCCCCGCGGATGCTCCTGGCGTGGGGCCTGGCGCTGAGTGCGTTCGTCGTATGGACGGGTGTGTCGCTGCTGTGGACCTCCGACGTCACGACCGGAGTGCAAGACGTTCAGCGGAGCCTCGTGTACGTCGCGGTGGCGGGGCTGGCCGTGACCTTCGCCGATGCCGCGACACCGGCCGGTATTCGTAATGGGGTATTGATCGGCTCGTGCGCGCTCTGCCTTTATGGCGTCGCGGCGCACCTCCTGCCCGATGTGTTCGGTGTTGCGTCGCAGGCAAGCGCGCCGGGCCGCTCGTTTTCCCCGCTCGGGTACTGGAACGCCCAGGGAATGCTGGCGGTGCTCGCCATGATCCTTGCGATGGGAGTCGTGAGCACGGACGGATCCGCGGTCTGGCGAGCGGTTGCCGCCGCCGCCGTACCGCTGCTCGCCGTGCAGATCGCTCTCACGCTCTCCCGGGGCGCCGAGCTGGCGGTGGTGTTCGGCGTCGCGGTTTGGCTTGCCATCGACCCCAGACGTGTGCAGACCACGGTCTGGCTGGTGGTGCTCGGTATCGGTGGTGGAATCGCCGCGTGGCAGGCGAACCGAACCACGGCGATGGTGGGCGACACCTACGGCCTCCAGGCCGCCTCCGCCGGGCATCGCCTGGCAGGCGAGGTGCTGGTGATCTGCGTCGTCACCGGGTTCTGCGTGTACGCGATCGCGCGGCTGGGACGGCTGATCGTGGTTCCATCGTGGATCCGGGTTGCGTACATGGGAATGCTCTGTGCCGGCGTCCTGCTCGCATCCGCCGCGACGGTCCAGCGGTACGGCGACCCGGCGCGGTGGCCGCGGTCGGCCTATGACACGCTGACCGCTGCACCCACGATCAAGCAGGACGATCCCAGCAGGCTGTCGACGTTCTCGCTGACCAACCGCAACCTGCTCTGGTCGGTCGCCTGGCGGGAGGGCGTCGCGCATCCGCTGCAGGGCACCGGCGCGGGGAGCTTCGATGCGTACTGGTATCAGCACCGCAAGGCGATCCTGGACAGCAGCTCGCCGCACAGCCTCTATCTCCAGACCTTCGCCGAAGCCGGGCTGGTCGGGCTGCTGTTGCTCGGGATCACGCTGGTAACGCCGCTGCTCGTGGGCATACGGGCGCGCACCTCCAGCGCGCTGGTACCGTCACTGGCCGGGGCGGTTGCGGCATTCCTGCTGCACGCGGGGACCGACTGGGACCTGCTGGTGCCGGGCCTGACCGTACCCTTCATGCTCTGCTGCGCGGCGCTGCTCGTGTCGCGAGCCGACGCACCCCGCGTGGTGCTGGCCTCGTCCCGACGGCTCCTGCTGGTGGCGGCGGCGGGGCTGCTGGCGGTCGTCGCCGGAGTCGGGCTCGTGGGCAACCAGCAGCTGCTCGACAGCTACAGCGCGGCGAACCGAGGAGACTTCCGGGCAGCCGAGCAGCACGCGTCAGACGCCGCTCGCTGGCAGCCGTGGTCGTTCCTGCCGTGGATGCAGATGGGAAACGCGAGATGGGCGCTCGGTGACGTCGATGGAGCTCACAGCGCCTACCAAACCGCCGCCTCCAAGGAGCCGGAGCGCATGGAGCCCGAGCTGGCGCTGGCCGAGATCAGCTCCGGCGCGGCGCAGCAACGCGCGGTTCAGCGCGTGAAGCTGCTCAATCCGATCGGCCCCGAGCGGTCCATGCTCTGCAACATCGCCGCCCGCAGCTGCCCCTGACCGCGGCCGAAGCATGGGCCGGCGTTGACGAGACGGCCAGGCACACGTATCACTGAATGTGCATCGCACGCTTGGCTCCCTATACGTGGCGGGCGATGTCACGGCTGTCTTGAGCGGCTGCCGCGGCATGCGCCGGGACGCATAGGGGAGTCCCCACCGGCGCATGCACCACTCCGCTGACGGCGATCCGATCGACGGCTGCGTTACGGGCAGCCGTAGGTCGCGCTGCATCCGGGACCGATCGACGCCCAACCGCTCCTCAGCCACGTCAGACTGCCGATCTCATTCTGGACGCGCGACGCGTAACCGTCGCCCGCCGCGCTGTGCCAGTCACCGGCGTACCAGAGGCCAACACAGCCCCAGATGTCGCCGGCCGCGTACGAGCCTCCGAGCCAATGCTCCCACCCTTCGTAGCATCCTCGCAGCTGGCTGCCCAGGTAGTCGACCGCAAAGGCGGTCGAGTCGCGGTTGAACGGAAACGTCCCGTTCTGGTTGTCGGGCATGGCTCCCCACGATGGGGCCTCCCAGTCCATGACGCCGGCGATCGAGAACGTCTCCGGACATATGCCGGTCCCGTAGTCGTTCTGATAGTCGTGGCCACCACTCTTTGCGAGACCGACGCAGTAGGTGATCGTCGCCTGACTTGGCGACGTGATCATGTCGCCGCTGCCCCAGTCGTTCACCGGCCGCCCGCTCGGATACGTGAGGTACTGGTACCACGTCGACTCGCGTACCGCGATCCCGCGCAGCAGATTGTCCGGCAAACCCCACTTGCACGCAGCCCACTGGAAGATCTCATCGGTGGTGCCGGAGAACTGACCGTCAACGCGGGGCAGCAGCCACGTATCCCACTTGGAATCGTAGTTGCCGTCGACGGCCAGGGGACGTGCTGCAAACGCGGGGCTGACCTTCGCCGGGTCGACCACCGTGTGGTTGGCCGCGTAGTTTGCCGGCCGCGGCTCCCACGTGGAGCGGTGAACCATCGACGCGCACTGCGAGTCGTCTGGCAGCGACGACCAGGAGCCGGCAGGTTGAAGGCTGAAGTAGCCGCCGCCCGGAGGTGGAGCGGAGCTGATCGCGCTCCCGACGACGACCGAGATCGCCTGGCTGCTGGTCTGGCCGGCGGTATCGGTGGCGGTCACGGTCAGCTGATGGGTGCCGTCAGCACCGGCGGTGTCCCACGGGTAGGTCCACGTTCCGGCGGTGCTGAGCGCGATCGGAGCGCCGCCGTCGATCCGAAGCGAGACAGAGCTCATCCCCACGTCGTCGCCGGACGTGCCGGACACCACGATCGGCCCGCTCACGGCGGCTCCGTCGGTCGGGGACAGGATGGATACGGAGGGAGGTGAGTCGGACGCCGTTTGATAGGCAGCGTGCAGCCACAGCGCGGTGTAGAACAGCTCTCCCTTGCCGCTCGTGTTCGTGAACTTGACGGTGGTGCGCAGGTTCGAGGCGTCGGCGACAGAAAGGCCGCCGAAGTCGTCGGAGAAGTTCGTGTACGCCTCGGTCAGGGCGTGTGGAGCGCTACTCCCGAGCAGCGTCGAGCCGTCGTACAGCCGCACTCGCGCGGTACCTCTCGCCAGGGGCGAGCGGGCGGCGCGAAGGTTCACGACCACGTCCGTGACGGTGCCGGGCGGCGCTCCGGCATAGCTGGTCGTATGCTCGGCGCCCTTGAATCGCAGCCTCGTTCGAACGAGCGTCGCGCTGTCGTCGGCCGCCGAGAACGAGGTCCCGTCATCGACCTGTGCCCACAGGCTCCCGCCCTTCACGGCGGAGCCGGCCACGACCGGGACCACGTTTGTGGCGGCCACGTCCCCGCTCGGGGTCAGATCGACTCCGGCGCTCGGATCCACCGAGCCCGCCGCCCCGACGGGTGCGGACAGTGGAGAAACGAGCACGAGTGCCAGAACCAGCGGCGAGATGATCAATCGCTTCATGTCGGTGACCTCCCAAGTGCCCAGCTGTTTCCCAGACAGGCGCGACGACGGCTGCTCGGCACGCAGCCGACGCACGTGTGGCTCATATGCGGCCGGCTGTCGCCGACCTCGATAGACCCCTCAGGTATTCGACACGGTGCAAATCACACCGATTAACACCGAATCATCGGCAAATACTGTCGATACCTTTAGACGCGCGCGGGCCTGATTCAGGAAGGGGCGCTGACCGTCACGCCGTGGTCGACGGCGTGGCTCCCATCCCGATCCTGCAGGAACCGGTGATAGACGTCGTATGCACGCCGTCGCGCAATCTCGTACCGCGGTTGCTGCCAATGCGCGCGAAGCGCATCCTTCTCCGAGCTCCTGCCGGTGGACGGCACCCATGCCCGCTGCGCCTCCTCCGAGATGCTCTCGGTCTCGCTGAGAGCCTTCTTCGCCTCCTCCAGCGTGACCGTCCCGGACTCGAACCCGAGCAGATACGGCGACAACTTCGGACGCTCCTTGATCAACTCGACGCACCGCGCGACGTTCTCGTCGGTATGGTCGAACTCCGCGTACGATGTTCCGAACCGCTCGTTCACCCGCCGGATCACGTGTCCGAACACGGTCGTCGTCTCCTCGAAGTCGGCGACGACGTAGCTCGACCGGTAGGGCTCGAGCTTGTCGTAGAACCTGGTGTACGAGAAGAGCGCGTCGCGGATGCTGACGCCCGGCTCCCGGATCACCTGCGAAAGGACTACGCCGGCCGGGTCGCGGATCAGCACCAGCGTCGGTATATCCGCTCTCGCCGCTGCTATCAGCTGCGCCGGCGCGTGGAGGTGATGGGCCATTCGCACCGGCCGTGGCTGAGCCAGCTGGAACGCGTAGACGGCGAACGTGCTCGCGCACCGCGTGTAGCCGTCGATCACGAACTCGGTCTCGTCGCTGATGACCTCGGGGCTGGGTCCTGGATACTTGCGGCGGGCGAACGGGAGGTAGATGGCCGGACGCTCGGATACCACGGTCCTGAGCACGTGGTGAAACCGATCTCGCAGCGTTGTCTCGATCATCGTTCAGCTCCGATCGTCCGGATCATGTCCCGGCCGCCGGTGGGTTCGACGAGGCTGTCCACCAGCGTGATGTAGCGAGGCTCCTGCATGTCCCAGGAGAGCCGCCGCCGGATGATCTCTCGCCCCATCTCGCCCATGGCCCGACGCTCGCGGGGATCGTCCAGCAACCGCGCGATCGCATGCGCCATCTCGACGGCATCGCCGGGCGGCACATATCGCGCCGCAGGCCCGCCCATGGCGCGAGTCTCCTCCAGGTCGAACGCGACGAAGGGCAGGCCGTGTGCCATGTATTCGAGGCCCTTGACCGGCGTCACCTCGGGCTGCAGGTTCGAATCGAGCGCCAGGTCCGCGGTCCCGAGGTAATCGAAGCAGCGGTCTTCCTCGAGCCACCCGGTGAACCGCACCTGGTCGCCCAGGCCCAGGTCGGCCGCCTGCTGCCGGGCAGCGTCCAGCGACTCGCCCGAGCCGATGAAGACGAACAGCGTGTCCTCCCTGCCCAGCTCGTGGATGCAGTGTGCTGCGGCCGATATCGCGAGCTCCATGTGATCCTGCGGGCCCATCACCCCGAGCCAGCAGACGAGATGCTCGAACCCTGCGCGGAGTTCCGGGACCGGCGGGTGGCCCTCGATCGACGCCAGCGTCGGCCCGTTGCCGATGACCGTCACCTTCTCGATGTCCACCTTCCCGCGCTTCACCACCGTGCGTGCCAGCGAGTCGTTCACGCAAAGCACACCGTCGGCAACGCGGTGAGACGCCCGTTCCATGGCCCGCAGCAGCCTCGGTATCGCCCCGTTCGTCTTTCCGAACCGATCCGCATACACCTCGGGCGAGAGGTCTCTTTGGTCGACCACGAACCGAGCACGCAGCAGACGTGCCGGGACCGCGAGCAGGAAGTAGATGTCTGGCGGATGCCCGGTCTGGACAAGATCAACCCGGCCGTGGCGCCTGGCACGAACCATCAGCGCGGTCGCAGCAATCAATGAGTAGCAGTACTCGAGCGCAAACCCGATCAGCCCCGAGCGCTCCGGGGGCGCCTTGTACTCATAGATGCGCAGCCCCGGGCTGCCATATCTGTGATTGTCAGGGTCCCGCCGCGAGATCACTCCGACCTGGTATCCGCTCCGGAGCAGGCTTTCGACCTGCTTTCGGGCACGATGGTCGCGCGCGTACGACACGTTCTCGATGATCACCAGGATCCGGCGGGTCGTCATCGTGACCTCCCGTTCGGCACCATCGACGCACCGGCCGCGGTGATGCCGAGCAATGCGAAGACCAGGTCGCCAGATCCGCGATAGGTGATGTGTGGGTCGATGATCATCAGCACCGACACCACCGAGAGAGCCGTGACCACCGCGAGGCCGGCGGCGCCGGCCTCATCGCGGTGGAGCCGGAGCACCCGAGAGCCCTCGCGCATTGCCGCCCATACGAAGTAGAAGAAGCTGAACAGCAGCGGCAGCCCGCCCGCCCAGAGCAGCCACGTGTAGCCGCTCTCGATCCAGACGTATCCGGTCGCCAGCCGCTGCGACACCACGCGGGCGGCCGGACGGATGCCGAGGATCCAGCTGTTGCCCGAGAACAGTTCCGGCCAGAAGTAGTTCTCGAGATTGTGCAGCCGGCCCTCCCAACTGGTGGGCAGGCCACTGGGCGACTGGAACCCCTGCAGGCGCCGCTCGATCACCGGCCGCAGAGCGACGGCGGCCGTGACCACCGGCACCATCGACCACACCAGGAATGAGAACCGCCGTGTCAGGATCGCGATCACGATGACGGCGATCGCAAGGCCGATCACTCCCGAAAACTCTCCGGCAGCGAACACGCCGATCACGAAGAAGAACGCCATCATGCAGAGAAGCACCCGGTGCCGCGATCCGGTTGTGATCAGACCCGCCGCGACGGCGATGTTGAAGATCAGCAGGTCTGCCACAGCGATCGGCAGGCCCAGAGTTGCGCCCGCGCGTCCGCTCCCGGTCACGGCGTCGACGTTGCCGTAGGGCGCGTAGTACGTGGTGAGCACGTGCGCCACGGTGCCCACCCCAAACGACTGCAGCATCGCCAGCGACGCCACGATCGCCGCAGAACCCAGTGACAACCACAGGCAGATACGGACGTGCCGGATCGTGTGTACCGACGACCGGAAGACAGCGAAGATCAGATAGTACTTCCAGATCATGAGCGAGTACAGAATGTCGTCGTGCTCGATCACGTGAGCGCGGATTCCCATCCACAACAACGGCACGACGGAGCTCGTGATACACATCGCCGTTATCGCAATATCGATGTGCGACGGTCTGAACCTGAGACCTTGCGTTCGTACGTTAAGGGCGAAACGCAACAGTAACGCCGCTGCAACGATCATCAGCAGCCCCTCGTTGGGCCGGATCGCCGGCACCGCGCCGCCACGGTTGATTCCGGCGACCAGCGGGGTGGAGGCGATCAGCATGTATGCACCGAGCTGCGGGCGCGCGGCGACCGCGATCAGCGCGCCCACTGCGGCTATGGCGATCAGCGGCAGGAACGGGCCCTTCCTGGTGATCATTCCGGCAAGCAGGACCGCGCCGATCGCCCCGCCGCCGACGACCACCAGCTGGCCGCGGCTGCGCAGAACGTCTTCGCCCGCCCGGTGAAGCGCACTCCGAACACCCCGGCTCCGCGTCCGGCCAGACCCGAACCCTGGCAGTGACTCGAGCATCAGCTCACGCTCCGTCCGCCGATGACGGGCAACCGACCGCTCTCGCGAAGCAGGCGCATCTCCGGCGCACCCAGCCGCGACTGGGCACCGAGATAGGCCGTCCCGCCTGCTGCAGCGGCGAGGCCGAACCGGATCAGCTCGGCCGGCCGCGACGCCCCCAGGTCACCGGTCAGCTTCCACGCCAGCGCGCCCACCGCGACCATGACGACGGAGGCCAGCCCGGTGCGCGCCAGCATCCGGATCGACCGCGTTCGACCGGCCGGCGTCCGCCTGTCGACCTGGTGCCACACATGAAGCGCCCCGACGAAGGAGCCTCCCGAGAATGCGGCGCCGATCAGGAGCAACACCTGAGACCCATGTGCCTGGGTCGCCGGGATCATCAGGATCACGGTCGTTGCCACCCGCACGAGCATCGAGCGGACCGGGGCGCGCACATCCTCCTGCGCGTACAGGGCATAGGTTCCGAGGATGAAGGCGGTCTCGCCTATCACGGCCGGGCTGAGAGCGATCAACGAGACGGCGACGTACTCGATCGCGTTTGCGGTGTCGAGGCGACCGAAGGCCACGATGTCTGCGATCTGGTGAGCAGATGCCGCGTATGCCGCCGCGATCGGGACGGTCACGAAGCAGGCCAGGCCCAGCGCCTTTCCCATCTCCTCGCGAAATGCAACGGCGTCCCCGGTCTGGTGGAAGACGGCAAGCCGCGGAACCAGTGCCCGTGCCACCGGCCAGGTGACGATAGCGGTAGGCAGGTAGAAGAAGTTGAGCGCCAGCTGGAATGCCACAAGTCCGCCGGCCACCCTGTTGGCGATCACCATCGTGACCACCAGCTGCAGCGTCGCCAGGCCGGTATACGCGAGCACCGCCCGGATCCGTACCAGGACGGTGCGCACCTCGGGATCGTTCCACGCGAGCCCGGGCCGCATGGAGGGTTGGCTTCGCCTCGCTCCGAGCCACTCGAGCGTCGCATGCAGCGCAACCGCCCCGGTCGTTCCCAGACCCAGGATCACGATCTCGGTGGTGGTGACGTTCGACAGCGTGCCCCCGGTTCCGTAGGCCACGGCCACCGCCAGCAGGGTCACCATGATCCCGACGTTCTCGATCGTGGGTGCGCCGGCGGCCAGAGCGAAGCGGCCATAGGCGTTCATGACAGCAGCGCCGGTGCCCGCGACCACGTAGAGCGGGATCTGTGGTGCGAACAGGAGCAGCAGCACCAGGCCGACGCGACGCTGATCGGCCGCGGAATGTGGGTCGCTGACGCCCAGCGAGAACACGTGCAGGATCAGCGGCGCGGCCACCATGATGGCGGCCATCGCGATCACGCCAAGGGTCAGCACCCCGCCGAAGAAGCCGCGCACCAGCGTGTCGGCCCGCTCCTGGTCGCCCTCGCGGATGTGGCGCATCAGCGGCGGCACCAGCAGCGAGACGAACAGCGATCCGGCGAGTATCTGGTAGTACACGAGATTCGGCAGCGCATTCATGCCCTGATACGTGTTGCCGAGGTAGGTGGCGCCGAGCACCGCTCCCAGCACGAGGATGCGCGCCAGGCCGGTCATGCGGCTGACGAGCGTCCAGATCGAGCCCGTCATCGAGTTCGTGACAAGCGCGGACTGGCCAGGGCGAACCGGCGCGGGGTCAGACCGGACCGATGCCGGCTCCTGCACCTTGATCATGCCGCGTCCCCGGCAAACAGCACAGCCGGGAGCGTCTTCAGGAGGATCTTCAGATCCAACAGAAAGCTCTGCTGGGCCACGTATTCCCGGTCGAGCTGGAACGCCTGGGACATCGGAAGCCGGCTGCGGCCGCTCACCTGCCAGAGCCCTGTCATGCCGGGCTTGACCTCGAACCGGACGTGGTCCACCTCATCCAGCAGCTCCACCTCCCACGGCAACACCGGTCGTGGCCCGACCAGAGACATCGACCCCGCGACCACGTTCAGGAGCTGTGGAAGCTCGTCGAGGCTCATACGCCGAAGCACACGGCCCACCGATGTGACGCGAGCGTCGACCAGCTTGTGCAGACCTGATTCGGCGGCCTCGAAATCCTCGCCGGGCGTCAGCATCGCGCGAACGTAGGCGCGGTGCTCCGAATCGTCGCCTCCCACGTACATCGTGCGGAACTTGAACATCGTGAACGGCCGTTGGCCGCGGCCCACCCGCTCCTGGCGGAACAGGACCGGGCCCTTGCTGCTGAACCTGACGGCGATCGCCACCAGAACGAACACCGGCGACAGCAGCGCCAGCGCCACCATCCCCAGCGTGACGTCGATAACCCGCTTCACCCCGGACGATCCGTACGGGCGCGCAGCCGAAGCCTGCTCCCGCCGGACGGTCGCCGAGCGGCCGGAGCCTGACGTGCGAACCTTGTCGGCGGACTCCGATCTGAACATCGTCAACCCGTCATGGCTGACGACGACACGGGCCGAAACCTGGACGACCGGGCCGCTCGCACGCGCGATTCCACGAGCGGCTGCTCGGGAATGGCGCGAACCGCCACCGCCGGATTTCCATAGGCGATCATCCCGTCCGGGACGTCTTTCGTGACCACCGACCCGGCGCCGATGATCGCGCCGCGGCCGATCCTGACGTACGGCAGGATCGTCACGTTGACGCCGATCTGTGCGCCGGCCTCGATGATCGGCCCCGCCATCGATTCACCGGACACGGCGTTTCCGGGATACAGGTCGTTGGCGATCGTGACACCGGGGGCCAGAAAGACGTCGTCCTCCAGCTCCGTGTACTGCGCCACGTAGCAATTCGCGTGGATCTTGACGCGGTCGCCGATGGTGCAGCCGTAGTCGATCACCGAGTTGCTCCAGACCGACACATCATCTCCGATGCGAACCTCTTCTCTGATGATGACGTTGTGGCCGGTCGCGAATCTGGCGCCGACGGTCGACCCCGCATAGATCACCGTGCCTGACCGAAGCTGCGGCGACTCGCCGATGGTCAGCTGCTCGGCAGCCTGCCGAGCCGGTGGATAGCCGACGATCACCGACTCGTCGACCAGCGCTCCGGGACCGATGATCTCGGTGCCGCCCCTTCTATCCATAGCTCCGTCGCGTTCCGCGGCTCCGGCCGGCCAGTTGATCGAGGCACTTGTGAATGCAATCGCACACGTACTCGATCTGCCGCTCGGTGATGTGCGGGAAGAGCGGGAGCGACAGGAGCTGCCCGGCCGTCTCTTCGGCGATCACCAGCGGCCCCTGGCCGAAGCGTCGGTAGGGGGGCTGCAGGTGGCACGGAACCGGGTAGTGGATTCCCGTGCCCACCCCGTCCCGACGCAGCTGCTCCTGCACCGCGTCTCGCTCGGATATGAGCACCACGTTCTGGTGGTAGGAGCTTGCGACGTGCGGCTCGATCTCGACGAAGCGCACCAGCTCGTGGTTCAGCGTGCGCCGGTAGATCTCCATCGCCTGGCGGCGCAAGCTCGTCCAGTCGTCGAGGCGCCTCAGCTTCGCGGTGAGCACCGCGGCCTGGAGCGCATCGAGCCGGCTGTTGCGCCCGATCACCTCGTGGGCGTTGCCATCAGCGGGCGCACGACCATGGTTTCCCAGCGACCGCACGGCAGCTGCAACCGCAGCGTCGTTGGTGACGACGCATCCGGCGTCCCCCCAGGCACCCAGGTTCTTGGTCGGATAGAAGCTGAAGCAGCCGGCGGTGCCGAACGAGCCGGCCGCACGCCCGTTCAGGGTCGAGCCCTGCGCTTGCGCCGCGTCTTCGATCAAGGCGATCCCGCTTGACGCCGCCAGGTGCGCCAGGTGCACCATCCGCGGCATGTTGCCGTACAGCTCCACCGCGATCAGCGCGGCGGTGCGAGGGGTGATCGCCGCCCGCACGATCTCGGGTGTGACGAGCAGCGTGGCAGGGTCGACGTCCAGGAAGCGGGGAGTGGCTCCCGACAGCACAACCGCCTCTGCAGTTGCGATGAACGTGTTGGCAGGGAGCAGCACCTCGTCCCCCTCGCCGATTCCCAGTGCCCGCAGCACGAGCTCGATCGCTTCCGTCCCGTTCGCGACCGCGACCGCATGATCGGTACCGCAGTATCGAGCCCACAGCTCTTCGAACTGCGACACCGCCTCGCCGCCGATGAAGCCCGAGGTCGCGATGATCCGGTCCCATGCGGCGCGAACATCCTGCTCCACCTCGGTGTTCATCGCGACCAGGTCCGAAAGCGGGACGGGGGCGGTGCGTGGTACCTCGATCCTGCTCACGATGCCAGCTCCGGAACCTGGTCTTCGGCCGCGAACCCGTACCCGTCGGTCAGATACACCGTCCGCCCTGACCGCAGCGAGAGCTCCGCCGCCTCGAGCGCCTGGACGACAGCGAGCCCGCACACACCATCGGTGGCCGGACGTTCGCCGTTCTGCACGCAGGACACGAACTCCCGATCCTGAACCGTGAGCGGCTCCTCGAAGGACAGGAAGGGCGACTGGATGTCGCCGTAGCGATACGACATCGGCATCTGCGCCATCGAGGCCTCCTCGGCCGGCACCACGCCCTTGTCGAACACGCGCACGCGCTCCTCGGACGCCAGGTCGTTGTACACGGCCATCTTGGAACTGCCGACCACCGTCGTGCGACGCACCTTGCAGGGATCCAGCCAGCTCACGTGGATATGAGCGGTGACGTCCGGGTGCTCGTACGACAGCCGGATGTACGCGACGTCCTCCAGGGTGGCGTGCGCGTGACGGGAGCCCCAGGCCTGAACCACGGTCGGGGTTCGGCGCAGGACGTAGTTCGAGATCGATATGTCATGCGGAGCCAGATCCCAGACAACGCTGACGTCGGTCTGATAGAGGCCGAGGTTGAGACGGGCGGAATCGAGATAGTGGATCCGTCCCAGCTCGTCCTGATCGACCAGATCGCGAAGCTTCCAGACGGCGGCGTTGTACTCGAAGGTATGGCCGACGGCGAGCACCACATCGTACTGCTCCGCGGTGTCGACCAGCACCCGCGCGTCCAGCGTGGACGTCGCCAGCGGCTTCTCGATCAGTACCCCGAGCCCGGCCTGCAACGCCTTTACGCCCAGGGTGGCGTGGGTCTCGGGCGGCGTCGCGATGATCATCGCATCGACGCGACCGAGCACGTCGTCGAACTTCTCGGCCGTACGAATCGCCGGGAAGGCGCGCTTGAGTGCGACCAGGCGATCGGGGCGGGAGTCCACCGCAACCACGCGGTCGACCTCGGCCAGCGCCTGCAACACCCGAACGTGTTTCGACCCCCAATATCCACACCCTACGACAGCGATCCTCATGTCTCCCCCTCCGGTGCGCTGACCTGGTGCCGCAGAGACAGGTCCGGTCCCGTCCTCACCGTCGGTCGTTCCGCGGGCTCCATGACCGGCCGGGATCGGCGCCAGCTCCGCCGGCCGCGCTCCAGCAGCACCGCACCGACGATGGTTGCGTTCGCCCTACCGAGCAGCTCCTTGGCCCTGGCCGTGTCGGCGTGGGTCGTCGTCTGCACGTCCGAGACCAGCAGCACGCCGTCGCACGCGCGTGCCCATGATGCCGATTCCGAATACGCCGGCAGCGACGGCGAGCAGACAAGCACCAGATCCGCGAGGCTCAGGGCCTCGCGCACGACATCGCCGGCGGAGATCAGGTCGACGAGGTCTGCCGCGCCCGCGATCTGGAACCGAATGTCATGGCCGGTCGAGCATCGACCTTCGATCAGCCACAGGCCCTCGATCGACGTCCGATGCACGACGTCGCGCAGATCTTCGAACCGGGCGAGGACGTCGTACAGACCCGCCTCGGGCTCGGTGTTGAAGGCCGGCCCCAGACACGGATTCCGCAGATCGGCGGAGATCAGGATGACGCGCTTTCCTGACGCCGCCAAGACGACGCCAAGGTTCGCCGCCACCCATGTGGTTTCCTGATCGAGATCAGCGCTGGTGATCAGGACGCTGCGGGCACCGATGTTGCTGGTCTCGAGCAGGAGGCTGGTGCGCAGCCCGCGAAATGCATCGGCCTGGATCGAGCCGGGCTCCTGGAGCGTGATCAGGCCGCCCAGATCCGCCGCCGAGCGTCCCTTGAACCGCGTCGGGATTGAGCTCAGCACCGGCGAGGCAAGCCATGTTTCGAGGTCCTCGCGGTTGCGGATCCGATCGTCCGTGTACTCGCGAGCCGCGGCCACGCCGAATCCCAGCAGGAGCCCGAGGAACAGCGCGGCTACCAGGTTCACGACCACGCGCGGGCTGGCCGGCGACTTCGGAAGCGGCGCCGGGCCCAACTGG